>ERZ809074.205-NODE-205-length-102019-cov-10.364001_pt1 | contig 102019 bp, 78 predicted proteins | sample MGYA00520795_ERZ809074 | MGnify/ENA primary metagenome ERZ809074 (study PRJEB31570, sample SAMEA3212989) | Homo sapiens | biome: human-gut; feature: human gut; material: fecal | place: Sweden | collected 2011 ...
CACAGAAAAAGAAAGACCGCTCGTTGGTTGCGCTGACTACGTCACTGATTGTGATAGGTGTCCTGATTGTGTTGATTCTTGCTTATACCATTGTCAATTCTTTCGGTGTATTCGGACGTATGAACTACGTTGCGGAGAGCAAAAACACCAAAGTGACCGAGAATATGATGGAATATGTGAAGTTTCAGCAGATCAATGCGCTTTCACAGTACTTTGGCAGTTATACTTCCAATTACCTGCAGCAACTGAATAAGATTCCGGACGGTGCGTCCATCAGTACATTTGACGTGCAGGTTCTGAACAGCATCAAAACCACACTCCTGTATTATGAAGCAGCAATGGCGGATGCAGATTATCTGAAAACCGTGGATCTTGCCGATTTTGACCGTCAGGCAGAGGCTGCTGCGGACACACTGGAGAAGAACCTGAAGAAAAATGGCTATTCCATTTCCGATTACTTCTACTCTTGGGGGCTTGATAAAGGCGTTTCCAAGAAGGATATCAGCGCAATGCAGAAGCTTTCCCTGATATGCAATGATTATCAGGAATATCTGTCCGATGTCCGTTTCGCGGCAGGTGAGAAGGACTATAAGAATGATATGGCAGGCTACTTGGAAAAGGTAGAGGCAGACAAGGACAATAAGAGTAAGTACTACTTCGCAGATTACGAAACCTATGTTTACAAGACCAGTGAAGAGAAGATCACCAAGAATGAAAAGCTGAAGGACGGCAATAAGGAGTTGACTCTGGACGACCTGAAGGAAGCGATCAAGGCAGGCTTTGAGAAGGAAACCGACCAGGAAGCCGCTTTGAAGGCGATCACAGAGAAAAAGGATCTGACCGCTGCCTACAGTGATTCTACCAGCGGATACCAGAAGTGGATGTTTGAATCCGACAGAAAAGCAGACGACACGTATCTTTCGGTTTCTACTTCCAGCGGTACCACCACTTATACGCTTTATGTTCTGAAAAAGACCTGCTACCTGGATGCGGATGTGGAAATGAAGGATCTTTACTATATCGCATTCCCGTATGCAAGCGGCAGCGATTCTGTTTCCAAAGAAGATGCAAAGAAGGCGGCAGAGGAATTCCTCGCAGCGTTCAAGCAGAACGGTACGGACGGTACTGCTTTTGAAAAACTTGCGAAGGACGATAAGTACAGTGCCTACAGCTTCAGCAGAATTTACAGAGAAAAGAAAAAGACCGAGAGCCTTGGCAAAGAGGTCACCAAGTTTGTCTTTGGTGAGGAAATCAAAGTCGGCGATGTCCAGGTGGTTGAAGCTCCCAGCACATCAAGCGAGGGTTCCGGTGTTTACTATGTGGTTTTGGTCAGCAAAGTGTATGATATTCCGAACTGGGCTGCAAACTATATTATCAACGGTATTTCGGATGATCTGACCGCCTGGGAGAAAGCGGATAAGTCCTGTACCGACCTCGGTGTCAAGCTGACGGACGCTTACCAGAAGAAGGTTGACAAGTACAACAAGGTAACCGAGACAACGGCGTCGGGTACAACCAAGGCAGAGGAAACCACGAAGGCTGCGGAAACCACAAAGGTTGCGGAAACTACCAAAGCGGAAGAGACCACAAAGGAAGATGAAACCGCAGAGCAGACGACCGTGGCGGAGGAGACAACCGTCGAAGATTGATCTGTGCGTAAAACGAGGGGACTGTACTGCAAAGCACAGCCCCCTTTGTATTTTTTGCTTTTGATTTGGATTTGGGAAACATCAATTGCCCGCATGTTCCGTGTCGGTGCTTTTGCGTTCTTGTACGGAGAATAACAGGGCATTTCTGACAGAAAATACCCTTGACAGAACAGAAAAGTGCCGCATAGACTGAAAGGGAATGACCGAGGCGGGCACATAGATAGACAAGGAAAAGAGGAAGACTGATGATACTTGAGAATAAGAAAACCACGATTGCCTACCGTTGTCCGGCATGCGGCAGCGGGGTGATGAGCGCGGTGGATATCTTCCGTTTGTCGGCAGATATGGTAAAGTTGAAATGTACCTGTAAGCATAGTGAAATGACTGCCGTGCAGACCGGGGACGGAAAGGTACGGCTGACGGTTCCGTGTATTGTATGCCCTGAACCGCATCATTTTCTGGTCAATAAGAGTCTGTTCTTCGGGAAAGAACTTTTTGTGCTTCCGTGCCCGTATACGGATATCAATATCTGCTTTATGGGGGAAGAAAACCATGTAAAAGCAGAGCTTGCCCGCACGGAGCTGGAGCTTCTGGACATGTTGGAAGAAAGCGGAATTGACGATTTTTCGGCACTCCACGGCGACGAACAGACGCTGCCGGATCCGCAGGTGCGTGACATTGTCCTGTTTGTGGTGCGCGATATGGATGCGGAGGGAAAGATTTACTGTCACTGCCCTCCGCGTCAGAAAAACGAAAACGGAGAAACCGATCCGGATGAGAGTCGCATTGAGGCGGAGGTAACGCCGGACGGGATTCTGGTGCGGTGTACCGTTTGCGGTGCTTCCAGGTTGATTCCCGCGGATTCCATGCTGTCGGCGCATGCGTTTCTGAATGCGGATGCTTTATATTTGGAGTAAAACGTTTCAAAGCAGGGAACACTGTAAACCGGAAGCAAAAGAATGAAAAATGTGAGGAGCGGAAAATGATAAAAGTTGCTGTGTTTGACACAAAGCCATATGACAAAGCCTCTTTTCTTGCCGCCGCAGAGGGGCAGGACGATTTGCATATGACCTTTTTTGAGACCAAATTGGATGCGGATACCGTCGGATTGGCGGACGGATTCGACTGTGTGGTTATTTTTGTAAATGACACCGCAGACAAGGCAGTGATTGATCATCTGTATGCACACGGTGTGCGTCTGATTGCTCTGCGCTGTGCCGGGTTCAATCAGGTTGACGTCAAGGCGGCGTTTGAAAAAATCCATGTGGTGCGCGTCCCGGCATATTCGCCTTACGCGATTGCGGAGCATGCCATGGCAATGCTTCTGACCTCGGTACGGCGGATTCATAAGGCATACAACCGGACAAGGGAATACAATTTCAGCATTACCGGGCTGTGCGGGTTTGATCTGCACGGCAAGACGGTTGGCGTTGTCGGTGCCGGTAAAATCGGTCGTGCGTTTATCAATATCTGCAACGGTTTCGGCATGCGCGTTCTGGCGTATGATAAGTACCCGGATCATGCAGTGCAGGCGGAGTTTGTCGAGCCGGACGAACTGTTCCGTGAAAGCGATATTATTTCGCTGCATTGTCCGCTCACAGAAGAGAATTACCATATGATTGATGCCAGGGCAATTTCGCTGATGAAAAAGGGAGTCGTTTTGGTGAATACCTCCCGCGGCGGGTTGATTGACGCAGAAGCACTGCTGGAGGGGATTAAAATGCGCAAGGTCGGCGCGGTCTGCCTGGATGTTTACGAGGAGGAGTCGGATTTGTTTTTTGAAGACCGCTCCGGACACATTCTGGGCGATGATGTGCTTGCACGTCTGCTTTCCATGCCGAACGTGATTCTGACCGCCCATCAGGCGTTCCTGACTGAAGAGGCATTGGGCAATATCGCACAGACCACGCTTGCCAATATCCGCTCTTTCTTTGCCGGAGAAGAGCCGGAAAATGAGATCTGTTACCATTGCGGCAAGATCGGTGAGTGCAGAAAACTGCGGCAGGAAAAGTGTTTTTAAGGGATGCCAGCCCCGTCCCCGTGCACACTGGGAATATGATTGATATAGAAAAACGACCGTTCAAAGCCGGTCGTTTTTCTTTATCAGGTTGTCTTTCCGTCTCCCATATGGGACATGATCAGGTTTCTGACCTGTGTGTAGTCCCGGATGTTGACCAGTGCGCTGGTCAGATAGGCAGGGGAGAGGCGTCCCGGAACGTAGGGGCGACGACTTATGCGGTAGGGGTTCCCCATGTAGGGAGAGGCGCCGGCAGAAGCCGAGGTATAAGCGGTGATCGGGACGAGCGTTGCGACTTCATTGTCTACAATGACGGTGTCCACCGAGCGGACATCCGCAAGCATGATCTGGGCGATGACCGGGCGTCCGAACCCGCCGTAAAGAAGGATACGCCGTTCGGTGATCATATAGTAAGTGCCCGCAAAGGCATGGCGCGCGCTGTATCCTGTGCCGAAAAGAATCCAGATGCCGACTGCTATGAACGGGAAACCGAACAGGGCGAATGCACCTGCCATGGATCCGACGACTACAGTCCAGACAATGGCGAAAGAAAGCCAGAAAATGCCGAAAAAGATGACATATCCGGAGCTGCGGGGGCGCCTGTAAACAGGCTTGTCCTCCCATAGTACCGTTTCTCCCGGCTCCAGCATACCGTTTAAGGGGGATGCCCCTTCCGAAGAGGCGGCACGGGGCACATATCCGGGGTCTGCGGTTGTGCAGTGCGGAGGCGGAGGCATGGTGTCGGCAGACCCGTTGTCGGTTCCTTCCCCCGTCAGATCTTCAATGCGGATACCCAGTGCCTGTGAAATTCGTACCAATTGCTCCCGGTCGGGTTCCGCGGTTCCGTCTTCCCATGCCGCAATCACGGAGGGGGAAACGCGGAGAATCCGTGCCAGGGTTTCCTGTGACATTTCCGCACGCAGGCGTTGGTCGCGTAAATTGACAGCAAGAATGCGATTCATGGTATCTCCTTTGTGTTCAGATTTGTGTTCAGAGCGGAATCCACGAGGCAAAGACGTTCCCGTCTGTCCAGGCGTTTCCCGCGGATTGGTAGTCAATCAATGTGTAAAGTTCATCGTTGATGCATAGTTCGGCACGCAGATAGCCGCCGCACGGAGAATCGCCGATACGGCAGAATGTGACCTCACCCGCAGGAATCGGAGAAAGCGGGTCGGAACAGAACCGGCTGTCACGTGCGAGCAGAATAGAACCGTAGGTGAATGCGGTAAAACGGTCTCCGCGGCGGTCGGAACCGTGCGGGGCATCGTGGCGGAAAATCGGGATATCAAAGCAGATCACGACCTCATCTCCGGGCTTCCAGTCCCGTCTGATGGGCAGATACTGCCCGGCATGCCCCTCCTGCATCACGCCGTTCACGCGTGCAAAATAGCCCTCCGCCCATGTGGGGACCCGCAAAGAAAGCGCAAAATCGTTTCCGCCGTTTCCCGACACCGCGGAAACCGACAGTTTTATGTATCCGAGCTTGGGGTAGGCGGAATCCGACATAAATGTGATGGTTCCGCCCTGATGCGGGCAGGTGAAGGTTCCCGATTCAAAGAAATTGACCGCGCAACCGTCCGGCGTTTGCGTAAACGCGAGATACGGTGCCATTCCCAAAGCGGTCGGACCGTTTGCCGTACAGCAGGAAAGGTCAAACCCGTTGATGTTGAAAGAGTAGTTGACCTTGGCGTTGCGTTCGCCGTTGAATCGGGGGAAGTATTCAAAGAAATTGCCGTCAGGGCGCAGAGCTCCGCAGATTGCGTTGTACAGGCTGACTTCCAGCGCGTCGGCATAGCGGACTTCTCCGGTCAGGCGGAGCATTTGCCAACAAAGCCGCATCCAGTAGACAGTCACACAGGTTTCCATCATCAGATTCATGTTCGGATTGGTTTGTTCAAATGCCGTCCGGTTCCACTGTTCGCCGGTGCCGGGACCGAGGTTGAAGGGCGTATCTCCACCGCCGCTTCCGAGCAGGGTGATTTCTTCCTCCCTCACCTTGTCCCAGAAGAGCAGGGCGGTCTTTTGGGCTTCTTCGTCACCGGTTACACGGGCGTATTCCATCAGTCCCTCAAAGCAGGACATCATTTCGTATGCTTTTGCGATGGATTCCTTCGGGTTGCCGTTATCTCCGATGCGATACGGGGATTTTCCGGAGCGGATGGCGGCAAAAATATTTTCCCGCTTGCAGCAACCGGAAGAAACAATGTAACGGGCAAACGCAAGTGCTTCGTCGTCTCCCGTCAGTTGTGCGACACGCATGACCGGTTCCAGAATGGAGGCGGATTCGATTCCGCCGAATGCCCATCCGGTCTCCGTAATCGGTCGCTTGGGCGGATTGCCGACCTGCCCGGCGGTGTAATGCACCAGCCGCAGACAGGTATCCAATACCTCCTGCCTGCCGCGCAGGTCGTAGTATTCCAACAAGCCCATCAGTACATACTTCCGTTCCCACAGATCGGACCCGTGCGTTCCCTGTGGCTGAAGCGCATCGGGGCAGGTGCTGATGCAGCCGTCCGGACGGGCGATGGAGAGCATATCGTCGACTGCAGTGTCGATGATATGTAAAAGCTGTTCATCTCCGGTATAAGAGGCAATCAGGCAGGAGGCGCGCATGATTTTTCCCCAGAATTCTCCGGTGGCAAACATGTCCCTGGTCAGGCGAAAGTAATCGGCAAGCGCGTGCATATCGATTGTTTTCAGAACGCCGTCGGCGACAAGGCGGATTTTGGTATCTATGATGCCATGCAGGCGGACACTGCCTGCCGGCAGGGGAAACTGTCGGTCGGAGGAATGGTGGATCATATGGCTCACTTCCTTTCCTGTGGGGTGAAATCGGGAATGGAGACCGGGGCGCTTCCGTTTTTGATGGATTGTTCGGACAGCGGTGTGATGCACATGAGCGCCGCCGCGTCGTAGACATCAATCGGCGAGGGCGTGCCGTCGCGTACCATGGTGAAAAAATCGTGATAAACCAGATAATCCATGCCGCCGTGTCCGCCGCGGACGCCATCCTTGAGGAATTTTTCCCAGACCGGATGTTCGTATTGTTCCAGATACCGCTTTGCATTGCCCCATTCCGGTGAGAAATCCCAATGATCCGTACCGCCGTGATCGCGGTCCAGGAAAACGAAGTTTCCGTCCTCTTGGTACATGCCGCGGGTACCGTGAACGGCAAATCCGCGGCTGTAGGGGCGGGACAGCGTTGTATCCAGCGTCAGCACAATGCTGGTGCCGTCCGCGCACAGAATTGTGGTCGTAACCACATCCCCCTGTGCGAAAGCGCGGGTCCGGAAATCCGGATTTACCTCCGGATGCAGGAAGGCGTAATCATTCAGTCCTGCCGATGCCGATGCGGTGGAGGTCAGGCGCAGCATCCGGTTTCCGCGGTTGATGCGGAGAATCTGCGCAATCGGTCCCAGCTCGTGCGTCGGGTAGTTTTCGCAGTTGCGTGAAAGGTAGTTGCGGAGCCGGTAGTGCCGGTTTTCCTCTCCGAAAAGAATCTCGGTGCGCAGATCGTGCCGATACCCGCCCTCACAGTGCATGATGCGCCCGAACAGTCCTTCGTCCGCCATCCGCATGACCATCATTTCCATTCTGCCGTAGCAACAGTTTTCGAGAAACATAAACGGTGTCTGCGTTGCTTCCTGCTCGCGGATGAGCGTGTAGCAGTCCTCCAAGGTATACGCCCCTCCGACCTCCAGTCCGACCGGCTTTTTGGCGCGCAGCGCCGCACATGCAATTTCCACATGCGCCTCCCATGCGGTCATAATCAGAACCGCATCCACATCGGTGCGTGTCAGAATATCGCGGTAGTCCGTGCATCCGAAAGGACGGATACCGCATGTTTTTTCAATCAATGCCTGTGCCGCTTCAACGCGGTCCGCATAACTGTCACAGACAGCACAGACCGTACAGTCATCCATTCCGCAGAGAAGTCCGAGCATGGAGTATCCGCGTGACCCGAGCCCGATTACGGCTGTTCTGATTTGTTTTGTCATAATAGATCCTTTGTTCCCCGGCTTGCGCCTGAATTCGGATTCATTGTAGCATATCGCACGTATATTGTCAATAAGAAAAAAGAGAAATACTGTGTAAGTGGAAAGGGGAATGTCCGGATGGATCAGTGCCTGACCAGCCTTGGCTTTGATCCGTTTTTACGACACACAGAAGGGGGTATGCCGTAATTTTTTCGGAATATCCGGTAAAAGGTCGAATAGTCCTCAAACCCGCAACAGAGAGCTGCCTTTTCTACGCGCATTCCGTCCAGTATCAGATCGCAGGCACGGTCAATACGTTTATGCAGAACATATTGCCATACGGAAACACCGAGACGTTGCCGGAACAGTCCGTTGACGTAAACGGTGCTGTAGTGGAAGCGGTCGGAAATAAAACCGAGATCCTTGATTGTATCAAAGTGTGCGGAAATGTATGCGCAGATCTGCTCAAACAGGAGATCTCCATGGCTGTTCGTCCGCTGTACGCGGTGTATTTCCCCAGACAGCAGCGTGCCGCATAACAACAGCTCCCGTATCAAGGGGCGCAGGTAGCATAAAAAGAGCGGAAGCGGGTCTTCTGATGCCGCGACACTCATGCGGCGTATGCACATTTGCAGAAAAGAAAGAGAGGCAGCAGTCGGCGTCAGCAGATTGTTGCAGCCATCCTGTCGGTTTTCAAATAAACGGTCGATTGCTTCAAGCAGTGCCGGCTCCGGTGGTATCGCTTCTCTGGTAAATTGGATATATCCATACGCAAGAGGTGCGTTTCCCTCCGGCAGAAGTCTGTGCAGCTCCCCTCTTCGGAATAACATCAGGGAGCCGTGTGGTAGATGATAACGGCTGTCTGTCACCTGAAAGGTGCAGTTTCCATCCGTCAAAAGGAATATTTCGTATGAATCATGGGAGTGATTCAGGTATTTTGCTGATGACGGATGATTGTCAGTTCGGGTATGCGCGCAGATTCCGGATGCTTCCATATGTGGATTCCTCCTTTTTTTTCAGTATTTGCAAATTTATTATATACCGTTTGTTTTGTTTTTGCAATGTTTATTCCGCGATTCTATCATTGTTTTTACATGAAAATCAGTCTATAATAGCGATAGCGGGGAATCCCTGTTTGAAATCGGATACAGAGGAGGGCTTTTTCATGAGGAAATTGCAAAAAGAAAAGCGATATGCCGTATGTGTATTGAGTATGATCGTTGTGTTGATCTGCCTGCTGGTATGCAGCGCATGCAACCGGACGCCGAACAATCCGCAACAGACTTCAGCAACAGATGAAACGCGCCCGGAAGTCACAACAGATACGGAATCTGACCGGGATACTGCACAGACGGAGGAATTGGCAACTGAGGCACCGAAGACATTGGTGTTCGAAGACGGTATTACGGAAGAAACAACTTCTGCCGGGGGTGTAGTCAAGCCGCGGCATGAGCTGTATGAAAATGACTTTTCGGAACCTGTTAAGGATGAAAATTCAGATTGGTTTTTCAATGAGGCTGCCGATGTTTCGGGTGGTGTTCTGACCAGCAAGGGGAATACACATTTTTATGTTGCGGGAAAGCACAGAATCAAGGCGGACTCCGCAAAGATCACTTTGGATCTCCAGGCAAAAAGACCCGGTTCACCGGCGCATGATTCCGGATATATCGGGTTGCGTCTGCCCGGGTATGATGATCAATTTGCAGCGGTCGGTGCCAAAGGAATCTGGCTGGCTTTTCAGAACCGTTCGGTCGGTGTGATCAACACCTGGCCCAATGTCACACTGTTTGAAACGGAGTTTGATTTTTCTGCTCCGAGGCGTGTGTACATTGAGGATGACATGGAATCCAACGAGATTGCCGTGTATACCGATACGGAAGAGGGCGAGCGTGTACTGGTTTTCCGCGTAATTATTACCGATGCCCGTCAGGTTACTGTTGTGGACGCGGCGGGAAAAACACGTATGGAAACGACCTTCAGTTACGATATCGATACCGTTGGTTACGTGGCATTTTGGGCACACCAGAACAACGGCGGTGTGGTCTATGACAATTTGTCTTTGGAGTGGGATGAGAAAGTGCGTGTTCCGTACACGGAAGCGGATCCCATTGGCATCCGTGATCTTTACAGTGATACATGGACGGCAACCGACGGGGCATGGCGGAATGTGAGCGGTGACGGATCCGCTGTTACAGACAAATTGGTTGGTATTTTTTATGAGGTCTGGCATACGTCTACCCACACGACCTATCCGGACCAGCTCCTGTATGATCACAATGCTATTTATGCACAAGGAGGTGCGGAGGCACTTAAGGAAGCGATTGCCAGCGGCCCGTTGGGTTGGGCACATTATTGGGCAGAACCCTATTTCGGTTATTATCTTTCCACAGACCGTTGGATCATTCGCAAACACGCTTCCATGCTCGCAGACATCGGTGTGGATTTTATTTACCTTGATGTGACAAACGGAGAGCCTTTCACCAATGTTTATAAAACAATTTTCCGGGAATACAGGGCTATGCGTGAAGAAGGGATGGATACCCCGGATATTTGCTTTTTCCTCAGTGACAGCGCGGATCCGAATGTTAAGGTGTTTGACGATCTTTGGGATCAGATTTATGCCAACAATGAGTACAGCGACCTGTACGTAATCTACCGGGGAAAACCCCTGATTTTCGGAAATCTCTCTGCAATCGACGCGGAGCGCCGCGAGAAATTTACCGTGCGGCGTTGCTGGGCTTTGCAGGAAAATCTCGGTGACGGAAAGGATTATTGGAGCTGGATGTGCGAGACTCCGCAGGTGATTTCCTATAACGCGCAGACCGGCGAAGTGGAAGAAATGTCCGTTTCCGCGGGAATTCTTGCCAACCTTTCCATCGGGCGCAGCTATACCGTAAAGAATAAACAACCGGCATTGGGAATCCTGCCGAACGGAAAGCGGGACGAATTTCAGTTTCATCTGGACTCCACACCGTTCGGACTTCTGTTTGCGGAGCAGATGAAACGTGCCGAAGAGGTGGATCCGTATGTGGTTCTGGTGACGGGGTGGAACGAATGGACAGCCGGGCGATGGGAAACGACCGCTTCCGGCGCACTGATTGCCAACACCTATCTGACCGGGGGAAAAGAGGCATGGACAAAGAGTTACTATGTGGATGCTTTTAATCCGGAATTCAGCCGTGACATTGAACCGATGAAGGGCGGATTCGGAGACAACTATTATTATCAGCTTGCCGCCTTTTTGCGCAGATTCAAGGGAGCACGTGAGATTCCCGCAGCAGACGGGCAGATTGCAATTTCCGAGGACGGCGGTGTGGAGCAGTGGAGCGGTGTGTGGCCCGAGTACCGCGATACATCGGGAGATACCATGCACCGGGATTCAATCGGTTTTGGCGGATTCAATTATTACCGGAACAGCACGGGGCGCAATGACATTTTGCGTGCCAAGGTATCGCGCAACGGGGATAGCGTTTGGTTTATGGTGGAGTGCCGGGAGGAGATTACTGCACCGGAGGGAAGCGAATGGATGAACCTGTTCCTTGACAGCGATTGCAACAGTAAAACCGGGTGGGCTGGTTACGATTTTGTGATCGGCAGGGACATTAGTGCTGTCAGAAACGGAAAAGGCAGGGTGTCTGTACATGCGTTCCGCTCGGATACCTGGGAGATGCAGCAGATCGGTGAAGCGGAATTGACCGTAGAAGGACGTTTTCTGATCGTCAGGGTTGCGGCATCGCTTTGCGGACTGGAAGGAGACTTTGATTTCAAATGGGCGGATAACTCTGTTTCCGACGGTCAGGTCATGTCGTTTTTAGATCGTGGAGATGCCGCGCCGAATGGGCGTTTCAACTATGCATATCGCCAAAAAAAGGGAACCACTACGCTTTCCGAAAACCTGAATACCTGTCTTGCGGGCGGTGCAGGTTTTGTTGCCGGAAAATCCTACATGGTATCCGGCAAGTCAGTCAGCCCCATTGATCTGGCGGATACGGGGGTAGCGGCTCAGCTGACACGCAACCGTTTCTTTGTTCCTGCCGGCGCACTGGCACATGTAGAGGGTTTCAGCGTTTCCGTTTCCGCGGATGGAACCACTGCTACGGTCAGCCGCGGGAAGACCACCCTGGTTTTTACAAGTGGGTCGGATCATGTCGCCATGGGGATTGACACGGTGATTGTGCCGGTCGCACCCTATATCGAAAACGGTCAGCTTTGGATTCCGTTGCATGTTGTGGCGTATTACAACGGCATGCAGTTTCTTTCCGACCGGTACGGACGTGCGCTGATAACGCCTGCCGATGTCGAAAAGCTGCCTGATGAAACCGTCCGCAGAATGTTGAACGAATTGGATCGCGCGATCTGACGGTTTCCGGCGAAATTCAGACAAAAAAGAAAAGAAAAGCATAACCCGCTGTTCGGACGGCGGGTTATGCTTCTTTTGACAGTCGCAAAAGTCGACGGATACCCTTGACAGAAAATGGCATTTGTTGTATAATAACACCCGGTAAACATCATTCGGTTTCTATCCGTTTTCCAAAGACGGAAAAGAAAAAAAGAGGGAAAAGAGGTGCCAGAATGCGAAATGTCATTGAGATTGACCATTTGAAAAAGCGCTTCGGCGATGTCAATGCGGTCAACGATCTGAGCTTCCGGGTAAAGGAGGGGGAATTGTTTGCGTTTTTGGGAATCAACGGCGCGGGGAAATCCACCACCATCAATATTCTGTGCGGACAGCTTGCAAAAAACAGCGGTAGCGTCCGGATCTGTGATGCGGACCCGGAGAAAGAACCGGATGCGGTGCGCCGGAGCCTTGGAGTGGTATTCCAGAATTCCGTTCTGGATAAGGAGCTGACCGTACGTGACAATCTGAAAAGCCGTGCGGCACTGTACGGGATTCACGGTAAGGCATTTGCGGATCGTTTGTCCGAATTGGCGGAATTGCTGTGCTTCTCCGATCTGCTCGGCAGACGGGTTGGAAACCTGTCCGGCGGTCAGCGGCGGAGAATTGATATTGCCAGAGCACTGCTTCACCGGCCGCATATCCTGATTCTTGACGAGCCGACAACCGGGTTGGATCCGCAGACCAGAAGCAACCTGTGGAGTGTGGTTGCGGGACTCCGTAAGCAGGAAAATATGACTGTCTTTCTGACAACGCACTATATGGAAGAAGCGGCGGATGCGGATTACGTCGTGATTCTGGATCACGGCGAAATTGTGGCGGAGGGAACACCGCTGACGCTCAAAAATACATATACGGGGGATTTCATTACGATATATGGGGCGCAGGAGTCACAGATCCGGCAATTGGGAGCGCCCTATGAGGCATTGCGTGACGCTTTCCGCGTCTCGGTGCCGAATACTGCGGCGGCAACGGAAATGATCCTGCAAAATCCTGCCCTATTCCGTGACTATGAAATTACGAAGGGAAAAATGGATGACGTTTTCCTGGCGGTCACCGGAAAGAAACTGACGGGAGGTGCGGAAAAATGACCGGACTGTTTGCGTTGATCCGAAGGAATACCAAGCTGTATTTCAGGGACAAAGGAATGTTTTTCTCCTCTCTGATTACGCCGCTGATTCTGTTGATTCTGTATGTTACTTTTCTGAAGAATGTATATGACGATTCTTTCCGTTCCGCTCTGGAGACGGCGGGAGCAACCGTGTCCGACAGCGTCCTGAATGCCTGCGTCGGCGGACAGTTGATTTCCTCGATTCTCGCCGTCAGCTGTGTGACGGTTGCGTTTTGTTCCAATTTTCTGATGGTGCAGGACAAGGTTTCCGGCGCAAGAAAGGATCTGACCATTGCGCCCGTTCGCCCGCGTATCCTGGCACTGGGGTATTATGCCGCAACCATTGTTTCCACGCTGATAATCTGCGTTGCCGCAACCGCCGTTTGCCTGGGGTACCTCGGCATGGTGGGATGGTATCTGTCTGTAGGGGATGTGCTGGCGTTGATTTTGGACGTGATCTTATTGGTTCTGTTCGGCACGGCGCTGTCCTCCTGCATCAATTTCTTCCTTTCGACGAGCGGTCAGGTGTCCGCGATCGGGACCATTGTCAGCGCGGGTTACGGATTCATCTGCGGTGCCTATATGCCGATTTCCGGTTTTTCCGAGGGATTGCAAAAAGTGCTCGCCTTCCTCCCCGGAACGTACGGTACCTCGCTTTTGCGCAATCATGCCTTGCGCGGTGTCTTTGCGGAGATGGAAGAGCAGGGCTTTCCTGCGGAGGTTGTGGAAAGGATCCGCGACAGCGTGGACTGCAACCTGTACTTTTTCGGAAACAAGGTCGAACTGTCGGCAATGTATGTCATTCTGTGTGGCACGGTGCTGCTCCTTGTCGGTGGCTATGTGCTTATGAATACCTTTTTAAAACGGAAATCCTGAGCCTTTCGGGCGCGCGGGTTCCGGGGCAGGGGCGCTGACTTCAAGTGCGCTCCTGTCTTTTTGTTTTGTTCCTGCATATGCATGGAAAGCAAGGGGCAACCGGCGATCTTCCCCTCTTGCAATCCGCGGGGTTCTGTGGTATAATACGAACATGAAAGTTTTTGAAAGGTGGTGAAACGGATGTTCAGGATCGGAAAACGGTTGACAGCCGTGCTTTTGGCTGTGCTTCTGTTTGCTGTTTGCATAAGTGTCCTTGCGGGATGCGATGCGGACGAACAGACGCCGGAAGACACGGATCATCTGCCGGTTTTGCGCATTGGAAGCGACGAGTACCCGCCGTATTTTTATATCGGTGAGGATGGTAATTTTGCCGGTATTGATGTGGAACTGGCAACGGAGGCATGCAGGCGGATGGGATTCCGGGCGGAATTTGTCAGGATCAGTTGGTCGGAAAAAGACGATGCGTTGCAAAACGGGGAGGTGGACTGTCTTTGGGGCAGCTTCTCCATGACGGGGCGCGAAGACCGCTATGACTGGGCGGGACCGTATATGCAGAGCCGTCAGATGGTAGCGGTGCGCGCGGACAGTGAAATCTTTACACTGGCGGATCTTGCAAATAAGCGGATTGCCGTGCAGGCGACCACAAAGCCGGACGAATTGTTTTCAGCCGGAAACGATTCGCGCATTCCGCAGATCAAGCAACTGTACTGCATGTTTGACATGGAAAATGTATTTGCGGCATTGCGCAAGGGATATGTGGATGCCATCGCGGGACATGAAACGGCATTGCTTGAAAAAATGAAATCCGTTAGCGGGACCTACCGCATTCTGGATGAACCGTTGATGAATGTGGAACTGGGCGTTGCGTTCAAAAAGGGAGGCGATAAGCAACCGGCAGAGCACCTGACGCAGACGCTCGGGCAGATGCGCAGGGACGGCTTTACCGCAGAGGTGCTGGAAAAATTCGGTTTGGGCCCGGAAAGGGCGAGGTAGTGCCGTATGCGTAAGAAAGCAGTAAAATACAGATTTCTGTACAGTATACTGCCGCTTTTCCTTTCCTCATTGCTGGGTGCCGTGATTCTGGTTGCGGTTTTTCAGATCGGAACCTACAGTTGTCAGCATGATGCGGAGAAGCGGATGGACAGCATTCTCCGGTATATTGAAAATCAGTGTTCTCTGTATGAGGATGTGGCGGCAGAGGAGCAAACCAAAAGTCTGATCCGGTTAGCGGACAAAGCGAAGGAGTTTCAAAAGACGTTTGACAGTCGCCGCGCATCCGTAGATACGTCATTTATATTGGAGTACATGGACGACCAACGCCTGACCGGAATTCTTATAACCGATGCGGACATGCGGACAGTCGCTTCCTGCGTCGTCGAAGGAATGCTGTCACCGGATTGGGGCAGCGTCCTGTCTAAAACATCCTCGGCGATGGATGCCCCCAATAAATGTTATGCCGAACGGATTGCAACACAAAACGGAGATTACTTCGATTATGCCGTCATGGGGAGATCGGATGAGCGCGGCATCATTCTTTGCTACCAACAGCAGGAGTATGAGATGATGGCTGGAACGCAGATGTCGATCAAAACCCTGCTTACGGAATATGATTTTGACGTGGACGGCGTGATTGTGGTCACAGACGGTGTTACGGTGGTCGGGTCCAACGACGAGTCCTTAAACGGGAAAAGAGCGGATGAGTGTGAGGTGATCAAGGATGTCAGAAACGTCACCGATTTCGGAAATCTGATCCCGGTTACGGCAAATGGGATATCCTATTATGCAATGCGCGGTAAGTGCAAAAGCAATTACGCTTATGTGTTTTATTCCGAACAGCGGCTGTTCATGCAAAGATCGGTACTGCTTGCCTACACGGCGGCAGTGTACGTATTGTTGATGATGATCGGGATTGCACTGCACGGCAGAATGGACTATGTGCACCGCCGCGAACGCGAACGTTCGCGCGAGAAGTACCGTACCGAGATGGACAGGCTTGCCAAGGACGCGATCCGCGCCAATGAGGCGAAGACAGACTTTCTGCGGCGTATCAGCCACGATATCCGCACACCGGTCAACGGTATCCGCGGCATGGTGGACATTGTGGAAGACTGTGATGACGATCCTGCCCGCCGGAAGGAATGCTATGAAAAAATCCGGCAGGCATCCGGATATCTGTTGGAGTTGGTCAGCGGAGTTTTGGATATGAGCAAGCTGGAGCAAAAGGATTTCTTCTGGTCGGAGGAACCGTTTGATATTGAAAAGGAATTCCGGGGCGTTGTTTCACTGATGGCAATGGCGGCAAAAGATACCGAAATCAATTTCCGGTCGGAGGTCGGTGCGATCGTGCATAACCGCCTCTTTGGAAGCGCGGTTCTCTTCAAGCGGATTTGCCTGAACCTGATCGGAAATGCGTTAAAATACACCAACCCGGGTGGGACTGTGGCAGTTTCACTGCGCGAAGAATGCGATGGTGCGGACAGAGAGAAGCTTCATTTCTGCTTTGTGTGCAAGGATACCGGCATCGGAATGAGCGAGGAATTTCAGACGCACATGTACGAGCCGTTTTCCAAAGAGGATACCTCCGCAAAGCCGGATTACAACGGCGTTGGATTGGGACTTTCCATTGTCAAAAGCCTGTTGGACACCATGGGCGGCAATATCGAAATTCACAGCGTCCAGGGTGAGGGAACCACCGTTACGGTTCGGTTTGCTTTTGCTGCCGACCCGGACGCAAACCGCGCAACTGTGGCGCCTGCGGTGCAACCGGCGGCGACGGGAGAGGAGAGTCTTGACGGCTGCCGGATTCTGCTTGCCGAGGACAACGAGCTGAATGCGGAAATTGCCGTTTATTTCCTGGAAAAAGCGGGTGCCGATGTGGTCTGCGCGAAGAACGGAAGGATTGCGGCGGATCTGTATTTGGACGGTGAATCCGGACAGTTTGATCTGATCCTGATGGATCTGATGATGCCGGTGATGGGCGGCATTGAAGCGACGCAGATGATCCGTTTCAGCGGTCAGCCGGATGCGGGAAGCATCCCGATTATCGCCATGACCGCAAATGTATATGCCGACGATGTGGATCGTGCAAAGCGGGCAGGGATGAACGATCATTTGTCCAAACCGTTGGATCCGCACAAAATGATTGCAGTGATTGCATCTTACTACACAAAAAGAAAACAATGAATGCGAATAGCAGAGTGTTTTGGGAGGAAGCAATGAATACCGAAGAATGTTATCGGAAGATCGGTGGGGATTACGAAGATGTATTGGCACGTTTCGGCTCCGAAACGCTTGTCACGCGCTTTGCCTTGCAATTTCTGAAGGATACATCTTATGACGATTTGCAGAAAGCCCTGGAGAGCATGGATGCCGAGGCGGCGTTCCGTGCCGCGCACACCATAAAAGGGCTGTGCTCCAATCTGGGATTCACAGCCCTGTGGCAGGCTTCCGGTCAATTGTGTGAACGGCTTCGCGCCGGGGAAAGGGTCTGCGTGGCGGATACAGACCCGGTCAGGTCCGCGTACCGCACGTTGACAAATGCGTTGATACAGTTGCGCGACAGTCAGTAAATATCCGCAATTTTGTTCTTAGTCTGCTCCAGACAGCGGAGCAGAATCGGATTGAAAACACCGCAATCGCCACGCATGATCATTTTATAAGCTTCATCGTGGGTGTATGCGCCTTTGTAGACGCGCTTGCTGACCAGAGCGTCGTAGACGTCCGCAAGCGAAACGACCTGTGCGGAGATCGGAATATCGTCCCCGGATAAACCGTCCGGGTATCCGCTGCCGTCGTACCGTTCATGATGCCACCGGCAAATCTGCCGTGCGGTCTGCACCAGCGGGTTGTTGCGGTATTCGGTCATGCTGTCCAGAATTTCAGCGCCGATGACGGTATGTTTCTTGACGACTTCAAATTCCTCGGCTGACAGCTTTCCGGGTTTGCACAGGATTTCCGGCGGAATGCCGATTTTCCCGATGTCGTGCAGAACCGAGACGGTGACAATGGTTTCAATGCCCGAAGCGGAAAGCGGGTATCGGTCGGTTGTGCGCAAAAGCTGTTCCAACAGAAGCGCCGTTATTTTGCTGATGTGCAACACATGCGCACTGCTGTCCAGATCGTGGAATTCGATGGCGTGGCTGAACACATTGACAATGACGCGGTTGATTTCGTCCTTTTCAATCATGCGCCGGTTGATCAGCGAGATCAGCCGGCGTTGTTTTGCGTAAAGCCGGATGGTGTTGTGCACACGGCGGGAGACTACACGGCTGTCAAAGGGGCGGTTGATATAGTCGGAAACGCCCATGTCATAAGCACGCCGGACCGAGGCGGCGGATGCGTCTTCCGTAATGGTCATGACCGGGATGTCATCGATCAGATGATTGTCATTCATGTATATCAGCGCGTCAAAGCCGCTTTTTCCGGGCATGACAATATCCAAGAGCACCAGGGAAATATTGGTGCCGTATTGCTTCAGCGCCGCAATGCAGGAATCCACACCTTCTGCCTCCAAAATCCGGAAATCCTTGTGCAGCATGGCGCTCAGAATTTCGCGGTTGAGTTTGGAATCGTCTACCAAAAGGATGATCGGCACTTCTGCCATCAGTTCTTTGTCGGAAAGATCCTCTTCGGTGCAGATTCTGTTTTTCTTGCTTTTGGCAAGCAGCATGATCTCGTCCGCACGGCGTACTGCCTGTTCGACCGGTTCGTTCTTGCATTCCACGGCGCCGATGCTGACCGAGAGATGAATGCGCGGGAATCCGGAGACCTCCGCATTGCTGACCCGTTGGCGGATTCGGTTCAGCACATTCAGAAAGCTGTCGGAGCTGACGGAAGGGATAATGAGCAGAAATTCGTCTCCGCCGTAGCGGATCAGCATATCGGATTTGCGCAGACAGCCGCTGATGGCGTTGACCATTGTGCGGAGAACCGCATCGCCGACGTTATGTCCGTACAGATCGTTGTAAAGCTTGAAGTCGTCCGCGTCCATCATGGCAATGCCGGCGTACAGATTGGTGTCGCGTATCTGTTCCTCATAGTATCTGCGGTTGTAGACGCCGGTCAGCACGTCGGTATAAATTTTGTCGTGGTAAAATGTGAGCTGATCCAGCAATCTGCCGCGCCCGGAAAAGCTGTTCAGAAAATCCTGATCCAGTTCCGTTGCCATCTCGATCACACACGGTTCGCCGTCAACAACGACGTATTTTGCCATGCATTGCCATACGGTGTCGCCGACCGTTTCCAATTTGTTGTGGACAGCGCGGTCCCTATAGGCACACGCCGAAACGCAGTGATCGCACATCCCCTGCGGATCGTTGCTGAAAAAGCAATCGGAGGGGACATTGGCGCGGCAGCGTGCCGCAAGATTTTCCAGGACGTCTTTGCGCAGCAGGCGTACACGCGAAAACAGTCTGCGCAGGTGTACCAGTTCCTCCTGCGCCTGTTGCTCTGTCAGTTGTTCCGACAATCCGTTTTGTCCGTCCATGAAGGCATCCTCCGTTTGAGTTGTATTTTCGGTACTACTATACCACAGATTGGCTTTTCTTGCAAGGTTACTTGGCAGACTTTTTGTCAATATGGGGTCGTGTGCAATCTCTGCACACGACCCCATACAATATAGAGTGGGACAATATCAATACATACCGCCCATGCCGCCCATACCGGGATTGCCGGCGGGTGCTGCGGGTTCCGGCTCTGGCTTGTTGGCAACCACAGATTCGGTGGTCAGGACAACCGAGGCAATGGATGCCGCGTTCTGCAGAGCACAACGTGTCACCTTTGTCGGGTCCACAATGCCGGCGGAAACCATGTCGGTATAAACCTCATTGTAAGCGTCGAAGCCGTAGCCGATCTTGCCGGAGGACATGATCTTGTCTACAACGACGCCACCGTCGAAACCTGCATTGAGTGCGATCTGGCGGACAGGCTCTTCCAGTGCCTTGAGTACAATGCGGACACCGGTCTTCTCGTCGCCGTCCACAGTGTCAAGCAGTTTTGCAACAGCGCTGATGACATTCAGGTAAGCAGTACCGCCGCCTGCGACAATACCTTCCTCCACAGCCGCACGGGTTGCGTTGAGCGCGTCTTCGATCCGGAGCTTCTTCTCCTTCATCTCTGCCTCTGTAGCGGCACCGACCTTGATAACGGCAACGCCGCCTGCGAGTTTTGCAAGACGCTCCTGCAGCTTCTCGCGGTCGAAATCAGAGGTGGTTGTTTCGATTGCGGTACGGATCTGGTTGACGCGTGCGTGGATTTCATCCGCATTGCCGGCACCGCCAACGATGATGGTATTTTCCTTTGTGATCTTGACCTGGCGTGCTTTGCCGAGCTGATCGATGGTGGCATCCTTGAGCTCCAGACCCAGTTCGGAGGAAATCACCTCGCCGCCGGTCAGGATTGCGATATCACGCAGCATCTCCTTGCGTCTGTCGCCGAATCCGGGTGCTTTGACGGCAACACAGTTGAACGTGCCGCGCAACTTGTTGAGCACCAGGGTGGTCAGCGCCTCGCCCTCGACATCCTCGGCGATGATGACAAGCTTTCTGCCGGACTGCACAATCTGGTTGAGCAGTTCCAAAATCTCCTGGATATTGGAAATCTTCTTATCGGTAATCAGAATCAGCGCATCGTCCATGACCGCTTCCATCTTATCGGCATCCGTAACCATGTAGGGGGACAGATAACCGCGGTCAAACTGCATGCCTTCAACCACTTCGCATTCGGTCTTTGCGCTCTTGGACTCTTCCACCGTGATAACGCCGTCTGCTGTGACCTTTTCCATTGCATCCGCAATCAACGTGCCGATGACTTCATCGCCGGACGAAACCGTACCGACACGTGCGATGTCCTCTTTGCCGTTGACCTTTTTGGAGTTGGCAATCAGCGCCTCGACAGCTGCATCAACCGCCTTGGAAACGCCCTTGCGGAGAACCATCGGGTTAGCGCCTGCGGCAACATTCTTCATGCCCTCACGGATGAATGCCTGTGCAAGCAGGGTAGCGGTAGTGGTTCCGTCGCCTGCGGCATCGTTGGTTTTGGTCGCAACCTCTTTGACCAGCTGTGCGCCCATGTTCTCGGCGGCATCTTCCAGCTCAATCTCCTTGGCGATGGTTACGCCGTCATTGGTAATGAGCGGAGCGCCGTATTTCTTGTCAAGAACCACGTTGCGTCCCTTCGGACCGAGTGTAATCTTGACGGTATCTGCCAGTTTATCCACGCCTCTCTGCAGAGCATTGCGTGCTTCAATTCCGTAAAGTAAATCCTTTGCCATAGTTCAATTCCTCCGTATTCTTTCAGATCAGTTCAGTCAACGACTGCGAGAATATCATCCTCGGAGAGGATTACGTATTCGACACCGTCCAACTTGACGTTGGTGCCGGCATATTTGCTTGCAATCACCTTGTTGCCGACAACGACCGACATTTTTGTGAAGTTCCCGTCGTCCGTGGGCTTGCCGGGACCGACCGCGATCACTTCCGCGATCTGCGGCTTCTCCTGCGCGGATGCAGTCAGAATAATACCTGCTTTGGTTTTTTCTTCCGCCTCAATGAACTTAATCACGACACGGTTTGATAAGGGCTTGAGAGTCATATCAATTCCTCCTTATGAAATAATTATGATATCTTTTTTTATTTTCATGGTTTAGCACTCAAACAATGCAAGTGCTAATCTACGATACATATTTTACACCAGTTTTGGGAAAAATCAACCCCTAAAAGCGATAATTCACAGAATATTAACAATTTGAGGGCACCAGAGGGTGTTTGTGTGCTAAAAAGCAGGAAAAAAAGCATCCTGTCCCGCATATGATACAAAGAAACGGAGGGATCTGGATGGAAAAGGTGTTCGGAAATTACGTTTGCGGGGTGCTTTTGCCGGTACTGCTGTTGGCATCCGGTCTTTTTTACCTGTGCCGGATGCGGTGGTTTTATCTGATACACCCGGTCCGGACCATGAAGAAAATGCTTGGCGGGGAATGTTGCAGCGGTATTTCTCCGTTCCGTGCGACCACCCTTGCGCTTGCGGGAACACTGGGAGTGGGAAATATTGTCGGTGTGGCATCCGCCATTGTGATGGGAGGCGCCGGCGCGGTATTCTGGATGGTTGCCGGGGCGATTTGCGCCGCCGTTCTCAAATATGCCGAAATTGTGCTTGCGGTCCGGCACCGGCGCACGGGAAGGGACGGTCAGCACTACGGCGGTGCCATGTACTATATTTTCGATATCATCAGTGGGCGCGGATTCCGGCGTTGTGCCGTTTGGCTTTCCGTTTTGTTTACACTATTTTGCCTGTTGAATTCCTTCACGATGGGATGTATTATTCAGGTCAATGCGATTTCCCATGCCCTGGAGGGAGTATGGGGCGTGCCGCTGGCGGTGACGGGGGGAATACTGGTTCTGTTTTGCCTGTTTGCCGTTTCACGCGGTGTCCGTGCGGTATCGGCACTGACCGAGAAAACAGTACCGGCGATGACGCTGATTTTCTTTTTGCTTTCGCTTGTCGTCATTTTCCGCCGTGCCGATGTCATGGGGCAGGTGATTGCCTCGGTTTTCCGCAGTGCCTTTTCCTCTGCAAGCGGCGTTCCGTTCTTTCTGTCCGGCGCTGTACGGTACGGCATGATGCGGGGACTGCTGTCCAATGAGGCAGGGTGCGGGACGGCGCCGATTGCACATGCCGCCGCCGACACGGAGAGTGCGGTACGGCAAGGGACATGGGGCATTTTTGAAGTGCTGGTGGACACGGTCCTGCTTTGCACGGTGACGGCATTGGTGATTCTTTCCGACCCGACAGCGATTACGGCGTATGCCGACAATCCGATGATGCTGACCATCCATGCCTATGCATCGGTGCTCGGCAACTTTGCGGGGTGGTTTTTGTGTATCGCGGTGGTTCTTTTCGGCGCTTCAACGCTGGTCTGTTGGGGGCATTACGGCATTCAATGTCTGCGCCCCATTGCCGGCGGCAAAAGGGGAAAGGTGCGCATTGCGATTTATGTGGTTTTGTACAGCGTGTGCGCATGGATCGGATCGGTCAGCACGCCGGATGCGATCTGGTTTCTCGCCGACCTTGCCCTGGCGGGAATGACGTGTATCAATCTCCCGATCCTGTTGCTTTCCGTCAGAGAAGTGACAAGGGAAAATCCGGTTTAGGGCAGAGCGGCAAACAAAAAAACAGCGGCAGTCATTCCGTTTGCGGGAATCACTGTCGCTGCTTTTATCAGATGGCGGAAGGGGCGCAGAATCAGTTTGCGTGACCTTCCAGATAGGTTACCACGTCACCGACGGTTACAAACTTATGAATGTCGTCGTCGCTGATCTCCAGGTTGTATTTTTCCTCACACAGCATAACAAGATCGGCAAGTTCAATGGAATTGATGCCGAGGTCGGACGAGAGCTCCGCATCTGCGGTGACATCGTCTGCATTGACCTGAAGTTCTTCGACAAGCAGATTTTTGACTGTTTCAAACATGTTGAATCCTCCGATACAGGTATAGATAGTATACACAAGCGTTTTTTACGCACCGACATTCATTATAATATATTCTGTCCGGTTTGTCAAGGAAAAAACGGGATAAATCTACGGTTTTTCTGTCAAAATCCGTCGGTAAAATCCGAACAAACCTGTTGACAATCACGAATGATTATTGTAAAATAAGAAAAAAACAATCCTGTGCAGAAGAAAAGGCGGTGAATGACGGCATGAATATTTTCGGGAGACGCCCGTTCTTTTTGCTCTGTGTGTGCGGTACGGTGACGGTGATCGGCGCATTTTTTCTTCCGGGGGAGTGCAAACGGATTCTGCTTTTTGCGCTGTTACCCGTGCTTGCGGCGCTTTTGGCTGTGTACTTTTTGCAAAGGAAAAAATCCCGTGGCAGGGGCAGAGGATTTTTGCTTCTGTTCGGCATGACACTGGTTGTCCTGCTTGCGCTTCTGTCTTCCTTTCTCTTTTGGAATGTCTACTGTGCCGGTGCGCAGGCATATGTGGGGGAGTCGCACACAGTTTCGGGAATCGTGACCGCGCGCAGGTATAGCGGCGGAAATATGAGCGGCTATCAGGTTCGTCTGTATACGGTGGACGAAACGCCGATTTCCTTTCATGGCGTCCTGGATTGCGATTTCACGGCGGATTTGCAGGTAGGCTATACGTTTTCCTGTGAGGTCACATTTGAGAAAATGGAAGCATTCCGCGACGGATATGAGGAGGAACGCGACCTGCTTTCGCGGGGGATTGTCTGTAAAATGCACGCAGAGGATGCAGAGAGTCTGCAAATCAGGGGTGAGGACGGCATGACAGCGGGTATTTTTCTGTCAAGGCTGAACGCATCGCTGTCCCGCCGTTTGTACCGGCTTGTCGGTGAGCGGCAGGACGGTGCGCTGGCAGTGGCACTGACCTTGGGCAACCGGAGCTATCTTGATGATCTGACATCCTTTCGGTTCCGGCGCTCCGGTGTTTCGCATTTGCTTGCGCTCAGCGGAATGCACCTGTCCGTTGTGATGGGCGCCGTTCTTTTCGTTCTGACAAAATGCGGGCTGCCCAAAAGAGGCAGAGCGCTCTGCATGCTGCTTCTGTCAATTGCGTATCTTTCTCTCACCGGATTTTCCATGTCGGCGTGCAGGGCGACGGTGATGCTGGGAGCGCTGTATTTTTCGCATTTCTTCCGTGGAGAACACGATACGCTGACGGCGCTCGGATTTTCCGTGTTTCTGATTCTGTTCTGCAACCCGCCCGCAGTGCTGTCAATGGGATTTTGGCTGTCCGTCGGTGCGACGTGCGGGATTGTTCTGCTCGGCGGACCGGTGGACCGTGGTGTGCGCAGGTGGATGTCCCGCCGCCTTGGACAGGGAAAACCGGCACAGCTTCTCTGCACGCTGATTTCCGCGGTATCGGTTTCCGTCATTGCAATGTTTTCCGTGTTGGGGCTCTCGTTTCTGTGGTTCGGAGAGGTGTCCCTTCTGGCGATTCCCATGACGCTGCTCCTGTCGCCCCTGACGGCGGCTTTGCTGATCCTCGGATGCCTGACGCTGCTTTTGTCGTGGGTTCCGTTTGTAGGGTCGGTATTGGGGTGGATCGGTGCGCAGGTAGCTCGTCTGATGCTTTTGTCGGTACAGACAGCGGCAGACCTGCCGTACGGTGTTTTTTCCTTGCGCTACCGGGGAATCGGTTGGGTGATCGGAGGCGCGCTTTTGTGTATGGTGGTATTGTTGGTGATCCGGCTCCGCCATCGGTCGCTTCTGTTTGTGCCGCCGGTTGTCTGCTGTTTGGGCGTGATTCTGATGAGTATTATCGGAATCCGGCTTGCCGGCAAATCCACGACGGTAACCTATCTGCATACGTCCGATACTGCCGAGGGCGTGCTCTTGAACTGTGGGACGGAGTCTGTGTTCTGTGATCTGGGTGAGGGAAGCGGTGCCCTCTACCGGGATGCCGTATACTGTGCGGGGCAGAACGGTGCAACGGCACTGGATGCCGTCGTAATCACTTCTTACCACACCCGCCAACCCGCCTATCTGCAATTGCTGTGCGGTCGGATTGCCGTCCGTCGGTTATGGCTTCCAGTGCCGTCCTCGGAAAAGGAATGGTATCTTGCGGTTCCGCTGATTGAACGTGCGGACGGATTGGGGATTCCGGTTTCATTTTACGGAAACGATACCCCGATGCGGGTATTCGGAACAGGAGAGCTGACGGTTTCGAGTGCATCCCTGCACCGTTCCATGCGAAACACGGCACTTTTGCGTTACCGGAACGGTCATTGCGGTATGACATATGACATATGTGGGGAGTGCCGCAGAGGAGTCCGCACTTGCGGAATCCGTTGCGCAGGCGGTCGGGGAGAGTCGTCTGGTGATTTTCGGCAGTTACGGCCCCGTGCAGAAGATGTCCTTCTCTTATGATTTTGCGGAATGCACAAACGTGGTTTTTGCAAATGACAAACGTGCGGTCTATTGGGATATTGCGGCAGAACCGTTGCCGCAGGATCTTGCAATTCGGCTTTGTCCCTATGTGGTGGATTACCGTTTTTCAAATTGACTCTTGGGCGCGGATGCTTCGATAGTTCCGAGTATTTCGACCGCGTTGCTCTCACAGATAACCCCACCGTGTTCGCGGATGTACAAAAGCAGTGCATCCGCGTTTTCTTTTTTCCCGAACTCACACAAAAAGGTGGTGGAGTCCGGTTCGGGCAAAAGAGAGGTCAGTGTATCGAAAAGGATCAGATAATAACAGCCGTCGTCGCCGCGGTATGCGGAACTCCGTCCCTCGTGTCCGTTGCGATGCAGAATGGTGCAGACGCGCAAAAGACAATCGACGGAATCAAAGGAATAGGCGGTGGCTCCTTTTCCGTCGCCGGCATATCCATACCCGGGGCGCAGCCGTATCATTGCGTTTTCGGAAAATCCTGCGCGCGGAGTCAGGCATTCCGCACCTTTGACATTCGGTTGCGTTTTGGTGATGAAAATTTCACATCCACCGGAGCGGGAAGGATAAAGCTGTACTTCCAGTCCCGTATGCCCGGTCTCAAACCCTGTGGATTGGCGCGCATCATCCAGCAGTGCCCAGAAGGCGCGCCGGTCGCCGCTGTCGGCGTAATCAAAGGTTTCGGTTGAGATATGGTAGTGCGCGAGATCGGCGTCGGTCAGGATGATCTTCAGTTTTGTATTGCTGATCTTGATAAGTTCCATGGTATGTATCCTTTCTCGGAGATGTTTCCTGTTAGCATTATAAGCAAAACCGCAGAAAAAGGGAACCCCAAAAAGATTGGAATCGCTGCCAATATGCGGTAAAAAGAGGGTAAATACGAAAGCTATTGACTGGTCTGACGAAATATGGTATACTGTGAACGGTAGATTTTTGCGGATAAGGGGGTGCGCTTTTGCGGTACAGTCCGAAAACCAATTCACTGGAGCTGACAGTGGAGGAAATGTGTGCATACGTTTGCCATGACAGCGATCTTACGCGCCGCGTCCGTTCCGGACGCAGGGATTTTGCGGACGGGCGCGGAAAGCGTTTCTTTTCCCATACCGATGTTGCAGCCGGTGTGGTTTATACCGTCAGCGGCTATGCGGAATGTATCACCGGGGAGGACGGAACGGCGGTTTTGACTGAACGCTGTTCCGTGCGGTATGCGGGCGAAGGCAGCCAGGAAAAGCAACGGGCACTGCTGTATCTGCAATGTATGGGGTATCTTTACGCGGTTACGCAGCCGGCAGACCGGGTTTGCCTTCGCCTTGTATGCCATGCGCGTCGGGACGGCGGTGAGACGGTGGAGGAATACCGGAAAAGCCTGGATGAATTGCGGATTCTTTATATCGGAATCCTGGAGCATCTGGAACACCGCGCGAAATTTTTGTTGCACAGATCTTTGGATTGCCTTCCGACGGCGGCAGACGCGGCATTCCCCTATCCTGCTTTACGGGAAGGGCAGGAAGAATTGATTCGTGAATGCTATTATGACCTGTGTTCCGGCACCAGGTTGTTTGCGGAGGCGCCGACCGGAATCGGAAAGACGGTTTCCACGCTGTACCCGGCTGCCAAAGCAGTCGGCAAAGGGGTGATTGACCGCGTATTTTACCTGACGGCAAAGGCAAGCACCCGCAGGGAGGCATTTGCAGCCTGCAAAAAGCTTTACGATGCGGGGACAAGGCTTCGCTGTATGATTCTTTATGCGCGGGAACAGCTTTGTCCGTACGCTTCTTCTGCAAAGGGGTGTGGAGACGAGCAGTGCAGACCGGAGCAGTGTCCTCTTGCAAAGGGATATTATGACAGGGCGGAAACCGCGGTTTTTGAAATGCTCGCAAAAAGGTTCGGCTATACCCGGGAGATTCTGATCGAAACAGCACAGCGGTATGCGGTCTGCCCGTATGAGCTGTCCTTGGACCTGTCGGCATACTGTGACATTATTATATGCGATTACAATTATGTTTTTTCTCCGTCGGTCTATCTGCGCCGGTATTTTGATCCGGTCAGCGGGGAGGGGGGCAGGTACGCCTTTTTGGTGGACGAGGCGCATAACCTTGCCGACCGTGCCCGTGAAATGTACTCCGCCGCAATCCGGCTTTCATCGTTTTCGCGCTTTGCGGAGATGCTGCGGGAGACGGAGGACACGTCAATACTGAGCCAGACCGAGGACATGGTCGCTTTTTTGCGGAAGCTTGGAAATCTGTGCGAAGGGGAGATCCGGTACGACGCAGAAGGGGTGCGATATGGCTTTTACAAGTCCGAGGAACCGTTTGCCGATTTTCCGGAACAGGTGCACGCCTATACAGCGGCTCTCCGGCGTTACCTGTATGCCAATGCCGATTCCCCCTTGGCGGACGCGGCAACGGGGATTCTTTCACAATTGCGGACCTATATGACGGTTTGCGCATATGATGAAAATGCGTTCCTGTTTTATGTGGACATTGCGGGAGAGGAGATCACGGTCGGGGTTTTTTGTATGGACCCGTCAAATATTCTGGATCGCATTTTAGCGCGCGCAAAATCGTGCGTGCTGTTCTCGGCAACCTTTTCTCCGATCGATTATTACATCAGTGTGCTGGGAGGGGGGAAAAATGCGGTACGCATTTGCTGTCCGTCCCCGTTTCCGAAAGAGAACCTGTGTGTGATTGCCGCGAATTTTGTCAGCACGCGTTATGAGGACCGTGACAAATCCTACAAAAGGGTTTGTGCGGCAATCGCCGGGGCGGTCTGTGCCAAAGCGGGAAATTATATGGTGTATTTTCCGTCGTATTCCTATATGGAAAAGGTCTTTGCGCTTTTTGAAAAACAGTATCCGAAGGTGTGCAAAATCAAACAGAGTCCGCATATGAGCATGGCGGAAAGAGAACAGTTTATTTCCTTCTTCCGCGCGGACACAGGAAAACTCCGGATTGGGTTCTGCGTTTTGGGCGGACTGTTTTCGGAGGGGATTGATCTGCCGGGCAGTATGCTGATCGGCAGTCTGATTGTGGGAACCGGGTTGCCCGGTATCACCAGTTATCGGAATCTTTTGTGCGAATATTACAACCGCGAAAACGGTGAGGGGTATGCGTATGCCTACACATATCCGGGGCTTGTGAATGTGATGCAGGCGGCGGGACGTGTGATCCGTACCGAGAAGGACCGCGGAGTGGTGGTTCTGATCGATGACCGCTACGTTACGGACCGTTATATCCCCCTGCTTCCGGAGCGGTGGCGGAATATGAAAATTGCAGGAAATGCAGAGTCGCTTGCAGAAATTGCCCGTGAATTCTGGAAAAACGGCGAATAAAAAAATATATTTACAACTTTTCAAAATAATCTTGCATTTTGAATGGGAGTATGGTATAATAATTCCATCGTTTGAAAAAGGAGCGGAATATCATGGAATACGCCAAGATGAGCAGAGAACAGCGCTCAGCGGAGCTTGCCGCTTTGCGAAAGGAATATAAAAATTATCAGAATCTCGGACTTGATTTGGATATTTCACGCGGAAAACCGGGACCGGATCAGTTGGATTTGATTCAGGGAATGCTGACCTGTCTGAACAAAAAAGAGGACTGTATCAGCGAAAACGGATTTGACTGCCGGAATTACGGATTGCTGGACGGAACGCCGGAAGCGCGCCGGTTGTTTTCCGAATTGCTCGGCATCCCCCCGAAGATGATTTATGTGGGAGGGAACTCCTCTCTCAATCTGATGTACGACAATGTGGTTCGTTGCCTGCTTTACGGTACGCCGGACGGGGAACCGTGGATTAAGCAGGGAAAGGTGCGCTTCCTTTGCCCTGCACCCGGATACGACCGGCATTTCATGATCTGTCAGTCCTTGGGGATTGAGATGATAACGGTTCCGATGACACCGACCGGACCGGATATGGACATGGTGGAGGAATATGTCGGGAAGGACCCGATGATCAAGGGCATCTGGTGCAACCCGAAATACTCAAACCCGGACGGTATTACGTATTCGGACGAAACGGTAATCCGCCTGGCATCTATGAAAACCGCCGCACCCGATTTCCGGATTTTCTGGGACGATGCCTATGCAATCCACCATCTTTACAACGGGGTTGAGGAAGAGTTGCGCGACATTTTTGCGGAATCGGAAAAACAGGGCGCAATTGACCGGATTTTCTATTTTGCTTCTACCTCCAAGATTTCCTTCCCCGGTGCCGGCGTGTCGATTTTTGCCGCTTCCGAGAGAAATCTTGCCTTTATCAAGCCGATTATCGGCGTGCAGACCATCAGCTCGGATAAGCTGAATCAGCTCAGACATGTGAAATTTTACGGAACCGCGGAGAATGTGAGACAGCACATGCTGGTGGTTGCGGATGTCATCAGACCCAAGTTTGAGGCGGTTTTGCATACGTTGGAGCGTGACCTGAAGGATCGCGGCATTGCGCACTGGACCAACCCGCACGGTGGCTATTTTATCAGCCTTTATGTCATGGACGGGTGTGCCAAGCGGACATATGAGCTCTGCCGGGCTTGCGGCGTCAAGCTGACCACCGTTGGTGCAACATATCCGTACGGGATTGACCCGCACGATTCCAATATCCGCATTGCGCCCACCTATCCGTCTACCGGCAATGTAATACAGGCAATGGATATTCTGACGGTGTGCATCCGGATTGCCGCGTTGGAAAAACTGGCGGCAGAAGAGGACGGCACGGTACCGGCGTAATGAACGCCTCCGGCTTTCACGAAAATACAAAAATCCTTCACTTCCGGTGGAGGATTTTTTGACGTGGGGCGGTTTTTTGGATTTTCCCCCTTGCAGGAAGGGGCAAAATGGTGTATAATGAAGAAAAACAGGAAGACTGGGGTTTATATAGTATGCCGGAAAATCAAAGAATGAAGCATATTCGGAATTTCTCTATTATTGCACATATCGATCACGGAAAGTCCACGCTGGCGGACCGGATCATGGAGGCAACCAAGGCGGTGTCCAAGCGGGAGATGGAGGAACAGCTTCTGGACAATATGGATCTGGAGCGAGAGAGAGGCATCACGATCAAGGCGCGTGCCGTAAAGTTGGATTATACCGCACCGGACGGGGAGCAGTATGTCTTCAATCTGATTGATACGCCCGGACATGTGGACTTTAACTACGAGGTCTCCCGTTCGTTGGAAGCGTGCGACGGCGCATTGCTGGTTGTGGACGCGACACAGGGGATTGAGGCACAGACGCTTGCCAATGCCTATCTTGCGGTGGATGCGAACCTGGAGATTGTGCCGGTCATCAATAAGATTGACCTGCCGAGCGCCGATATCAACGGTTGCGTGGAGGAGATCGAAGAAATTATCGGGATCCCCGCGGAAGGCTGTCCTGCTGTTTCCGCAAAGACAGGGCTGCATATCGAGCAGGTTCTGGATGCGATTATTCACCAGCTTCCCGCACCGACGGGGGATGAGGATGCGCCGCTGAAGGCGTTGATTTTTGATTCCTATTACGACAGCTATCTCGGCGTTGTCGTTTATATCCGTGTCATGGACGGGTGTGTGCGGAGCGGCGACCGGATCCGGCTGATGAGCAACGGGGAAGAGTATGATGTTGTGGATGTCGGCTGTATGCGCCCGTTCGGTCTGGAAAAGGGCGAGGTTCTTCGCGCCGGGGATGTCGGCTATGTGACCGCGTCCATCAAGACGGTCGGAGAGACACGGGTCGGTGATACCGTCACAAGCGCACTGAATCCGACCAAAGAGGCGCTACCCGGATTCAAAGCGGCACAACCGATGGTGTTTGCAGGTATTTATCCGGAGGACGGTGCACGGTACGGAGATCTGCGGGATGCGCTTGAAAAATTGCAGCTCAACGATGCCGCGCTGCAGTTTGAACCGGAAACCTCCATTGCGCTCGGTTTTGGATACCGCTGCGGATTTTTGGGACTGCTGCATATGGAAATCATTGAAGAGCGGTTGGAGCGGGAATTCAATCTGGATCTGATTACGACTGCCCCCAGCGTTATTTACGAGATCAAAAACCGCAAGGGACAGACACTCCGGATTGACAACCCGTCGAATTTCCCGCCTGCCGATGATATTGTTGAGGCGCTTGAACCGGTTGTCAGCGCCAATATCATCACACCGTCGGAATATGTGGGCGGCTTGATGGATCTTTGCCAGGATCGCCGCGGTGTGTTCATTGATATGAAATACCTGGATCAGAAGCGGGTAGAATTGCACTATGAGTTGCCGCTCAACGAGATCATTTATGATTTTTTTGATGTGCTGAAGGGGCGCTCACGCGGGTATGCTTCCCTGGATTATGAATTCAAGGAATACCGACCGAGCAAGCTGGTGAAGCTTGATTTCCTGCTCAACGGGGAGCAGGTGGATGCGCTTTCGTTCATCGTGCATGAGGATAAAGCTTATCCGCGTGCGCGCAAAATTGCGGAAAAGCTGAAGGAGAATATTCCGCGTCAACTGTTTGAAATTCCGATTCAGGCGGCAATCGGTTCCCGCATTATTGCGCGTGAAACGGTAAAGGCGATGCGTAAGGATGTGCTTGCCAAATGCTACGGCGGCGATGTGACGCGGAAGAAAAAGCTGCTTGAAAAGCAGAAGGAAGGGAAAAAGCGCATGCGGCAGTTCGGCTCCGTATCGCTGTCCTCCGATGCCTTTATTGCCGTTCTCAAACTGGGAGACGACTGATGTCCGTTATGCGCAGACCGTTGGGAATCTATCTGCACATTCCTTTTTGCAAAAGCAAGTGCGGGTATTGTGACTTTTGTTCCTTTCCCGGCGTGAGTGGGACGGACAGAAGCCTGTATGTGCGGGAATTGGTTAAGGACCTGCGCCGATGGGGAGAGAAGATCGGTGCGGATTATACGGTTGATACCGTCTATTTCGGCGGCGGAACGCCGACTCTTTTGTTGCCGTCGGAGTTTGAAGCACTGCTTGCGGCGCTCAGTGACGCATTTTCGGTAGCACCGGGTGCGGAAATCACCGCCGAATGCAACCCGGGTAGCGTGGACCGTGACTATCTGGCGGCACTGCGTGCGAGCGGGGTCAACCGTTTAAGCGTCGGTGTGCAAAGCGCGGTGGATGCGGAATTGCAGGCGCTCGGTCGGATTCATACGTTTTCGCGGGCACGGGAAACCTTTGCGGACGCACATGCGGTCGGGTTTGACAATCTGTCTGCCGATCTGATGTTCGGCATTCCGTTGCAGACCAAAGAGAGCCTGTCTGCTTCGCTGGAGGCTTTTTGCGGTCTTGGCATCCGACATCTCTCTGCGTATTGCCTGAAGATTGAACCGGGGACTCCTTTCGCGCGCATGGGCAACAGTCTCCGGGTGCCGGATGATGATACCGATGCCGATATGTACGAGCAGATTGTCGAAACGCTCCGCGCACGCGGGCTTGAACGGTACGAAATCAGTAATTTTTGCATGCCGGGGTTTGCATCGGTACATAACGGGAAATACTGGAATTGTGATGATTATCTCGGGCTGGGCGTTTCCGCACATTCCTATTTGCACGGCGTCCGTTTCGCCATCGCACGCGATCTGCCGGCTTTCCTTGCCGGTCAGCGGCAGGAGACGGAGCATGCGGAAATTGACGACAACGACCGTCTGTGCGAGTATGTGATGCTACGCATGCGCCTTGCACAGGGGATTCTTTTGCGGGAGGCAGAAGAACGGTTCCCGTTCTGCGATTTTGCGGCGCGTTTCCGTCATCGCCTGCAACCGTATATTGACGGCGGGTTTGTGATTTGGGAGCAAACGGAAAGCGGAATACGCTGCCGCTTTTCGGAAAAAGGTTTTTTTGTCAGTAACACAATTCTGTCGGATGTTTTGGATTTTGATGAACCTGTGTCGGAATAGCGGGAAAGAAGGACAGGTTGCCGGCAAAAAAGTGACGAAAACCTCTTGACTTTCGGGCAACGGTCTGTTATAATGGTCACAAAGGGAAGAGAAAGGACGTACAAGAGCAATGAGTGAAAATACGCTGAATCAGAACAATGAGAATGAGGAAGAATTGGAAAGCGAAGTGTATACGCTGACCGATGAGAACGGTGACGAGCACGATTTTGAACTGCTTGCGCAGGCAGAGATCGAGGGGGTCACTTACCTTGCCATGATTCCCGTTGAGGAGCAGGACGAAGAAGCGGATACCTTTGAGTACATTATCCTGAAGGGACAGACCGATGAAAACGGTGAGGACGTATATCTGACTATTGATGACGACGACGAGTTTGAAAAGGTGGCGGATTACTTTGACGATCTGCTCAGCCAGATTGACTATGACCAGGAATAAGATGCAGTAACAGTGTCGGGTGACCGGAGTATTCCGGTGATTTCCCCTGCTTAGTGCGTGATAATCTGTAATTGTGACCCACATCAGATTAAAGGAGTCCGATTCGCGCGATGGTTTGCAGACCTCCCGCATTTCTTGCGGTTGACTTGTCCCGGAGAAACGGCGGAAGCTGGGAGCAGTAAAGTCGCGGATAGGACACCGCCCTGGAAGAAACAGGGTTCCGTTTTATGGGTTACACGGCTCGGTGGGGGTAGTATAGCAGAAAGCAGTCGCAACGTTGTCCGTTGCGGCTTTCTTTTATAGTGGAGGTTTTGATGGAATATTGGGATATTTATGACAGCCGGAGAAGAAAAACGGGGAAAACCGTGCAAAGAGGAACTCCGCTTTTGCCGGGGGAATACCACCTGGTCGTCCATATCTGCCTATTCGGAAGCGACGGGCGGATGCTGATTCAGCGCCGCCAGCCTTTCAAGGCGGGATTTCCGGGGCTTTGGGATCTCAGCGCAACCGGAAGCGCGGTTGCCGGGGAAGACAGTGCGCAGGCAGCTCAAAGAGAACTGTCTGAGGAACTGGGAGTCAGGATTGATTTTGCGGACATACGACCTTATATAACCTTCTACCGGGAGTACGGATTTGTGGATGTATATGTGCTGACGGCGGATCCCGGCGTGCTGTGCTTGCAGGAAGAAGAGGTGATAGAGGCTCGTTTTGCAACGGAGGAGGAAATCTGCGCATTGATTGACGCAGGTGATTTTGTCCCGTTTGAAAGGGCATATATTTCGCTTTTGTTTTCCATGTGCCGCCGTGGAAATGCAACTGTTACAGTTGCGCAAACGCCCGGCATTCTGTACTGTGACGAGGGCGATGTCCTGACGGTTACGGGCTTTTCCGGAAGCGATAAAACCGTTGTGATTCCGTCTTTCTTCGATGGAAAGCCGGTGCGGACGATCGGGGAGGGCGCCTTTGCGGGATGTACCGACCTGTGCGGAGTTTTTTTGCCGCATGGGTTACAGGTGATTGGCAAGCGGGCTTTTGCGGGGTGTACGGGCTTGCGGTCCCTGATTTTGCCGGGAACGTTGGAGCATATCGGAGAGAGCGCCTTCTCGGGGTGTTGCGCATTGACGGAGTTCCGCTATGCCGCCGTTGCCGCACGCTGGGAAACCGTCCGCAAGGAATCCGGCTGGGATGAGGGACTGCCGATGTATCTGCTGGTCTGCCGCGACCGCTCCATCGGCAAATGAATATTTTATATAACAGCCTTTCGGTTATCGGAGGCTGTTTTCTTTGCGCTGTGCACCTGAAATCTTGAGCCTCTTTTTCTTGACAATCCGGTGTGCAGATGTTATAATAAAGACATCCGTTCCCGGTTGCGGAGCGGAAGGAAAGCGAAAGGATGCGCATGGTGGAAATTGCCGTGGCGCGGAACCTTTTTTGTGATCGGATATGGTAAAAACAGTTCCGGCTTGCGTGCCGGATAAATGATTGAACGGAAAGGAAAAAGAAAATGGAAGAAGGAGCAGATAAGGAAGTACGGTATATTTCTCTGCAACAGATCGAGGAGGAATTTTCCTTTGAGCGGATTTATGTGCCGGACGATTATGCGGCAATTAAGATCAATACGCCGGAGGTGAGTCGTCCCGGACTTGCGTTGGCAGGGTTTTACGGGATTTTTGATGCGGAACGCATTCAGATGATCGGCAACGCCGAGCATCGGTATCTGGACGGTTTGGACGAGCGGACTAGGGACTGCAAACTGCGTGCGTTTATCGATGCGCACCCCGTTGCGGTGCTCTTTACCACCAGTTTGCCCGTTTATCCCGCTTTGATTGAGGAGGCGCAAAAGGTCGGTGTCCCGATCTGGCGGACAGGCGAGAAAACCAGCCCGATTATGGCAGCGCTGATCGGATCCCTGAACGATCACCTGGCGCCGCGCAAGTCAACGCATGGCGGATTGGTTGAAGTTTACGGCGAAGGACTTTTGTTGCTTGGTGACAGCGGCGTCGGTAAGAGTGAAACCGCGATTGAGCTTGTCAAGCGCGGACACCGTCTGATTGCCGATGATGTGGTGGATATCAAACGTATTTCCGACACGCAGCTGATCGGTGTGGCACCCGAAATTATCCGCCACTACATCGAGTTGCGCGGCATCGGAATTGTGGATGTATGCCGTCTGTTCGGTATGGGCGCGGTCAAGGAATCCCAGCAGATTGATCTTGTGATCAACCTGGAGCCCTGGGTTGAAGGGAAAATGTATGATCGGCTCGGCTTGGACGAACAGACAGTCAGTATCCTGGGTGTCAGCGTTCCGACTGTGACGATTCCCGTCAAGCCTGGGCGGAATCTGTCCATCATTCTGGAGGTTGCCGCTATGAATAACCGTCAGAAGCGGATGGGCTATAATACTGCCGAGGAATTCAACAAAAAACTGATGAAGCGGATGGGGATAGAGGATTGATGGAACCGATCCGGATTTACTGTGCGGCATCGGTGATACCGGACGAAGCGGAAGAGGCGCGGGCATGGGAGTTTCTGTCTGCCCGTTTTCCGGATTCTGCGGATTATTTTACCCCCTTGCGCGGAATGGGTAACCTGCAAAGTCGGATGGACAGTTTGTGCGTTCACCTGCTTCTCTCCTGCGCTTTGCCGCAAAGTGTGCGCGGTCTTTGCCGTGAGTCTGCGGGGAAACCCGTTTGCAGGGCGGGAGATGCCGCATTCAGCCTGACGCACGCAGACGGATTTGTTCTGTGTGCCGTGTCGGAGGAAAACATATGCCTCGGAATTGATGCGGAGCCTGCGGACCGGATACCGACACAAAGGGCTTTGCACATGGCAGGACGCTTTTTTTCGGATTCCGAAGCGGCAAGCGTGACGGATGCCGAATCGTTTCTGTCCCTGTGGACGCGCAAGGAAGCGTATGTCAAGTATACCGGGCAGGGGATACGGGGGGATTTGCGGAATGTGCCGACCGATGACGGTGGGGAAGTGTCCTTTGCGTCCTATCGCGTAGGAAAACTGTTGGTTGCGCTTGCCTATCCGCGTATGTTGACAGCACCGAGTGGGGTGTGTCTTTATGAAAAATCTTTGTTTTCGTTTTGATATAAGGAGGAAAGCCGTGAGATCTACACTACAGTTTACAAAAATGAAAATGCCGGTGGCGGCGATGAACGGGGAGTCTTCATTGCCTGCGCTTTGTACCTATCACGGAATGCCGGAAGAAAACGGGAATTCCTGCCTTTCCGAACATGAAGGCCTGTACATCGGCTACGGGAACGCCGCGTCGTCTTTTCCTTACCGGATGCAGGATCTGTACAGCAGGGAATTGACCGATACGGACGTCCGCATTGCCGTTTTGGAGAACGATTATCTGCGTGCTGTTTTTTATCCGGACATGGGAGGAAAACTTGCGCGTCTGTATGACAAAGAGAAGAAACGTGATCTCCTCTTTTTCAATCCCGTTATCCGCCCCTGCAATCTTGCGCTGCGGAATGCATGGACATCCGGAGGCGTGGAGTTCAACTGCGGTGAAGCGGGGCATCACCATCATACCTGCGACACCATTTTTACCGCGCAGACCCGTTTGTGTGACGGAACGCCGGTTTTGCGGTTCTATGCATATGAACGGATCAGAAAGTGCGTATATCAGATGGATTTCTTCCTGCCGACCGATTCCAAACTTCTGTTTGCGCGGATGCGGCTCTGCAATCCGAACCCGTATGTGACGCCTGCTTACTGGTGGAGCAATATGGCAGTCCCGGAGGCACCCGGCAGTCGCGTGATTGTGCCGGCGGACAGTGCATATACCTCTTTGCCGGAAGGCGTGACGCTGGTACCTGTTCCGCTGTATAACGGAATTGATATCACCTACCCGACCAACAACCCGCATGCGGTGGATTACTTCTTCAAAATTCCGGATCAATCCCGGAAGTTTGAAGCCCAACTGGATCGGGACGGGTATGGTCTTGTGCAAGCCTCCACCGCACGGTTGCAGGGACGCAAGCAGTTTGTTTGGGGGCAGGGACCCGGAGGGGATCGCTGGCAGGAGTACCTGACGGCGGACGGATCCGCCGCGCGGTATGTGGAAATCCAGGCAGGACTGGCACATACCCAGTGCGAACATTTGCCCATGCCGCCCCGCACCACATGGGAGTGGCTGGAGGCATATGGTGCGATGCAGGCAGACCCCGCAAAAATTCACGGGGATTGGGAGGATGCAAAGTGCGCGGCGGAGGCGGTTTTGGATCGCATGATTACCGAGGCGCAGATGGATGCAATCCTTGCAGAAACGGCAGAAATGGCAACCTCGCCCGCGCAGACTATGGTGCTGTATGGAGATGGATGGGCAGCATTGGAGAACGAAAGACGTCGCAATATTGGGGCGGAGTTGATCTGTCCGCACCTGAATTTCGGTCGCACGGATGAAGAGCAGGCGTTCTGGCAGGCACTTTTGCACGGGACTGCATTGCCGGATTATGCACCGACGGAAATTCCGCCTTCATGGATGGCGGAACCGTATTGGACGACAAAGATGGAGGAGCGGACGGCGACTGACGGAAAGAATTACTATCTCTGGCTACAGCTTGGAATGAGCCTGTTGACATCCGGCAGGCACAGGGAGGCAAAGGAAGCGCTGGAACGTTCGGTGCATCTTGCACCCAATCCGTGGGCATACTATGGGTTGTCAAAATGTGCATCATTGGCAAATGAGACCGACTTGGCGGCAACGCTGCTGCTGTCCGGTGCCTGTCTGCGACCGGGAGATCTTTCACTGGCAAGGGAAGCACTCGGTGCCCTGATTGCCGCGGGCAAATACCGGGAAGCGGTGGCATTTTATGAATCTCAGCCCGCAGATGTGCGTGCGGACGGACGTGCAACACTGCTCTATGTATGCGCACTTTTGCGCAGTGGCAATGAGGAAAAAGCAGAACAGTTGCTTTTGCGGGACGGAGGCATTGTAATCGCGGATATCCGCGAGGGCGAAGTGCTTTTGACGGACCTTTGGTTTGAAATACAGGAACGTAAGGCGCGGGCGCAGGGAATTCCGTTTGACCGGAACGCGCTGACCCCGCCAAAGCGGCTGGATTTCCGGATGAAAGCGTGAGCGCGCGATGGAACAGCGTATCTATCAATCCATGCAATATGGATTTTCCGGACCGCGGGAGGTAACGGGCGGGGAAAAGCTTCCCTTGCTGATTTACTTGCACGGTGCCGGCGGGCGCGGACATGACCTGCACGCGGTCAGGGTGCCGTATACATTGGAAACCGCGCTTGCCGAACAGCATTTGCCCGTTTGTTTGGCGGCACCCTTGTGTGAATGGAACAACTGGTTCTGTGTCTTTTCGCAATTGACGGACTGGATCAGATATGCGGCGACACTGCCCGGTATAGACCCCGACCGCATCATACTGATGGGTGCCTCCATGGGCGGTTATGCAACCTGGACCATGCTGATGTGTGCACCGGAGCTGTTTGCCGCCGGGGTGCCGATCTGCGGCGGGGGTATGCCATGGAATGCGGCAAGGCTGAAGCATATTCCCATACGCGCCTATCATGGTGCCTTGGATACAACCGTGGATGTCTGCGAATCCGTGCGGATGTGCAATGCGGTTCGCGCGGCTGGCGGAGATGTCTCGCTGACGGTTTTTCCGACTGCCGGGCACAATGCGTGGGATCCCGCCATCCGGGAAACAGATCTGCTTGCCTGGATCGCACAACAGCGTCGTACAAAGTAATGAATATATAAGTTAAGATACCTGAAAGAGAGATCAATTTTTTATGCTTGCTACCATGAAGTTTGAACCCTATTCACCGGAAACCCTGCGAAAATATGCCCCTTTGATCGCGCAGTCGAAAAGCAATGTGAACGACATTTCCGTCGGAAGCTTTCTGATGTGGAATGAGGGCGTGCACCTGGCTTTCTGCGAGGTCGATGGATGTCTGATTACCGTGCAGGATATTTGCGGGGAACCGTCGTTTTCCTACCCGTTCGGCGGGGACACGGAAGCGGCACTGGACGCGTTGCTTGCCTATGTCAGTAGGGAAAATCTGCCGTTGAAATTCTACGGTGCAAATGAAAGCACGCTGAGAGAAATATGCCGTCACCCAAAACTGTCCCGCCTGATGTACAATTACGAGCGCAAGTGGAGTGACTATATTTACGACGCCGCTGAAATGGAAACCTTCGCCGGGAAAAAGTTCAGCGGGCAGAGGAATCATATCAATAAATTCCGTTCGTTGTACGGAGAACCGGATTTCAGACCGCTGTCGCCGGAAATGCTGCCGGCATTGCGTGCACTGCTTTGCGCATATGCCAAGGAGCATCCGGCGCCCGGTTATGAGGAATGTGAAGAGTATCTGCATACGCAGGAACTCCTGGAGGCATATTTTTCCTTCCCGCTAATCGGCGGAGCGCTCTTTGTCGATGGGGCGCCTGTTTCGCTGACAATCGGGGAAATGCAGGGGGAGCATCTGATTATCCATGTTGAAAAAGCGCTGACACGTTACACCGGGGTTTATCCGACAACCTTTAACAGCTTTGTCCGGTATGTCCGCAGCCGGTATCCGCAACTGGCGACCGTCAACCGCGAGGATGATGCCGGCGATGTGGGACTGAGAACCTCCAAACTGCAATACAAACCCATCCTGCTCTGCGACAAATACCTGGTCAAGGTCAATTCTCCTCTGTTTGGCTTGTCCCAAACGCCGGTTCTGTATGCAAACGGGGTGGTATTGAGTGAAATTACCGCGTCTGATAAGGCAACCTACAGGGCGCTCTGTACCGATGAAGAAAACAATCGGCTTTGGGGATATGATTACAAGACCGATCCGGAAATCACTGGAGAGATTGACGATGATACGTTCTACGATATGGTGTCCTTCGACCGTTCAATCGGGGAGGGAATCAGCTTTGCAATCCGTGAATCAGGGATTGATCACCCATTGGTGGGAGAGGTTATTCTTTACAACTTCACCTACAACGGCACCGCAGAGTTGGGCGCACGTCTGATGCCCGCCATGCACGGCAAAGGGCTCGGTTCGACGGCATTCCGTCTTGCGGCGGATTGGGCAGAGAACGAGCTGGGCGTTTCCTTGCGCGCCAAATGTTATAGAGAAAATACAACGTCCCAAAAAATGATCCTGTCAGCCGGGTTTGTCCCCGACGGGGAGGATGATACCTTCTTTTATTTCTGTCGCAAATGAAAAAACACGCATGGGCACTCAAAACCCATGCGTGTTTTTTTAGACACCACCGCGCAACCCGTGCAGTGCAATGCACCATTGGAATTACACGGTGAAGCCTTTATACTTTTTCACTCTGCGATGACTTTGACAAAGCTCTTTTTCCCTTTGCGGACCAAAATGCCGTCTTTGAGGTCTTCCGGTGCATAAGAGGTGTGGATATTGGAAATCTTTTCGCCGTCCACGGTGACGCCGCCCTGTGTGATGGCAGTGCGTGCTTCTGATTTGGATTTGACCAATCCGGCTTTGACCATGACGGAGCCGATGTCAATTCTGCCTTCCTCAATGCCGCCCATAAAATCTTCTGCGCAGAGTTTGCAAACCGGCGCATCGGCACTGCCGTCGCCTGCAAACAGCGAGCGGGCTTGCGCCTGTGCCTCATTTGCCGCATCGGTACCGTGAACCATCTGCGTCAGCTCGAATGCGAGAATTTCTTTGGCGCGGTTGAGTTGAGCGCCCTCCCAATTTGCCATCTCGGTAATCTGTTCCATCGGCAGGAATGTCAGCATTCGGATGCACTTCATCACATCCGCGTCGTCCACATTCCGCCAGTATTGGTAGAATTCATACGGCGTCGTTTTGTTGGCATCCAACCAAACGGCGTTTCCGGCGGTCTTTCCCATTTTCTTGCCCTGTGAGTCGGTCAGCAGGGTAATGGTCATGGCATGCGCGTCCTTGCCGAGCTTGCGGCGGATCAGTTCGGTACCGCCCAACATATTGGACCATTGGTCATCACCGCCGAACTGCATGTTGCAGCCGTAATTTTTGTACAGATAGTAGAAGTCATAAGACTGCATGATCATATAGTTGAATTCCAAAAAGGAAAGTCCCTTTTCCATGCGCTGTTTATAGCATTCGGCACGCAACATATTATTGACAGAGAAGCAGGCGCCGACCTCCCGGAGCAACTCGATATAATTGAGACTGAGCAGCCAATCGGCATTGTTGATCATCTGTGCCTTGCCTTCGGAAAAGTCAATAAAGCGTTCCATCTGTCTTTTGAAGCAGGCGGCGTTGTGTTCGATGTCTTCTTTGGTCAGCATTTTGCGCATGTCGGTTCTGCCGGAAGGGTCTCCGATCATGGTTGTGCCGCCGCCGATCAGCGCGATGGGTTTGTTACCTGCCATCTGCAGACGCTTCATCAGCGTGAGTGCCATGAAATGACCCGCTGTGAGGCTGTCCGCCGTGCAGTCAAAGCCAATATAAAATGTGGCTTTCCCTTCATTGATCATGTCGCGGATTTCTGTTTCGTTGGTCACCTGTGCAATCAACCCGCGGGCAACCAGTTCCTCATAAATTTTCATTTCCATACTCCTTCTGGATGGTTTTTTACAACAAGTTCCATTATAACCCATCTTGAACGGTTTGTCAAGCGAAAATGCGGAGAATAATAAAGATATTCCTTGACAGCACGAAGGCTTTGTTGTACAATAGAAGGGAGTCAATCCCAATCCGGAAAAGAGGAAAGAGAGGTAAAGGCGTTGGTTTTTTCATCGTTGATCTTTTTGTTCGCATACCTGACGCTGACGGTGCTTTTATATTTTATCGTACCGCGCTCCTGGCGCAATGTGGTGCTTTTTATTGTGAGTCTTGCCTTTTACGGGTGGGGAGAACCGCTGTATATTCTCGTCATGCTTTTTTCAATCTGCGTCGCGTACGGATTCGGATTTCCCATTTCTTATTACCGGGAGCGCAATCCCAAACGCGCCAAAATATTTCTTGCGGTTTCTGTTTGTCTGAACCTTGCGCTTCTGCTCTTTTTCAAGTACACCAACTTTTTCCTGGAAAATCTTGCCCTGATTCCTCTGTTTTCCGCTGTCAAACCGATTGAGGGGCTTTTCTTGCCGATCGGCATCTCGTTTTATACCTTTCAGATTATGTCCTATTCCATCGACCTGTACCGCGGACAGACGGATGTGCAGAAGAATTTTATTGCGTTCGGCACCTACGTCACCCTGTTCCCGCAGCTGATCGCGGGACCGATTGTACGTTACCGGGATGTAGACGATCAGTTGACCGAGCGTGCGGAAAATGCAGAGAAATTTGCGTCGGGCATAGAGCGGTTCTGCGTCGGACTGGGAAAAAAGGTCCTGTTAGGCGACAGCATGGCGGCGCTTTACACCTATTTCAAGACCGCGGCAGAATTTGAAGGGTCCGTTTTGGGTGCTTGGATGATTGTTTTGTGCTTTACCCTGCATATTTATTACGATTTTTCCGGCTACTCGGATATGGCAATCGGACTTGGACGTATGTTTGGCTTTGAATTTTTGGAAAACTTTGATTATCCGTATATTTCAAGGAGCATCACCGAATTCTGGCGGCGTTGGCATATGTCGCTTTCCACCTGGTTCCGTGAGTATGTCTATATTCCGCTCGGCGGCAACCGGAAGGGAAAAGCGAGAACTTATCTCAACCTTGCCGTGGTATGGTTCCTGACCGGCTTTTGGCACGGGGCATCCTGGAACTATATTCTCTGGGGCGTGTATTTTCTGATTCTGCTTGTGATCGAAAAAGCGTTTCTTTTGCGCCTGCTGGAAAAGGCGCCCCGTATTGTCGGACATCTGTATGCGCTCCTTTTCATCGGGTTCGGATGGATTATTTTTGCGTATAAAGATCTCCCGGCAGGACTTTCCGTGTTTTTGGCGCTGTTCGGAATCGGTACGTCGACACTGGCGGTTCCGTCGGGGATGTACACGGTTCTGCGGGCATTGCCGCTTCTGGCAATCTGTATCATAGGGGCAACCCCCCTGCCTGCCCGCCTGTTTGCGGTGTTGCGCCGCAGGGCGACGGCTGTGCGGGTCGCGGTTCCGGTGCTGTGTTGTCTGTGCATGTTGCTGAGCACGGCATATCTGGTGGATTCCACCTTCAGCCCGTTTTTGTATTTTGAATTCTGAGGGGAGGCAGGACGCTTATGCGGAATGATGAGCGACAAACAGATCGTAAGCCGGGTCGGAAAGCGGAAGGCTCCGGTCCACAGCGCGGCATTGCCATTGCGACCATTGCGCTTTTTTGGGGCGTATTGTTTATATGCGGCATTCTTTTCTGGATTCTTCCCGACAAAGAAAAGTCGGAACAGGAAAATCGCATGCTCCAGGGACTGCCCGAATGGACGCCGAAGCGTTTCTTTGACGGTGATTTCGGCAATGAGATGAATGCATATTATGCGGACCAGTTTCCCGCGCGCGACTTTTTGGTCGGGGTCAAGGGGAGCACGGAATTCCTTTTAGGAAAAGGGGAAAACAACGGGGTTTTGCTCGGTAAGAACGGTCAGTTGGCGCCGCACCTGTTTACCGCCTATATGCAGGACGGCACGGTGGTGCAGGACACGGATTCCTTTGATCCGGATACTGTCCTTGCCGGTTGTGATGCCGTACTGCGTCTGCGGACGTCGCTGGCGGAGAAGGGCATTCCTTTGACGGTGCTGCTCCCGCCGCGCACCATTGATGTTGCCGCATCTGCATTTTCTTTCCCAACCGAGGGGAGTGATGCGTTGCACGACGCCGTTTACGGGCATTTGACAGGGGAAGGTGTGATTGATATGACCGCATTCTTCCGGCAAAAGTACGACGCAGGGGAATATGTTTATTACCGTACCGATCACCATTGGACAACCCGGGGGGCTTATTATGCGTACCTGTCCCTGATGGAGTCGTTCGGCATGTCAGAGCAGGTGCTGCCCGCCGATGATTTTTCCGTCCGGCAGGTGCCCGGTTTTTACGGGACCGCCTGGTCGCGCGCCGGCTTCAAGTTTGTTGAATCCGACACCCTGGAGCTGTGGATGCGCGGAAACGAATCGGAATTTGTTGTGCGGGATGAGAAAACGGGTCAAAGCTTTTCCGGCTTTTACAATTTGGAGCTTCTGGAGCAAAAGGACAAATATGCCGCCTTCTTTGACGGGACGCACGGTGTCCTGACCGTAACGAAAACGGGCGGCGAAAAACGTGAAAGACTGTTGATTGTGAAGGATTCCTTCGCAAACAGTGTCATGCCCTTTTTGGCACAGCACTTTGACCTGGTTGTCCTGAACCTCTCCGGCAGTGGGGACGAAACCAGAGTCAGCCGATACTGCGAGGAATACCAATGCGACCGGGTGCTTCTGCTCTATAATGTTGAAAATGTCGTTTCCTCTCCAAGACTTTCCCGTGTCAAATGAGGTGCGGAGCATATAGAATAAATCAAAACGCAGATCCCAGCGAGGGAATCTGCGTTTTTGCTTCTTGTTTTCCGTAAATACGAATCAGAACAGACCCGTAATTTTTCCGCTTTCATCCACATCGATGCGCTCTGCCGCAGGGGATTTGGGCAGACCGGGCATTGTCATGATATCGCCGGTGAGAATGACGACAAATCCGGCGCCTGCACAGACGCGCACGTTTCTGACCGTGACCGTAAAATCGGAAGGTGCGCCGACTTTGGCAGGGTCATCCGAGAAACTGTACTGTGTTTTTGCGATACAGACCGGGCATTTCCCGAAGCCGAGCGCTTCCAGTGTCTGCAACTGTTTCTGTGCTGCAGGGAGAACGGTGATGCCGCTTCCGCCGTAGACGCGACGGACAACTGCTTCTGTTTTCTGCGTCAGTGTCATTTCGTCGGGATAGGAAAAACGGAAATCCGCATGTTTGTTTTCGCACAGCCGGACAACCTCACGTGCCAGATTTTCACCGCCTGCGCCCCCTTCGGCATGAACGGTAGACAGCACGGCATTGACGCCGAGTGCCGCACACTCTTTCATGACCAGCGCAATTTCGTTTTCCGTATCCGTGGGGAACCGGTTAATGGCAACCACAACGGGTAGACCGTATACGTTTTTCATGTTGGACACGTGGCGGAGAAGGTTGGGGAGTCCGTCCTTCAGAGCTTGCAGATTTTCGTCGGCAAGCGCATTCTTGGGCATGCCGCCATGCATCTTCAATGCGCGCACGGTGGCAACCACGACGCACGCGTCCGGTTTGAGCCCCGACATACGGCATTTGATGTCCAGGAACTTTTCCGCTCCGAGGTCGGCGCCGAATCCCGCCTCGGTGATCGCGTAGTCCCCGGTTTGCAGTGCCATGCGTGTCGCCAGCACGGAATTGCAGCCGTGGGCAATATTGGCAAAGGGACCGCCATGTACAAATGCGGGAGTCCCCTCCAGTGTTTGTACCAGGTTGGGTTTGAGCGCGTCGCGCAACAGCGCAGTCATGGCGCCTGCCGCGTGCAGATCGCCGGCAGTTACCGGACGGTCGTCGTAGGTATACCCGACAATGATCCGTGAGAGCCGTTCCTTCAGATCCGCAATGGAAGAGGCAAGGCAGAGAACCGCCATAACCTCCGAGGCAACCGTGATGTCAAAGCCGTCTTCCCGGGGCGTTCCGTTGACCTTTCCGCCGAGTCCGTCGACAATGAAGCGCAGCTGACGGTCGTTCATGTCTACACAGCGTTTCCAGGTGATTTTGCGCGGGTCGATGCCAAGGGTATTCCCTTGCTGAATGTGGTTGTCGAGCATGGCGGCGAGCAGGTTGTTTGCCGCACCGATTGCATGGAAATCGCCGGTAAAGTGCAGGTTGATATCCTCCATCGGAACGACCTGTGCGTAACCGCCGCCGGCGGCGCCGCCCTTGATGCCGAACACGGGTCCCAGGGAGGGCTCGCGCAGTGCGACCGCTACCTTTTTCCCGATCCGGGCAAGACCGTCCGCAAGTCCGATTGTCGTTGTGGTTTTTCCCTCGCCGGCAGGGGTGGGCGTGATCGCGGTGACAAGCACCAATTTTCCTTTTTTTGCAGATTGTTTTAAGTATGCCGGATCAATTTTTGCCTTGTAATTGCCGTATTGCTCGACATATGATGCGTCGATTCCGGCGCGGCTTGCAATTTCCGCAATCGGTGCCGGCTTGCACGCCTGTGCGATTTCAATATCCGATAAAAATGCCATTTGTTTGCTCCTTTGCGATGTTATTTGAAATAGGCGACCGCAGCTTCAAACATTCTGATGTTATAATTGCCGGGAACATTTTTGTATAATCCGCTGCCGATGCGCTCGCTGTGCCCCATTTTTCCGAATACTCTGCCGTCCGGGGAGGTGATTCCTTCAATGGCGCAGACAGAATCGTTGGGATTGAAGCGGATGTCGCTGGTTGCGTTTCCGTTCAGATCCACATACTGCGTGGCAATCTGCCCATTGGCGGCAAGCTGTTCAACCAGCGCGGGGGCCGCGAGAAATCTTCCTTCGCCGTGGGAAATCGGGACACTGAAAATATCGCCTACATTGGTCAGTGCCAACCACGGGGAACGGTTGGAAACGATGCGGGTCCGTACAATCCGTGACTGATGACGCGCGATGGTGTTGTAAGTGAGCGTAGGGAAGGGGGCGTCCGTGTCCAGAATTTTACCGTACGGAACGAGTCCGAGCTTGATCAGTGCCTGGAAGCCGTTGCAGATGCCGCATATAAGACCGTCGCGGCGGTCAAGAAGCGTGCTGACCTCCTCCTTGATTTCCGGATTGCGGAAGAAGGCGGTGATAAACTTTCCGCTCCCGTCCGGTTCGTCTCCGCCGGAGAATCCGCCGGGAATGAAGATCATTTGCGACTGACGTATTTTTTGCGCAAAATCGGCAATGCTTCTGCGGATGTCGTCGGCGCTCAGGTTGTTGATGACGATCATCTCGGGGATTGCCCCTGCGTCTGACACCGCTTTGGCAGAGTCATATTCACAATTGGTGCCGGGAAAAACGGGAATCAGAACACGCGGGTGCGCGGTTTTGACGGCGGGAGAGACGCGCTCCCGGGCAGAATCGGACAGTGTCGGAGGGGTCTTTTCCCGGTTCTGAATGTTGCAGGGGAAAATGGGTTCCAGCTTTCCCTCGTAGACCGCCAAAAGGGAAGAGAGCGGAACGGATGCATCCGCTTTCCGGATTTCCTGCTCTTCGGTGACGGTTCCGATCACGGGATACGGCACGGAATCGTCTGCCATTTCCAAAAGGAAGGAGGCATAGGAGGTACCGAAAATTTCTTCGGTTGTCAGACAATCGGAGAAAGCAAAACCGAATCCGTTGCCGAAACACATCTTCATGACGGCTTCCGCAATGCCGCCCATGCCGGGCGTGTAGCAGGCAACTGCCCGCCCGGTGCGGAGCAGATCACTGACCGTGGAAATCACGGAAAGCAGGGAGGCGGTGTCCGGCAATCCTTCCTGTGTATAGGACGGGCGCAGCAGAATCACACGGTGTCCGGCAGCCTTGAATTCGGGAGAAACGATGCGATCTGTTTTGGAAGTTGTGACGGCAAAGGAAACCAGAGTCGGCGGAACATCTATTTTTTCAAAGGTGCCGCTCATGGAGTCCTTGCCTCCAATGGCGCCGATGCCCAGTTCTCTTTGGGCTTTGAAAGCGCCAAGCAGTGCCGCCATCGGCTCTCCCCAGCGCTCGCCGTCCCTGCCGGGGTGTTTGAAGTATTCCTGGAATGTCAGATAAATATCCGCAAAGTCCGCGCCGGCCGCAATCAATTTGCAGATAGATTCCACAACGGCAAGATACGCGCCGTGATAGGGGCTTTGTTCGGTCAGATAAGGGTTGTAACCGAACGCCATCAGGGAGCAGTCGTCCGTGTGTTTCTTTTCAACGGATATTTTTTGTACCATTGCCTGAATCGGCGTCAACTGATTTTTTCCGCCGAACGGCATCAGCACGGTCCCGGCACCGATTGTAGAGTCAAAGCGTTCGGAAAGTCCGCGCTTGGAGCAGATATTCAGATCTCCGGCAAGAGAAAGATAGAGATCTCTGAAAGTACCGACCGGTTGTTCTTTTTTGATTGCGGGGCGTTGGGTGTGAATGCGGATGTGCTTGGGGGCACCGTTGGAATTGAGAAAAGCGCGGCTGAGATCAACAATCTTTTCACCGTTCCAATGCATAACCAGGCGTGGATCTTTCGTAACGGTTGCAACCGGGGTTGCGGATAGATTTTCTTTGTGTGCCTGCTCCAGAAAACGCTCTGTATCCGCCGGGGAGATGACAACCGCCATGCGCTCCTGACTTTCGCTGATGGCAAGTTCCGTCCCGTCCAGACCGTCATATTTTTTCGGAACGGCGTCCAGGTTGATGGACAGACCGTCAGCCAGTTCGCCGATGGCAACGGATACGCCGCCCGCGCCGAAATCGTTGCAGCGCTTGATCATCCGGCAGACGTCCGGGTTGCGGAAGAGGCGCTGCAACTTGCGCTCTTCCGGTGCATTTCCTTTCTGCACCTCAGCGCCGCAGGTTTCCAATGAATTTTCTGTATGGGATTTGGAGGAGCCGGTAGCGCCGCCGCATCCGTCCCGTCCGGTGGCACCGCCCAGAAGAATGACGACATCTCCCGGCGCCGGAACCTCCCGGCGCACGTTGCACGCGGGAGTGGCAGCGATGACCGCACCGATTTCCATGCGTTTTGCGGCGTAACCGGGGTGATAAATTTCATCGACCAGACCGGTGGCAAGACCGATCTGATTGCCGTAGGAGGAATATCCTGCCGCGGCGGTGGTTACGATTTTTCGTTGGGGCAGTTTTCCCTTGATGGTTTCGCTGACCGGTCGGCAGGGATCTGCCGCGCCGGTGACGCGCATGGCGCCGTATACATAGGCACGTCCGGAGAGCGGGTCGCGGATTGCGCCGCCGATACAGGTCGCTGCGCCGCCGAACGGCTCGATTTCCGTCGGGTGGTTGTGTGTTTCGTTTTTGAAGAGCAGCAGCCACGGTTCTTCCTTTCCGTCGACATTGACACGAATCCGGACGGTGCAGGCGTTGATTTCCTCGCTTTCATCCAGGTTCTCCAACTTGCCGTCCCGACGAAGTGCGCGCGCTGCAATGGTGGCAAGATCCATCAGGCAGATCGGTTTGGTGACACCGAGGCGCCCGCGGAGTTCCAAATACTCCGCATAGGTCTTCTGCAGCAAAGGGTCCTCAAAGGTCACGTCGTCAATGACGGTGAGAAACGTGGTATGGCGGCAGTGATCGGACCAGTAGGTGTCAATCATGCGGATTTCCGTAATGGTCGGATCGCGTTGTTCGGACAAAAAATACTGTTGGCAGAATGCCAGATCATCAATGTCCATTGCAAGACCGTACCGCGTAGAAAAATCCTCCAGTTGTTTGCGGTCAAACCCGATGAAGCCGTGCAGTGTCTGTATGTGATCCGGTATTTCGCAGGGAATCTGCAGGGTTTCGGGCAGGGAGAGGGATGCTTCACGCGCTTCCACTGGGTTGATGACATATTTTTTGATTTTTTCCGTATCCCCAGCAGTAAGGTTTCCGTAAAGGATGTAGACTTTCGCCGTCCGGATCAGGGGGCGCTCCGCTCTGGAAATCAGCTGAATGCATTGTGCTGCGGAATCCGCACGCTGGTCAAACTGACCGGGGAGGTATTCAACGGCAAAGACGGTGCCGCCCTGTGCGTCAAAATCATCACTGACGATATCCAATTGCGGTTCGGAGAAAACCGTCCGTTTGGCGTATGCAAAGAGATCTTCCCGGATGTTTTCGACATCATAGCGGTTCAGAATCCGCACGCGTTTGAGTGCGGTAATGCCGAGCAGGCTGACGGTTTCCTCCAAAAGCCCGGCGGCTTCGGCAGCCAGTGCCGGTTTCTTTTCCACATAAACTCTGTAAACCATCTTATACCTCCGTTTTTTGCAGTGCTTTTTGCCCGATATCTTTTCTGTAATAGGCGCTTTCAAACGAAATCTGTGACACTTTCCGGTAGGCATCGTCAATCGCATGCCGCAAATCCTGTGCCACTGCGGTTACGCCCAGGACTCTGCCGCCGTTTGTCACCAGAACACCGTCCTGCAGCGCGGCGCCGGCTACATATACATCCTTGCGGACGGCATCGGGAACAGAGATCGGAAATCCCTTTTGATATGCGGTCGGATAACCCCGTGAAGCCATGACTACGCAACAGGCGGCACCGTTTTGAAAACAGACTTCTGTGTGTGCAAGCGTTCCGTTTGTCGTTGCCTGCATAATTTCCAGAAGATCGCTTTTCAAGAGGGGGAGTACAACCTGGGTTTCGGGGTCCCCGAAGCGGCAGTTGTATTCGATGACCTTGGGCCCGTCTGCGGTCAGCATTAAGCCGAAATAAAGACAACCGCGGAAGGTGCGTCCTTCGGCGTTCATAGCACGGATGGTCGGGAGGAAAATCTCCTGCATGCAGCGGTCGGCGATTTCTTCGGTATAGAAGGGATTGGGGGCAATGGTGCCCATGCCGCCGGTGTTGGGACCGCGGTCGCCGTCAAGGGCGCGCTTGTGATCCATGGAAGAAATCATCGGTTTGACGGTTTTGCCATCCGTAAAAGCGAGAACCGAAACCTCAGCGCCGACCAGAAATTCCTCGATGACAATGCGTTCTCCGCTCTGACCGAATTTTTTGTTCTGCATCATATCTCTGACGGCATCCTCCGCCTCCTGCCGGGTCATAGCGACGGTGACGCCCTTGCCGAGCGCAAGTCCGTCGGCTTTGACAACGGTTGGAATGGGCGCGGTCGCCAGATAGGAAAGCGCGGCTTCGGCATTGTCAAACACAGCATAAGAGGCAGTGGGAATGTGATATTTTTGCATCAGATTTTTTGCAAAAACTTTGCTGCCTTCAATGATTGCCGCATTTGCCCGCGGACCGAAGCAGGCAATGCCGGCATGTTCCAGGGCATCGACGCAACCGAGGACAAGCGGATCATCCGGCGTGACCACGGCATAATCAATTTCTTTCTCACAGGCGAAGGAGACGATTTTTTCGATTTCACAGGGACCGATGGGAACGCATATTGCATCTGATGCAATACCGCCGTTTCCCGGTAGGGCATAGATTGTTCGGACGGAGGGATTTTCTTTCAGTTTCCGGATGATGGCGTGTTCACGCCCGCCGCTTCCGACTACAAGAATTTTCATGAATGACTACCTGCCTTTTTTCGCGGATGTGTACTGCTAACGGAGGAATCCCGCGCAGTTCTCAGTGGTGGAAAAGCCGCATGCCGGTGAATGCCATCACCATGCCGTATTTGTTACAGCAATCGATGACCGCATCATCCCGTATGGAGCCGCCCGGCTCTGCCAGATAGCGAACGCCGCTTCGCTTTGCACGTTCGATATTGTCACTGAACGGGAAGAATGCGTCGGAGCCGAGGCTTACGCCGTCAATGCCGTCAAGATATGTACGGATCTCCCTGTCCGTGAGCGGTTCGGGCTGCCTGGTAAAGTATTTTTGCCAGATACCGTCCGCACAGACATCTTCCTCATTCCGGTTGATATAGCCGTCGATAACGTTATCGCGATCCGGTCGCCCGAGGTTCGGCAAAAAGGGAAGCGCCAGTACCTTTTCGTGTTGACGCAGAAACCAGGTGTCTGCCTTACTGCCCGCAAGGCGGGTGCAGTGAATCCGGGACTGCTGACCGGCGCCTACGCCGATTGCCTGTCCATCGTAGGCATAGCATACCGAATTGGACTGTGTGTACTTCAGCGTAATCAGTGCGATCAAAAGATCGCGGATGGCAGACTGTGGAAGTGTCTTGTTTTCGGTGACAGGATTGTCGAGCAATGCACGGTTGATCGGGAAGTTGTTTCTGCCCTGTTCAAAGGTAATGCCGAAAACCTGCTTGCGTTCAATGGGGGCGGGAACATAGTCCGGGTCAATCTGAACGATGTTATAGGCGCCTTTGCGTTTGCTTTTCAGGATTTCAAGCGCTTCCGGCGTGTATCCCGGCGCAATGATGCCGTCCGAAACCTCGCGCTTGATCAGTTTTGCAGTGGTGACGTCGCAGACGTCCGAGAGTGCAACCCAGTCGCCGAAGGAGCACATCCGATCGGTTCCGCGTGCTCTGGCATAGGCGCACGCAAGCGGGGAATCGTCCAAGCCTTCAATGTCTGCGGTAAAGCATGCCTGCTTCAGCGTTGTGGAGAGTGGGATTCCGACGGCGGCGGAAGTCGGACTGACGTGCTTGAAGGAAGTGGCTGCGGGAAGTCCCAGAGCGGCTTTCAATTCCTTGACCAACTGGTAGGAGTTCAAAGCATCCAGAAAATTGATATAACCCGGTTTGCCGTTCAGAATGGTCAGCGGCAAATCGGAGCCGTCCTCCATGAAAATGCGGGCGGGCTTTTGGTTGGGATTGCATCCGTATTTCAGTTCAAAAGCGTTCATTTTGCCTCCTTCGATTTTTACTGATTGCGATTGATCAGACGGTTTTGTTCTTCCTGGGTTTCCAGGTCCGTGTAACGGACGTACAGGGAAATGCGGTTGTCGGGGTTGAGCGCTTCCCATAGAGTGTCGGTAAGCAGATCGATGCTGTCGGGAATGGCGACCCGTTCCGGTTCTCCAAGGAAGGTAGGAAGCGGATCTCCGTCTGTTACGTAGGTGTGCAGAAAGTGCCCAAGACCCGGCAGGGCAGCATAGGAAAATGTATAGCGGTTGCATGCGGAGCCTGCGGCATCCGCACTTTTCAGAATGCTCATTTCATAAGAAAAATCCCCGTTTGCAAAGGTAAGCATGCTGCTGATGCGCGGAGTCAGATTGGGGTAGTCCGGTTCAAAGGCACGTGAGGTAAGCGCCTGGGAGAATGTCTTCCCGGCAATCAGACCGTCATAGACGGTGTTGGTTTGGTCGCCGTTGGTTACGATCAGATGATTCTGATACCGGCGCTGTGCGGCGTAGATAATCAGGCTCGGATCCTGCACGCGGGAGGCATCAAACGGCTCCGTATACAGAACACCGTCCCTTTCCGCAAACACACGGTTGCGGCTGTTGGCGCTTCTGCCCATAATAAAGTACGCCGAGCAGGCATATTTGCCGTTTGCACTTTTTCCGATCACAATTCCGCGACCGACGTAACTGTTGTGTCGGATCAGATCGGCAATTTGGTGAATTTCATAAACGTTCACAGCGGTTCTCCTCATCAAGTATTTTTTTGCAGACGATTTCAGCGGCGGCGGGCAGTATCTTCCACTCTGCTAAGCGCATGACACGCTTTTGCAGTGTCTGCGGTGTGTCGTTGGGCGCAACGCGGACTGCTTTTTGCAGGATAATTTCACCGCCGTCCGGAATTTCGTTGACGTAATGTACGGTGGCTCCCGTAATGCGTACCCCTCGCCGGAGCGCCGCCTCGTGGACATGCAGCCCGTAGAAACCCGCGCCGCAGAAGGCGGGAATCAGGGAGGGGTGAATGTTGATGATCCGGTGATCAAAGCGCGATGTGAAGTCTGCGCTCAGAATGCGGAGAAATCCGGCGAGGACGATCAGGCCGATGCGGTATTCTTCCAGGAGAGCGCATATACGTGCCTCCGCATCGGCTTGACTGCCGTAGTCGGCTTTGGCAACGACGGCGGCGGGAATGCCCGCATCCTTGGCGCGCGTCAACGCGTAAGCATCCTTTTTATCCGAAAGAACCAAAGCGATTGTTCCGCTGTGCAGGGTGCCGGTTTTCTGCGCATCGATCAGTGCCTGCAGATTGGTCCCGCCGCCGGAAACCATCACCGCAATGCGAATATTGTTTTGACTCATTTCTTTCCTTTTCCTCCGATTTTTCCGAGCATGGGTAAAAGCAGGCTTCCTGCCGCATTGCCGAATATGACGGCTGCAAAAAAGGTCACTGTCCGCAAATCCGATAAGCCGGAAGTGCCGAAGTAGAACATATCCGCGATCGAGTGCTCAAATCCGCTCAGAATGAAAACGGGAATGCAGAAGAGAATCCCGATCGGTGTCCGTTTTTCGCGAAAAATCTGCACCGAGAGGTACATCAGAACGCCGCAGAAGGCGGCACGGACTGCGGTTTGCCCGACGCTTTGAGATAATTTTGCGGTAAAGATTTCGCTCCCATTCCGGGCAAGTTCCGGCAAAGCGTAGCGGACGACCAGACCAAGCAGAAACACGGTTGCCAGATTTCCGGCAAGACCGAGCAGAAGCCTGCCGGTGTTCCGGAGAGAAGCGTCCACCGGCCAAAAGCCGATTTTCCCGGTGAACAGGTAGTAGTCCATGTAGCAGATGCAGAGCAGCGCCACGGAAAACAGACCTGCTCCGATGTAGCGGTTGTCGCAGGCAAGAAAGACGCACCCGCCGATCGCAATCAATACACCTGCCGCGACGCTGTCAGAGAGTGTTTTCAGCATATGGTGATTTTTTCGTCCGAGACGACGATCTCGCCCACGATGTAGGCATCCTCTCCCTGTTCGTGCAGAACGGTCAGTGCATTTTGCGCACTGTCTGCCGGGACGGTGAGGGTCATCCCTACGCCCATATTAAAGGTGTTGAACATATCGCGGTCGCTGATATTGCCGGTCTTTGCAATCAGGTCAAAAATCGGCAGAATCCGGATTGCGGAGCGGTCAATGCGTGCCCCGAGTCCGTCGGGAATACTGCGCGGAATGTTTTCGTAAAATCCGCCGCCGGTGATGTGGGAAATGCCGTGTACCTCGACGGTTTCAAGCAGAGCAAGTACAGGCTTTACATAGATTTTGGTAGGAGTCAGCAGGGCATCACCGAGAGACCGACCTGCCAGTGCGGGAACGGGAAGGTGCAGATCGCACGCGCCGATTCCGAATACCTTCCGCACAAGAGAAAATCCGTTGGAATGCACACCGCTGGACGGCAGAGCGATGATCAGATCGCCGGGACGTGTCTTTTGCCTGTCGATGATGCGGCTGCGGTCGACAACGCCGGTACAGTATCCCGCCAGGTCGTATTCATCCACAGGGTAAAAACCGGGCATTTCGGCAGTTTCGCCGCCGATGAGCGCGGCGCCCGCCTGCACACAGCCGTCGCAGACGCCCTTTACAATGTCGGCAATACGCTCCGGAACATTCTTCCCGCATGCAATGTAGTCCAGAAAGAAGAGAGGCTTGGCACCACAGCAAATGATGTCATTCACACACATGGCAACACAGTCGATACCGACCGTGTCATGCCGGTCCATCAGGAAAGCAAGCTTGAGTTTGGTGCCGACTCCGTCCGTTCCGCTGACCAGAACCGGATGGGAGATTCCTTCCAGATCCAATTCAAAAAGTCCTCCGAAGCCGCCGATCTCTGAGGTAACACCCCCCGTCATGGTGCGTGCAATGTGCTGTTTCATCAATTCTACCGCACGGTATCCGGCGGTGATGTCCACGCCTGCGTTTGCATATGCCTCTGAATGCGAACAATTCATGTTTTTACTCCTTGCTTTCAGTAATTTTGTCTTCAAAACGGTTTTTCATAGGTGCGGCGGGAACCTCGGTCGGATATTTCCCGTCGAAGCACGCGGTGCAGTATCCTGTTCCGTGAACGCCCTTGGCAATTTGACGGACGTTCTCCACGCTCAGATAACCCAGTGAGTCAACGCCGATCTGTCGGGCGATCTCTTCCTGCGTGTATTTGCAGGCGATCAGATTTTCCCGTGAGTCAATGTCCGTGCCGTAGAAGCATGGATTCAGGAAGGGAGGGGCGGATACGCGCATGTGGATTTCTCGCGCGCCGGCATCCCGTAAAAGACGGACGATCCGTGCACTGGTTGTCCCGCGGACAATGGAATCGTCAATCATGACCACGCGCTTCCCGCGCACCACCTCAAGAATCGGATTGAGTTTGATACGAACCCGATCCTCGCGGCTTTGCTGACCGGGCGCAATAAACGTGCGTCCGATGTATTTGTTTTTGATAAAGCCGAGTTCATAGGGAATGCCAGACTGCTTGGAGTATCCGATGGCGGCGTCAATCCCGCTGTCCGGTACGCCGATGACCACATCCGCCTGAACCGGATGCTCCAGTGCGAGAAAGGCGCCGGCACGCATCCGTGCGGTGTGAACACAGCATCCGTCAATGACGGAATCCGGTCGTGCAAAGTAAATGTACTCAAATACGCACATGGAGCAGGGCACACGATTGCAATGTGTTTCAATCGTATGCACGCCGTCCCTGTCAAATATGACGATTTCTCCCGGACGGATGTCGCGGATGAATGCGGCTCCCACCGAATCCAGCGCACAGCTTTCGGAGGCAACGATATATCTGCCGTCTTCCGTTTTTCCGTAGCAGAGCGGCCGGAATCCGTTTTCGTCTCTGACGGCAATCAATTTGGAAGGGGTCATGATTACCAACGAGTACGCGCCGCGCAGCCGATCCATGGCGCGTTCCACGGCAACCTCAATGGAGGGCGCATTCAATCGTTCCTTCGTAATGATGTAAGAAATGACTTCCGTGTCACTGGTGGTGTGGAAAATAGAACCTTCCAGTTCCAGCTCGTGACGAAGCTCGTCGGAATTGACCAGGTTTCCGTTGTGTGCCAGTGCAATTCTTCCCTTGATATGATTGACCACAATGGGCTGTGCGTTGTTGCGGTCATTGGAACCGGTGGTGCCGTAGCGGACATGCCCGACGGCAATCTGACCGCTTCCGAGACGGTTGAGAATATCCGAAGTAAAAACGTCGTTGACAAGACCGACGTCCTTGTGGGCGGTAAAGGTGCCCTCGTGATTGACGACAATGCCGCAGGATTCCTGCCCGCGGTGCTGAAGTGCGAACAATCCGTAATAGGCGGTGCGTGCAAGGTCGGAAGTTTCCGGAGAATAAATTCCGAATACACCGCATTCTTCTCTCAGATTACTCATGGGACCCCCGGACTCAACCGAACACGCGCTTCATCATTTCACGGTAGGCATCTTCCACGCCGCCCATATCGCGACGGAACCGGTCTTTGTCCAGCTTTTCGTTGGTAGCGGCATCCCAAAAACGGCAGGTGTCCGGGGAAATTTCGTCTGCGAGGACAATGGTTCCGTCGGGAAGTCTGCCGAATTCCAACTTGAAGTCCACCAACTTGACCTGGAGGCGGAGAAAATATGCTTTCAGAATTTCGTTGACGCGGAAAGCCATGTTTTTGATGGTTTCAATTTCTTCCTTGGTGGCAAGGCCGAGCGCAAGTGCATGGTATTCATTGAGGAGCGGGTCGTGCAGGTCGTCGTTTTTGTAGGAGAATTCAACGGTGGGTTGTGCGAATACAATGCCTTCCTCCACGCCGTAGCGCTTGGCGAAGGAGCCGGCAGAGATGTTCCGCACAATGACCTCCAGCGGTACGATGGAAACCTTTTTGACCAATGCTTCACGTTCGTTCAGCTCTTTTACAAAGTGTGTCGGGATTCCTTCCTTTTCCAGAAGGGTAAACAGATAATCCGACATTCTGTTGTTGACCACGCCTTTTCCTGTGATGGTGCCTTTTTTCAGCCCGTCCAACGCGGTGGCGTCGTCCTTGTATGACACGATTACCAGTGCGGGATCATCGGTTGCAAATACTTTTTTTGCCTTTCCTTCGTAAAGCTGTTCTTTTTTCATCATGTTCGTTTTTCCTCCGTTTTGTTTGGTTTGGCTTGGACGGTTGTTTCCGGATTGTGGTCAGTGATTGAATTCCGTGCAGACGGCATCGTTCTTTTCCAAAACTTTTTGGCTGTCTGCACAGCGTTTTTGAATCAATTTTTCTGCAAGCGCAGGATCTTCGATGGCGAGAATCTGCGCGCAGAGCAAAGCGGCATTCACGGCTCCGTCGATCGCAACTGTGGCAACAGGGATGCCGGAAGGCATCTGCACAGTCGAGAGCAGAGCGTCAATGCCGCCGAGATGACCGGATTTCATGGGGATGCCGATCACGGGGAGAATAGTGGATGCCGCAATGACACCCGCAAGGTGGGCTGCCATACCGGCAGCTGCAATGATGGCACCGAATCCGTTTTCTTTTGCACCGGCAGCAAAGGTCCTGACCTCTTCCGGTGTGCGGTGTGCCGAGTAGACGTGTACTTCAAAAGGAATTCCGAGGGAGAGCAGGGTGTCCGCGGCTTTTCGGACGACGGGCAGATCACTGTCGCTTCCCATAATGATTGCAATTTTTTTCATGGTATATGGCTCCTTTCGGTAGGATAGGGTAGAAAAAAGCACAGTTCAAGTATGGATCGCAAACTTAACTGTGCCCAGACGGTCGGCGGAAAGAGCAGCTCTTTCCTGTATTATTCTTTGCTCCCGTGCAGTGCTCTGCAGTTCCGTCAGTCACAAAGAACCTCTTACACAAGCATGATACCATACTTTTGCGCAAAAGTCAAGTGGGAGGTTTGCGTGAATCCTTCCTTCATGCGTGAAGACCTTTTGTGCTCTTTGCATAGAATTCACCACAAAGTCAAAATAATTGATTTTGCTCTTGACAGACGCCGGAGAATGTGGTAAAATACAAAAGAACGAGATGAATGCAATGTCGGAGGGATATTCCGGTGGAAGATGGAAACACCCTGCCGTAGTGACATGTGCATGTTTTTGGATGGTAAAGAGGGGTGCAGATTATGAAGATTGATACCGGAAGATTTGTGGACCGTGGGATTGAAAAGTTGCTTTTGCAGTTTGCCGAACATGGTGGCAGTGTTCCTGTTTTTTCTGATTCTTATATGATTTTTCCCGGTCTCTGTGATGTGCATGTGCACTTAAGAGAGCCGGGTTATTTTTATAAAGAATCGATTGCAAGCGGAACGCTGGCGGGTGCGCACGGCGGGTTTACCGCTCTTTGTGCAATGCCGAACCTTTCTCCGGTTCCGGATGGGGAAGCGGGGCTTGCCGAGGAGCTTGCATGCATCCGTCGGGATGCACAGATCAAAGTATTGCCATACGGTGCGATCACAGTCGGTGAGAGGGGAGAAGTCCTTTCCGACATGGAAGTGATGGCGCCGTTTGTTTGCGCGTTTTCGGACGACGGACGCGGTGTGCAGGACAGAGGGCTGATGCGGGAGGCGATGCTTCGCGCCAAGAGCTTGGGGAAAATCATTGCCGCGCACTGCGAGGATGAATCGCTCCTGCACGGGGGATATATTCACGACGGGCAGTACGCAGCGGCGCACGGGCATCGCGGAATCTCCTCCGCGAGCGAATATAAACAGTTGGAAAGAGATTTACTGCTCGCCGGGGAAACGGGTGTGGAGTATCATGTCTGCCATGTGTCGACCAAGGAGAGCGTTGCCCTGATCCGGCAGGCAAAGCGCGACGGCGTGCATGTGAGCTGTGAAACGGCGCCCCATTATCTGCTTCTGACCGAAGAGGATCTTTGTGAGGACGGCAGGTTCCGGATGAATCCGCCTCTGCGCACGCGCGCCGATCGGGAAGCGCTGTTGGAAGGACTTCTGGACGGAACGGTTGACATGATTGCGACCGACCACGCGCCGCACAGCGCCAAAGAAAAGGCAGGGGGCTTGGCAGGAAGCCTGTTTGGTGTCAGCGGACTGGAAACGGCGTTTCCGGTTCTGTATACGGAACTTGTCAGAAACGGCATACTTACGGCAGAGGCACTGATTGATAAAATGTGCTTCTCCCCGCGTAAACGGTTCGGGATTCCGACCGAGGGAGAGGATTATACGGTGTTTGAAATCGCGACCCCTTATCAGGTGGATCCGAACACCTTTGTTTCCAAGGGAAAAAGCACCCCGTTTGCAGGGCAGACGGTTTACGGCAGATGTATCGCAACGGTTATGGGAGGAAAAACGGTATGGCAAGAAAGTATGATGCAAAACTGATTCTGAAGGATGGCAGTGAATACGCCGGGTATCGTTTCGGCGCACCGGAGGAACGGATTTTCGAGGTGGTATTCAACACTTCAATGGTGGGATACCAGGAAATCGTGTCTGACCCGTCCTATACGGATCAGGCGGTTGTAATGACGTATCCGCTGATCGGAAATTACGGTGTGAACGGAGAAGACGCGGAAACGAGACGACCGTCCATCGGCGGACTGGTCGTGGGAGAGTACAATTCGGACCCCTCCAATTTCCGCAGCCGGGAGAATCTTTCGGAGTATCTGATACGGTTCGGAATCCCCGGGCTTGCAGGTGTCGATACGCGTAAATTGGCACGCAGTATCCGTGATCACGGAAGTCAGCCGGGGATATTGACGGATATCGGAACGGATTCCGTACAGGCAATGGAGAAGCTTTCCGCTTACGCTGCCCCTCACGATGCGGTGTCGCGGGTGTCCACCGACAAAATTCGTTTTTTGCCCGCGCAGAAGACGCTGTGCAGGGTTGCGGTCATCGACTGCGGCATCAAGGAGAATATCATCCGTTCGCTGAACCGGCGCGGATGTGATGTAACGGTCTTTCCGTATGATACGCCGGTGCATGAGATTACACGCATGAATCCGGACGGTTTGTTCCTGTCAAACGGACCGGGGGACCCGGAGGATGTAACGCCTGTGATCGAACTGGTCAGACAGATGCGCGGGAAGCTTCCGATTTTCGGTATCTGCCTGGGACATCAGATGATTGCGCTCGCTTACGGTGCAAAAACCTATAAGCTTAAATTCGGACACCGCGGCGGGAATCACCCGGTCCGGAATCTGATCACGGGCAAGGTAGAGGTCACCTCACAGAATCACAGCTATGCCGTGGTTCCGGAATCTCTGCTGGGGACGGGACTGGAAACGACCCATATCAATCTTCTGGACGGAACGGTGGAGGGGTTGCGCTGCAGTGCGGATCATGTCTTTTCCGTACAGTATCACCCGGAAAGCGCACCGGGACCGGAAGACAGCGGATATTTGTTTGATTTGTTTATAAAAGAAATGCGGGAATGGGGAGGAGAACAGAATGCCTAAGAGAACGGACCTGAAAAAAATCATGGTGATCGGGAGCGGACCGATTGTCATCGGGCAGGGCGCGGAATTTGATTATGCCGGAACGCAGGCGTGCCTGGCGCTGAAAGAAGAAGGATATGAGGTTGTGCTCTGCAATTCCAATCCCGCAACGATTATGACGGATACCAGCATTGCCGATAAAGTCTACATGGAGCCGCTGACCCTGGAGTATGTGGCGAAGATCATCCGCTATGAACGTCCGGACGCGATCATTCCGGGGCTCGGCGGGCAGACGGGACTCAACCTTGCCATGCAGTTGGAGAAGAAAGGGGTTCTGCGCGAGTGCGGTGTGGAACTTCTGGGAACGCGCAGCGAGAGCATTGAGCGCGCGGAGGACCGGGAACTGTTCAAGGAGCTCTGCACGCGCATCGGCGAGCCGGTTTGCCCGTCGGAAATTGCCACAACCGTGGAGGAGGGACTTTCTGCAGCATGCCGGATCGGCTATCCTGTGGTTTTGCGCCCGGCGTTTACACTCGGAGGCACCGGCGGCGGATTTGCGGGCAGCGAGGAGGAGTGCAGGCTTTTGATGACCAACGCACTGGAGCTTTCGCCGGTTCACCAGGTCCTGGTGGAAAAAAGCGTAAAGGGTTATAAGGAAATCGAATATGAGGTGATGAGGGACGCAAATGACACTGCCATCACGATCTGTAATATGGAAAACCTGGACCCCGTCGGCGTGCACACCGGGGATTCGGTCGTGGTATGTCCCAGTCAGACGCTGACCAACCGCGAATACCAGATGCTGCGCAACAGCGCATTGAAGATTATCCGCAGTCTGCAGATCGAGGGTGGCTGCAATGTGCAGTTTGCCCTGGATCCCGACTCGTTCCGCTACTATGTGATCGAGGTCAACCCGCGCGTGTCACGTTCCTCGGCACTGGCAAGCAAAGCAAGCGGCTTCCCGATTGCGCGGGTTTCCGCGAAGATTGCCGTCGGGTATCGCCTGGAGGAAATCCGCCTGCCCAACACGCCTGCCAGCTTTGAACCGGCATTGGACTACATTGTCACCAAAATGCCGCGCTTCCCGTTTGATAAATTTGCCAGCGCAAGCAACCGGCTTTCCACGCAAATGAAGGCAACGGGCGAGGTTATGAGCGTGGGAAGAACCTTTGAGGAAAGTCTTTTGAAGGCAGTGCGTTCGCTGGAAACGGGCGCATATCACCTGTTTTCGCAAAAGGCAGAGGCGATGTCGGAGGAGGAACTGCGCACCTACATCACCGAGGCAACGGATGACAGACTGATGATGATCGCGGAGCTGATGCGGCGCGGCGTGGGTGTGGATGAAATTTTTGCCGCAACCGCGATCGACCGGTTTTTCCTGCGGAGAATCGCGCATATTGTGGCACTGGAACAGGAGCTTGCACAGAAGCCATTTGACCGTGAAGAACTGGTATACTGCAAAAAATACGGCTTTTCCGATCGCGCGGTGGCGCGACTCTGGCATTGCACGGAAACAGAGGTCTACACGTTCCGTGAAAAAGAAGCAATTCATCCGGTGTACAAGGCAATTGACTCCTGTGCGTCGGAGTTTGATGCATACATTCCGTACTATTACTCCACCTATGCGGAGGAAAACGAATCGGTTTCCGATCCGGGCAAGAAGAAAATTGTTGTCCTGGGAGCCGGTCCTATCCGGATCGGTCAGGGAGTGGAATTTGATTATTCCACCGTGCATGCCATCCAGACCATCAAGAAGTCCGGTTATGAAGCGATTATCATCAACAACAACCCGGAAACGGTTTCTACCGATTATACCACTTCCGACAAGCTGTACTTTGAGCCGCTGACCGTGGAGGATGTAATGAATGTGATTCGTCTGGAACAGCCGGAGGGTGTGATTGCATCCCTGGGTGGGCAGACCGCTATCAATCTGGCAGAGCCGTTGGTCGCACGCGGCGTCAGAATCATCGGGACGGATTGCGATGCCATTGAGCGTGCGGAAAACCGGGATGTGTTTGAAAAATTGCTGGCTTCCCTGGGAATTCCCGAACCGAAGGGAAAAGCGGTGACGAACATCGAGGACGGTGTGCGTGTTGCAGAGGAAATCGGGTACCCGGTGTTGGTGCGTCCCTCCTTTGTATTGGGCGGCAGAGCGATGCAGATTGTTTCCGACGAAGCGGGATTGCGTCACTACCTGAAAACGGCGGTTGAGATGGATGAAGACAGACCCGTGCTGGTCGATAAGTACATTGTCGGAAAGGAAGTCGAGGTGGATGCCATCTGCGACGGGCAGGATGTCTTTGTGCCGGGCATTATGGAACTGGTGGAGCGGACCGGTATTCACAGCGGCGACAGCATCAGCGTTTATCCGCCCTTCAGTATCTCAGACCGCGTAAAAGGAACGGTTCTTCGTTATACCAAACGATTGGGAATCGCCATAGGCATTAAGGGATTATTCAATATCCAGTTTATTGTAGACAAAAATGAGCAGGTCTATATCATAGAAGTCAATCCGCGTTCTTCCCGCACGGTGCCGTTTTTATCCAAAGCCACCGGCTACAGCCTGGCAGATATTGCCACAGAGGTGATCTTGGGCAGATCGCTCAAAGAGCAGGGGATTTTCTCCATCTATCCGGAAGAGCGCAAGCGCAGATATGTCAAAGTTCCGGTATTTTCCTTTGCGAAAATTACGGGCGTGGATGCAACACTTTCGCCGGAAATGAAATCCACGGGAGAAGCGATCGGGTACGATGATAAAATCAACCGGGCACTCTATAAGGCATTGCAGGCTTCGGGAATGAAACTGCACAACTACGGAACCGTTTTTGTAACGGTATGCGACAGGGATAAGGCGGAGGCACTGCCGCTGATCCGGCGGTTTTATAATCTGGGCTTCAATATTGAAGCGACGGCAGGAACCGCAAAGTTCCTCAAGCAGAACGGAATACGCACAAGAATTTTGCGCAAGATCGGTGAGGGATCCGATGATATTCAGAACGCGTTGCGCCAGGGGCACATCACTTATGTGGTCAACACGGGGGATGTTTCGGTGTCCGGACACGACAGCGACGGTTATCGCATCCGCCAGATCGCAACCGAAAACAACATTACGATGTTTACGGCGCTGGATACGGTGCGGGTTCTTCTGGATGTTCTGGAAGAGACGACCTTTGCCGTGTCTACCATTGATTCCTGAGAGGCGGAGGTGCACATGAAGGAAGTCATTTACAGAATTGAACAGAACCGGAAGATTGCACACGATGTGTTTGAAATGCGGCTGACAGGGGATACGTCTGCGGTGTGTACCCCGGGGCAGTTTGTCGACCTTGCAGTGGATGGCTGCTATCTGCGACGCCCGCTCTCGGTGTGCGACCGGACCGAACAAGGACTGACGCTGATTTATAAGGTGGTCGGAAAGGGCACGGAAATTCTTTCCGGTATGCAGACGGGAAAGAAGCTGAATGTGCTCGCCGGGCTGGGCAACGGGTTTCATGTGGACGCAGGCGGCGAAAGACCGTTACTGGTCGGCGGCGGGGTCGGCGTTCCCCCCATGTATTGGCTGTGCAGGGAACTGATCAGCGCCGGAAAAAAGCCGACAGTGGTGCTCGGCTTCAATCAGGCTGCGGATGTTTTCTATGCGGAAGAATTTGAACGCATTGGCGCACGGGTTTGTCTGACCACGGCGGACGGCAGTATGGGGATAAAGGGATTTGTGACCGATGCAGTCAAAGAATTGGACTATACCTACTTTTATGCCTGCGGTCCGGAACCGATGTTCCGGGCACTGGATGCGGTGGTGACAACGGCGGGAGAGTACAGCTTTGAGTCGCGCATGGGGTGCGGCTTCGGTGCATGTATGGGGTGCTCCTGCAAGACCAAATACGGGTACAAACGGATTTGCCGGGACGGCCCCGTTTTACGGCGCGAGGAGGTGATATGGTGAATACAAAGGTCGTGCTTTCCGGGTGGGAACTGGATAACCCGATCATTCCTGCCAGCGGAACTTTCGGATACGGTGCGGAATTTGCCGAACTGTATGACATCAATGTGCTGGGAACCTTTTCCTTTAAGGGCACCACGGAAGAGGCGCGGTTCGGCAACCCATTGCCGCGGATTGCGGAGGCGAGTGCCGGAATCATCAATGCGATCGGTTTGCAGAATCCGGGCGCAGATCACGTCATCGCAGAAGAGCTTCCTGCGATGAAAGCGTTCTTCCGCAAAAAGGTGATTGCCAATATCGGCGGGTCGACGACGGATGAGTATGTCCGGTTGGCAGAGCGATTCAGCAAAGAGGAGCAGGTCGGCATCCTGGAGATCAATATCAGTTGTCCGAATGTCGAGCAGGGCGGTATGGCAGTCGGAACTTCGCCGGAAAAAGCTTATGCGGTGACGAAGGCGGTCAAGGCGGTGGCAAAAAAGCCGGTCTACATGAAGCTTTCCCCCAATGTGACCGATGTTGTCGCGATTGCCCTGGCATGTGAAGAGGGCGGAGCGGACGGTATCAGCATGATCAATACACTCTCCGGGATGCGTATTGATCTCCGGCGCAAACAGCCGGTGATTGCCCGGAAAATTGCGGGATATGCGGGACCTGCGCTGTTCCCTGTGGCGCTTGCCATGGTTTACAGGGTCTATGAGGCGGTCAGAATTCCGATCATCGGTATGGGCGGAGTTTCCTCTGCAGAAGATGTATTGGAAATGATGATGGCAGGGGCAAGTGCGGTCGGTGTCGGCGCTGCCAATCTTGTCGACCCATATGTCTGTTATCGGATGGTGGAGCAGCTGCCGGCAGTGATGCAAAAATACGGGATTGAAAATCTGAAAGATATAATAGGAGTGGCACACAGATGAAACAAGCAGAGAGTAAAGTGATTGTTGCGCTGGATTTTGACAGCGCGGAAAAAGTCTACGCGTTTTTGGATCGGTTTGACGGACAGCAACTGTTCGTGAAAATCGGAATGGAGCTCTTTTACGCGGAGGGACCGGACATCGTGCGGAAGATCAAAGCGCGCGGACACCGGATCTTCCTGGATCTGAAACTGCATGACATCCCGAATACGGTCAGAAAAGCCATGCATGTGCTTTCATCCCTGGGTGTGGATATGTGTAATCTGCATGCTGCCGGCACGAAGGAAATGATGGAGGCGGCGATTGAGGGACTGACTGCGGCGGACGGCACAAGACCGCTTCTGATTGCCGTTACCCAATTGACCAGCACGGATGAGCGCGCTTTGCATGAAGAATTGCTGATTGAGCAGCCCATGGAAACGGTGGTGATGTCTTACGCCGCGCGTGCCAAGGAGGCGGGATTGGACGGCGTGGTCTGCTCCCCGCTGGAAGCCGGTGCCGTGCATGAGAGATGCGGGAAGGCGTTTTTGACTGTGACGCCCGGTGTGCGCTTTGCGGACGGTGAGCGCGGAGATCAGAAACGGGTTATGACACCGCGGCAGGCAAGAGAGATCGGTTCGGATTATATCGTGGTCGGCAGACCGATTACCGCCGCGGCGGATCCCGTGCAGGCGTATGAGCGTTGTGTGCGTGAATTCTGCGGCGATGAGAATTGAAAAACAGAGTAAGAGGAGGATAAAAAGATGATGGAAATGGTGCAGGAACGGATTGCGGAGGATCTTTTGTCCATTCGTGCGGTGTTTTTCCGCCCGGATGAGCCGTTTATCTGGGCAAGCGGAATCAAGAGCCCGGTGTATTGCGATAACCGTCTGATCCTGACGGCGCCTGCGGTCAGAACGGAGGTTGAAAAAGCCATTGCGGAAACGGTCAGGCGTGAATATCCGGAGGCAGAGGCGCTGATGGGGACTTCTACGGCGGGGATTGCGCATGCGGCAATTGCGGCGGAAATGATGGGACTCCCCATGGGATATGTCCGCTCCGGCGCAAAGGATCACGGCAGACAGAATCAGATTGAGGGCAGACTGGAAAAAGGTGAAAAGGTCGTCGTTGTGGAAGATCTGATTTCGACCGGCGGCAGTGTTCTGGAAGTCGTGGAGGTTCTGCGGCAGGCGGGCGCGGAGGTGCTTGGCATTGTCAGTATCTTTACCTACGGTATGCAAAAGGGAATTGACCGCCTTGCCAAAGCCAATGTGCGCAATGTCAGTCTGACCGACTTTGACACCGTTGCACGCATTGCGGGAGAGAAGGGCTATATCGCGTCGACGGATGTCCGCCGTCTGCTTGCTTTCCGCGACAACCCCTCCGATGAGAGCTGGATTGGAGCGTGATGCGATATCAAAAATGTAGTTGATATTCTGGATCTGTCAACAGAAGAGATTGATCGTCTGATTGCAATGGCGGAGGATATTGCCGCAAACCCAGCGAAGTATCAGGAGGCACTCCGGCATCATACGTTGGCAACGCTCTTTTTTGAGCCGTCCACCAGAACAAGACTCAGTTTTGAGTCGGCAATGCTTTCCCTTGGCGGCAATGTGATCGGCTTCTCCGATGCGGATACCTGTTCTGCGACCAAAGGAGAATCTTTGGCAGATACCGTTACGGTCGTTTCCGGCTATGCGGATCTGATTGCAATGCGCCATCCGCAGGAGGGCGCGCCGTTGGTTGCCTGCGAACATGCGTCTGTCCCGGTAATCAACGCCGGGGATGGCGGTCATTATCATCCGACGCAGACGCTTGCCGATCTTTTGACCATCAAGCGGGAAAAGGGAAGATTGGATCATCTGACGGTCGGATTTTGCGGAGATCTGAAGTACGGCCGCACGGTTCACTCTCTGATTGCCGCCATGTCGCGGTATCCGGGGGGGCGGTTTGTTTTGATTTCACCGCAGGAGCTGGCGCTTCCGGCATTTGTGTTGGAGGAATCGGTCAGAAAGAAAAAAATTCCGTATGAGGTGCACACGTCGCTGGACGAGGTTATCGGCGGATTGGATGTGCTTTATATGACGAGGGTTCAGAAAGAGCGCTTTGACGATCCGGATTCCTATGAAAGATTGCGGGATGTCTATATCCTGACAGAGGAAAAGATGCGTGCGGCAGGGAAGGATATGATCGTCATGCACCCCTTGCCGCGTGTCAACGAAATATCGCCCGATATTGACAAAGACCCGCGCGCGTGCTATTTCAGGCAGACGGTCAACGGGAAACTGATGCGGATGGCATTGATTTTGTTTCTGCTGTCCGAGCGGGATCAACCGGATGTGGATCGCTGCCGCGGAACCGCAGTTAAATGCGGTTGCCGTTGCGGGAACAGCCGTTGTATTACGGCAACAGAGCGGGAAAAACCGCGCTTTTACAAAGATCATACTGGCACGGTACGCTGTGCATACTGCGATACGGAGATCACACCTGATATTTGAAATATTTCTGTTGAAAAATGCACCGGGTTCCGCTTTTGTCGGGGAATCCGGTGCATTTGTATATGATTTTTCAGTTTTTTTCTGCAGGTGTGTCGGGTTTTGCCTTTGTATGTTTGCAGGGTTCGATGAAGAAATCCGTCAGATCCATTTCCCATATGCCTGCGGGGGATTTGCAGAATCCGATGGCAAGCAAAAGCAGCTCTTCCCGACTGCCTTCTTCCGGGCTGTTATCAAACCGGGCGTGGTGTACCCCGCACAGATCGCAGAAGTTGAGTGCGGCGCGTCCCATGACAAAGAGAGGCTCGCGATCGTCCGTTCCTGCTTCGCGCCGTTCCGTTGTCTGCGCAAGATCCTGAATACGTGCAATTTTTCCGCCGGCAAGCGAAAATTGACAAATACCTACAAATTCTCCGTCAACCGACGCGCGGTATGCAAGGGTTTCGACCTTGTAGGCAACACCGCAGCGTGCGCAGAGTGCCTCCTGCTCCAATTTATTCTGTATCGGATGTACTTCCAGCATAGGTCCCGTTTCCTTTCAAAAGATTAATCTCTCCCTTGGTCAGATCGCGCCACTTGCCGACGGGAAGATTTCCGAGCCGAACTGCCTTGCCGTTTTCGCAGAGCAGTGCCGTCCGGCACAGGCGGAGAACCTGCAGCCCGTGTGCGGCACACAGACGACGGATCTGGCGGTTCCGACCTTCGTGCAGGGTGATTCCGACCCGGGTGTCCGGTGCACCCGAACCGTTCAGACGCACCACCTCCGCCGGGTGCGTGCGGTAGCCGTCCAACAGGTGGGGAAGCGAGAGTGCCTGTAAAGTTTTGTCATCCACCTGTCCGCGAAGCGTCACTTCATAATATTTGGCAATCGGATGGGACGGATGCGTCAGGCGTTGCGCAAAAGCCCCGTCGTCGGTCAGGAGCAAAAGCCCATCGGAATCCATATCCAGCCTGCCGACCGGGTAGACGCGAACGCCTGCCGATGCACATAATGTCGCGACGGTTTTTCGCCCGCGCTCATCCGAAAGTGTTGTGACGTAGCCGCGCGGTTTGTTCAGCATCAGGTAGCGGTATCCGGTTTCCTGCGCCCTTGACAGTACCGGCGTTCCGCGGTAACAGACACTGTCTTTGCCGGGAATGATTTTCTGTCCGAGCACGGCAGGGATGCCGTTTACGGTGATGTCACCGTCCGTGATTGCGGCTTCGGCAGCGCGCCGGGAGAGCAAACCGCAGTCTGTAAAATACTTGGAAATCCGCACTGCGGCAGGGGATTCTGTCTGCTGTTCTTTTTCCATAAAAACCTCCGTAATCCCCCGCACTGCTTCCATTGTGTCGTGTTTCAGCGCCCGAAAAAGTGCAGGATCCGCTCCCGGAAGGTGAGCGGCTTTTTTTCTGCTTCCAATGCGTGGCAGGCGTACAGGGGAACGCTTCCGATCTGCCTGCCGTTGCAGAAATAGACCGCCTCACCGACTTTTTCACCCGCAGCAACAGGCGCATATACGAAGCGGGGCAATTGAATTTGCGTGCGTATTTCGCCGTGATTGGCAGGCAGGACAACCAGGAGGGGCTCGTCGTTCCGGACCGTCAAACTGTCGCTGTCACCGCCGACGGCGGGTAATACAAACGTTTCCTGTCCGCGTTCCGTCAGGAGCACCGTGGTAAAACGTGAGAAACCGTAATCAAGCATCGCAGTGTGATCCCGCCAGTCGTCCGGAGCGTTCAGCGTGACCGCGATGAGTTGTACGCCGTCGCGCTCTGCGGCGGATACCAGACATCTCCCGCTGTGCTTTGTGAACCCGGTCTTGACGCCGACTGCTCCGTCATACTGCTTCAAAAGGCGATTATGATTGATCAATACCCGCGTTCCCTGGCTTCCGCAAAGGGGAATGGTGGTGCGGTAGGTGGAAACAATCGCATGAAAACGCGGATTGGAGAGACAGTAGGCGGCAAGGTGAGCAAGATCCGCGGCAGTGGTATAATGCGTGGGATCATCCAATCCGTGCGGATTGGAAAAATGCGTGTCGCTTAGCCCCAGTTCCTCGGCTTTCCGGTTCATCATCGCGGCAAAGCCGTCAATGCTGCCACCAACGGCAATTGCCAATGCTGTCGCAGCGTCGTTTGCGGATTCCATCAAAAGCGCCGAGAGCAACTGATCCACGGTCAATTCCTCTCCCTCGTGCAGATAGATTGAGGATCCTTCCACGCCTACCGCTTCCGCCGGAATTCTGACTGTCATATCCGGATCGGCATTTTCCAGCGTGACGATCGCAGTCATAATTTTTGTGGTGGATGCCATGGGCATCCGGACGTGCGCATTCTGTTCCCAGACCGCTGTATCGGTATCTGGTTGATACAGGTAAGCACTCTGCGCACTGACCCCTGTGATTCCGTCCGGCGATGCGGAAACGGTCAGCCCGAAAAGCGGGCAAAGACAAAGGATCGCTGAAAGAAAAAGGGAAAGCCTACGCAGTAAAAAATGACGCATAAAAACTACCTCCGGAAAAATAATCAGAAAATTGTTCTTGCGATTATTTTTCCGGTGGCAGAAACAAATTATGCAAATGGCAAAAGGGGGAATTTTTTGAATACGCGGGACGTTTCGCCGTATTGAAGGAACGACGGATTACTCTGCGCTGTCTGCTGCTTCCAATGTTTCAATGGCTTCTGCGGCTTCTTCTTCCTCTTCTTCAGCGGGTTTCTTTTTGAAAATCGCTTTGATTTTCGCAATGATTTCAGGAGAACGGTCAACAAGATCCGCAAGCTGTTCGACCGGATCAGATGGATTCTTCAAGCCGATATTCACCATTTCCACGGAGCCGTCCGGCGCAATGACCAGAAAACCGAGAGGCTGGATAGAAAGACCGGTTCCGCCGCCGGCGCCGAAATTCTGCGGCTGGGATTCGGCTTTTCCGCTGTAGTCCAGACCGCCGGTTGCAAATCCCATGGAAACCTTGGACACCGGAATAATGGTGGTGCCGGAAGGCGTCGTGTAGGGAGTGCCGATGACGGTATTCGCGTCAATCATGGTGCGAATGTTTTCAAGAGATGTTTTGATGATTTCCTGTAATTTGTTTTCAGATGCCATAGCGGTAGATCCTTTCGTATATCTGTAATTTTATTTGATTGCTTTCTTTTGCGGGGATGCAGGTTGTTTTTGTGCGGACTGTGGTTGAGGCTGGGAATCGGCTTTTCGCTTTTTGTCGTCGGAGAGGATGCGGACAAAGCCGAGCAGTCCCTTAAACGCAACCCGCAACAGAAGTCCGACGATGGAGCCCAGACGCACGGAAACGTCGATGTGCATATCAATGTCCATTGCCTCTTCCGTGAACGCCGGTTCCAACCGGAAATCCGTGTTTTTGACACTGTGCAGGTGTACGATCTTGCGCAGCATGGCAAGCAAAGCCTCCATGCCCTGATAAGCCGCACCGTACATCATGGCGGTTGTTGCCGCATCCGCAGATCCGATCCGGATGTGCAGCCGGGCAATTTTGATGTGAATATGCTTGAAGAATCTTGGGAAGAAGATGCCGAGCAGTCGTTTTCCCAAACGAACGATGGCAAGAATCGCGGGGAAAGTAAGCTTTTTTGCCTTCTTTTCCTCTTTGGTAAGTGCTGCTTTTTTTGCGTCGCTCTCCTTTTTCTTCTTTGCTTTTTCCTTTTCTTTCAGCAACTGCTTTTGTGCCTTTTTTTCGGCGGCAAGCGCACGCTTTTGAATTTTCTTTGGCGTGTAGTTGCCGAGTTTGTATTTTTTCTTCTTTCTGACCGGCAAAATACGGATCCGGATACCCAAAAAGGAGACCGACAGTCGGAACTCGCCGTCAAATTCCATGATTACATGGACTCTTACGGCAAATATCAGAAAGAAAATCAGAAATATCACGCCGAATATGATCCATCCGACCGTAGCAATCACCTCCTTTGTGTATTCTCGCCGGAATCAATGTGTAAGGTCACTCCCGGGATTCCGGCTGTGCTTTGGCGGAGTCAACCTCCATACTTTGCTGTTCGCCGCTCTGTTCCCGGAGAAAGTCCGCCGCCTGATTCTGCGGCAGTTCTGCCAGGGAGGAAAGCCCGAACACGCGAAGAAATTTGTCTGTCGTTACATACAGCATCGGTCGACCGGGTGCGTCCAGTCTGCCGGCTGAGGTAATCAGCTCCTTATCCAGAAGGGAAGACATTGCATAGGAACTGTCCGCACCGCGGATGCTGTCAATGAATGCACGGGTGGTGGGTTGGTTATAGGCGATGATCGCAAGCACTTCCATGGAGGAGCCGGACAGGTTCCCGCCTTTACGGATGCCGAGCGCCTCGCGTATGTAGGGCGCGTATTCTTCCTTGGTGGAAAGCTGGCAGGTTTCGGGGTACAGAAGAAGCTGCAAACCCCGCTTTTCATACTGCGGTTGCATGTGTGAAAGCAGATTTTTGATGTCACGCACGGAAATACCGATGACATCCGAGAGCTTTTCATAGGGAACCGGATGCCCCGCCGCAAACAAAATTGCCTCAACCGCGGCTTCCGGTGCGGCAAGGACATTTTCCGCATTCTGATCCTGTACTGTTTCATTTTTCACCATCGGCGGTGTCCTCCCTTGATTGTTCTTCTGCGGTTATATCCTCTGCCGTATCCTCGGCTGGCGGGTCATCGTTGATGCGGAAGACTGCATCGGTCCCCCAGACGCTGCGCGGAGCATCCGGGTCTTCACACAGCAGGATGCGGCGCATTTTCATCAATTCCAGAATGCCGAGAAAAATGGCAATCCGGTCCGGGATCGCACCGGAATCATCCAAAAGGGAAGCAAGCGTTGCGCTCCCGTTATGTTCGATATGGTGCAGGATTCCGACAATTTTGACCTCGACCGACACGATGGGTTTTGCAATCATAGGGGTGAAGGTGGCAGGGTCTTCCTTGGGCCTGGTATTGTATTCCGAAACAGCTCTGCGCAGCGCGGTTACCAGTGAGGAAACCTCCTGATCCGCAACAAAGGTGCGATCCGGGGAAATTTCATCGGTATCCTTGACCATGCGTCCGGAGAAAAAAGCATACATGGGCGTCATCAGACGCGCACCGTCTTTTGCCTGCTGATAAAGAACCAGCAGTTGCGCAAGTTCCTGCCGCGGGTCTTCTTTGTCAGGTTCCTTGCGGGGCAGGAGCATTTTGCTCTTAATCAGCATCAATTCGCTTGCCATGACAATAAAATCAGACGTCAGCTCCATATTCATCCGTTCCGCTGCCCGCAGATAGGCAAGGTACTGATCGCAGATCAGGGCAATGGGAATATCGGCAATATTGACTTTGTTTTTGTGAATGAGATTCAGAAGCAGGTCCAACGGACCGTCAAACCGCTCCAACTGATAAGTGATTTCTGCCATTTTAGCTGATTCCGAAAAGCAGATCAATCGGTGTTGCGAACAGGAAGTCAAACCCACGCAGAACCCAATTGGAAACGATGGATACCGGGTAGATGCCCACTCTGGAAAGAATGAAGATGATGGCAAATACAACAAGACCGGTGTACTGCTCATACTTCATGACCTTAAAATACCATTTCTGCGGCAGGAGCATGTACATAAACCGGGAACCGTCGAACGGCGGAACCGGAATCAGGTTGAAAATGGCGAGTGCCACGTTCAGATTGGTTGCAACCGTAAAAAACAGATAGATTACATAAACGATCCATGCGGCATTATTTGCCAGATAGAGCCCTCCCTCTGCGGAGACGATCAGTCCGCTGACCAGACCGCTGTCAAAGGTGATGATTGAGAGAATATAGCAGACAATGGCAAGCAGCAGGTTTGAGATCGGTCCCGCAATTCCTGTCAGTGCCATACCGCGGCGCGGATTTTTGAAATACCGTGTATTGATCGGAACCGGTTTTGCCCAACCGAATCCGAAGATCAACATGCACAGAGCGCCGATCGGGTCAAGATGCTTGAACGGATTCAGCGTCAGCCGCCCCAAATTACGGGCAGTGGGATCTCCCAGTTTGTAGGCAATAAAACCGTGTGCGGTTTCATGCAGGGACAGGGAAAAAAGGATAATCGGCAGACAAAGTAAAAGTTCAATGAGTGCCCATTTATCAAAGCCGTTGCTCAGCAGATTCAGAAGCATACGAAACCTCCTTCTGTAAGAAGAATTCAGAGATCCGACCGGATCAGATCGTCATAGCTTTCCCGACGTACCGCTAAGGTATCCGTGCCGTTGTGCAACAGAACAACGGGGGGATTGGGAATGCGGTTATAGTGGGACGCCATAGAATAATTGTAGGCGCCTGTTGTCAGAACAGCTACGATGTCCCCGCGCTCTGCCTTTTGCAGCGGCATATCTTCACCGATCAGATCCCCCGATTCACAGCATCTGCCCGCCAGAGTGACCAGCGTGTCTTTCGGCGCGTCGGCGCGGTTTGCGATCAATGCGGTGTAGTGGGACCCGTACAGGGCGTATCGGGGGTTATCCGGCATGCCGCCGTCAACCGAAACATAGGTGCGAAAGCCGGGAATGGTTTTGACCGTGCCGACCGTGTACAGGGTAACGCCTGCCGCGGCAACCAAAGAACGTCCGGGTTCGGCGTAGATGCGCGGAACCGGCATGTTCTGTTCGTGACAGACCGCCCTGACCGTCTCCGCTACGGCACGGATCGTCGCCGCATAGTCCGGTTCGGGATCCTCTTCGATATAGCGGACACCGGGACCGCCGCCCAGATTCAGCGCGGGAACGGTGTATCCGAACATGTCGCGGATTTGTCGGCGGAAGGCAAGCAGAATGCGCGCCTCGTCAATAAAAGGCTGTTGCAGAAAAATCTGCGAGCCGATGTGCGCATGAATGCCGTCCAACCGGATGCCGTCCGTGGAGAGCGCAGTGCCGACGAGCTCCATAGCCTGTCCGGTAGAGATGGGAAGCCCGAATTTGGAATCTACGGTGCCGGTTGTGATTTTTTTGTGCGTGTGCGGGTCAATTCCGGGCGTGACGCGCAGAAAGACCGATTGCACCGTCCCTCGTTGAACCGCTTCGCGACCGATTGCGCAAAGCTCCTCCGGGGAATCCGCTACAATGACTCCGACTCCCGCATCCATTGCAAAGGAAATATCCGCGTCGGTTTTGTTGTTGCCGTGGAAAAAAACCTTTTCCATCGGAAATCCCGCCGCATGTGCGGTGTGAATTTCCCCGGGGGATACGCAGTCCACGCCGAGTCCTTCCTCCGCGACAATTCTGTAGATTCCTTTGAAGCTGAGTGCTTTGGAGGCATACAGCGGCAGGGCGTCCGTTCCGTAGGCGCTTTCCATGGTACGCTTCCACAGACGGCACATGCCGCGGATCACGTCCTCGTCCAACAGATAAAGCGGCGTGCCGTATTTTTTTGCCAACGCAACGGTGTCCGCCCCCCCGAGGGTGAGGTGACCGAATGCATTGACCGAGAGATGACTGTACAGCATGGGTTCCTTTCAGGTGCCGTTCAGAGACGGACACCGGACATCTGTGAAATTTCGCGCCAGAGCTGCGGCTTTCCCTCACCGTTTGCGGAGGAAAAGGGAATGACCGTTGTGCCCGGCAACAGCGCCGGATCCGTGCTCACTTTTTCAATGCACGCGGTACGCTCCGTTTTGTTGAGTTTGTCGATTTTGGTGATGACGACCAGGTAGGGAATGCCGGCTCCGTTCATAAAAGAGAGCATCTGCCGGTCGTTATCGGTAATACATGCCCGGCTGTCAATCAACTGAACGACCGCCTTGACCAGATCGATGTTTTTGTTGCGGGTAAAGTACCCGTCGGTCAGCCTGGACCAGGCGCGTACACTGTCCGGCGTGCGTGCCGCAAAGCCGTATCCGGGAAGATCGGTCAGAAACAGTTGCCGGTCAACATCGTAAAAGTTGATGGTGATGGTCTTTCCGGGAGTTCCGGAAACTCTTGCGAGACTCTTGCGTCCGAGAAGTGTATTGATCAGGGAACTCTTTCCCACGTTGGAACGCCCGGAGAAGGCGATCTGCGGGATCGGATCGGTCGGAAACTGTGATTCGTTTCCCGCACTGATGCGCAGAGATACTTTTTGCAGATTCAGGGACATAGGTGCGATTCCTTTTCTTTTTCAGCTTTCAGCATGTAGGGTGGTCGGACTGCACGGCGCTGTCGTGTACCGTGATTCCGGTGCGGTCGATGGGGGTGTGCAGGGGAAGAATCTGTTCGTTCCGGTGTGTCGGAAGCTCCGGTGCCTGCACCCGGGATTTTTGCGGTACCAACGCCCCTTGCAGAACGTCCCCGGCATTGCGGCAGAGAACAAAGTTAAGGGCTTGGCGCAGGGAGGCATCCAATTCCTCCATATCGCCGCGGTTTGCTTCCGGAATCAGGACGGTATGTACACCCGCCGCACAGGCTGCAAGTGCCTTTTCCTTCAATCCGCCGATGGGAAGCACCCTGCCGCGCAACGTGATTTCACCGGTCATTGCCACATCGTGCCGCACGGGGATACCGGACAGCGCACTGAGCAGAGCGGTCATCATGGTGACACCGGCAGAGGGACCGTCCTTGGGGATGGCTCCTTCCGGTACATGAATGTGTATATCTTTTTTCTGGTAAAAATCGGTGGAAATTCCGTATGCGGCCGCGATGGCGCGCACATAGGTGAGCGCCGCCTTTGCGGATTCTTTCATGACGTCTCCCAACTGACCGGTCAGCTCCAGTTTTCCGGTGCCGTCCAGAATGGCAACTTCCACCTGTAACATGTCACCGCCGGTTTCCGTCCATGCCAATCCGTTTACAAGACCCACCTGATCTTCGGCTTCCACCGTCTCCGGCATGCGCTTTCTGGCACCCAGATACGTGTGGACATCTTCCGCATCCACCGTGATGCGGTGAAGCTCCGGATCTTCAACCAGCTGTTTGGCGCACTTGCGTGCAACTGCGGCAATGGCGCGCTCCAGATTGCGCACGCCGGCTTCTCTGGTGTAATGATCGATGATTTCACCGATTGCCGCGTCGGTAATGCGGACGGTTCTGCGGTTCAGCCCGTGACGGGTCAACTGCTTGGGAATCAGATGGTTTTTGGCGATTTCGCACTTTTCCGTGCGGGTATAAGTGGGTAATTCAATGATTTCCATACGGTCGATCAGCGGACGCGGTACGGTCTCCAGTGTGTTTGCCGTTGCGATGAACAGACAGTCCGACAGATCAAACGGCATCTCGATGAAGTGATCACGGAAATAGCGGTTCTGCTCCGGGTCGAGAACTTCCAACAGAGCAGACGTCGGATCCCCGTGGGCGTCATGCGTCAGCTTGTCGATTTCGTCCAGCAGAATCAGGGGATTACAGACCCCTGCCTGTGAAATCGCATTGATGATCCGTCCCGGCATAGCGCCGATGTAGGTTTTGCGGTGACCTCTGATATCCGCCTCATCACGTACGCCGCCCAAAGAAACGCGGACATACTTGCGCTTCATGGCGCGGGCAATCGATGCCGCAACGGAGGTTTTGCCGACGCCGGGAGGACCGACCAGACAAAGAATCTGGTTTTTGAGCTCCGGGGTGCGCTGGCGGACCGCAAGATATTCAAGAATGCGCTCCTTCACCTTTTGCAGACCGTTGTGGTCGCTGTCCAACACTTTTTTTGCCGCCGCAATATCCGTGCGGTCTTTGCTCATTTTTCCCCACGGCAATTCCAGACAAACGTCCAGGTAGTTGCTCAGAACATTTGCCTCCGCGGAACCGTACGGCGTGCGGGCAAGTTTGTCGTTTTCCTTCAGAAGCTTTTTCCGGACCTCATCGGGGAGTTTTGCCTGCAGGATGCGGGTCATATATTCGTCACTGTCTGCACCCTCGCCGAGTTCTTCCTGAATGGCGCGGATCTGCTCCCGCAGATAGTACTCCCGCTGATTGCGGTTGAGGCGCTCACGCACCTTTTTGTGGATGCCGGCTTCACAGTTGAGCAGATCTACCTCATCCTGTATGATGGTGTTCAGCAGTTCCACACGCTCCATGGGGTCAAAGCAGGCGAGTATGGCAAGTTTGTCTTCGTAGCGTATCAGGATGTTGGCTGCAATGAAATCCGCAAGCATCCCGGGGTTGGTAATTGCCTTCGCGGCGCGGAGAATGTCTCCGGAGACGGAGGGGAGGTAGTGAAGCATGCCTTCCAGTCCGCCGATGGCTTCCCGCATCATTGCCTCTCCGCGAATACCGCCCTTGTCAAAAACGCGGATGACCTTGGTAATCAGGTCCGCAAGGGTAACATCTTCTTTTTTTCGCGTGGACTTGATGGACGCGCGGGCAACACCCTCCGCAATCACGCGGCAGGTGCCTTCCGGCGTTTTCAGAAACTGTTTGATTTTGGCGACGGTTCCGACCGGGGAAAGCCGGTCATTTTCTTCGTCGCCGTGTTCGCTGTTTTCCTCGGTGCGCAGTTCGGGCAAAAGCACGGCATAGCTGCCGTCCGCGGCGGCACGTTCCGCGGCAACGGCGGATCCGTACTGTGTATCATTGAGTTCAAAACTGACAGGAATGCCGGGAAAAGCAACGATACCGGTGCTGATAACCACAGGCAATGTCAGAGTTTCGGCTCGTTCTATATATTCGGACATATCGGGTAATTCAAGATCCTTTCTTCACTGTCTCCGCCGCACGGGGGAGACGTTTGTTTTATATCTGAAAGTACAAAAAGCGACAATAATTCATTATCGACTCATTATAGCACACCGGTTCCGAAAAATCCATAGTTTTGCCGGAATATTTACAATTTATATATATATTCCGCCGTTTGAGCACCCATAACGCAGAAAAATGCGCTGTCGGCTTAGTCCGACAGCGCATAGGGCAAGGGAAAAGCACAGCCAGGATCCGTCGTTGCATGCTTGATACCATGAGATTGGTATTCCGCAACACCCGGTGGCAGCTGTGCCTCGCAAACGATCGGGGATTCCCAATCGGCTTTCTCATTATACCCGATTTGCCTGTGTTTGTAAATATCCATTTTCACCATTTTTTTCGCCGGATTTTTGTGATAAAAATTACACCGAAAAATTCTTGCCGAAAAATAGGTATTTTTCTGTCGTTTTTTACGAGCGACATGCAATTACGCCTCATGTCGTAGGAACAAATGTTTTCTTTGATCGGCGGAGTCCGGCGGATGCCTGCGGGACGAACGGCGCATGGCACGCAGAATTTCACGTTCTTCCGCCCCGAAAATGCCGGTAGCGCAGAGCAGGGCAAGATAGAGCAGTGCGGAGGTTGCGGCATGAACGGCGAAGGACAGCCAAACGGGGGTGATACTGCCGGTCAGCGGCTGAAAAAGCAGGCGGGATGCACATGTTGCGCCGATCACACAGGTCACCGGACCGAATACCTGATGCCAGAGGCGCGGGCGCATACCGGTCACGCGGAGCATACGGGTGATGCTCAGGGTGGTGTTGAGCGTTTCCGTCACGTAAATGGTGATGATATAACCGTTCAGACCCATTACGGGCAGGAGAATCCAAACCAGCAGAACGGACACGGCGGCGTCAATGATATTGACATTCATGGAATAAACCTGTTCCCCCATTCCTTTGAGGATGGCATCTACCGCACTGTCCACATACATGATCGGAATCAGGGGTGCCAACCGGCGGATAAAGAGAACCGTTTGTGCAACATTGCCCGTGCCGGCTACCGCGCACCCCAGCTCTTCGGAAAAGCAAAGCATCACCCCGGAGACGCCCACCGCAAAAAACATGGACAGCGTAAAAATGCGGAAGGCGATGCGGCGGATACGCGCGGTATCCGCAAGTACGCGGCTCTCCGCCACCTCGGGGATCAGAAGCCCGGAGAACGAGGTGATAAAGGCGGAGGGAAACAGCACAACGGGTAAAACCATACTGTGCAGAATTCCGAATGCCGACAGCGCCGCTTTCCAGCTTGCGCCGCTCTTTTTCAGCCCCCGGGGAATGAGAATGTGCTCGACGGTGACAAGTCCGGAACGTACATAGGCACTGCACGCAACCGGAAGACCGATTGCGAGCAGTTTTCCCCACATGGAACGGTCGCCGCCTGCCGGCGCATCGGAAAAGGTCCGGGAGCTGTCACGCAGGTAAAGAAAAGCGGACAGCGCAAGTGCGATTGCTTCGGACAATGCGCCGCCGATTACCAACGCAAGGCAGGCGTATTCGATGCCGCGCGGCAGAAACAGAGAGAGAAAGAAAACGGTCAGAAAAATCCGTGCACCCTGTGCAAGAATCTGTGCCGCCGCATTGCGCCCGACACGGCGCACGGCGGTAAAGTAGCCGGAGAGGCAGGAGCAAACCGCAATCGGGGGAAGAGTCAGTGCGAGAACCCGGAGCGCCCGCACGGTGCGCACATCACCGATCAGGGTGGCTCCGAGCGGTTGCGCCAAAGCAAAAAGGAGGATGCCGGCTCCGGTGCCAAAGAGCAGTGCGTAAAGCGTCCCCGCACGGACGGCGGATCGGGCAGCCCGCTGATCGCCCTTTCCCAGTGCTTCCGAGATCAGACGCGTCATGGCAAGTCCGATGCCGGAAGTTGCCAGCGTAATGGCAAATCCGTAGACACCGGACAGCAGGGAATACAGACCCACGGTTTCCGCGCCGGCTTTGTTTGTAACATAGATATTGAAAGCGACTCCGACTCCCCGCATCACCAGCGAGACTGCGACCAGCAGTGACGAGTTCAGAAAAAAGCGTCTGGTGCGTGAGCAGTTCTGCGACATATATTTCCTTCCTTTCTGTTTCTTTCTCCGATTCCGAAAAACCCGGTCAAAGTGTCCGATACCATGGTATGACGGAATTTTGTTTTCTATGCCGGGGGGTTTACAAGGAGCCCCAAAAATGGTATAATGCCATAAAACGATTGGAGGGACGGAGAATGGAACCAAAACGGGTGCTTTGCGGAATCGACAGAATTGCGGATGCGGACGATTTGCTGCGCGGGAAAAGAATTGCGCTTCTGACCGCCGCGTCCGGTATCAACAAACAGGGAATCCCAACCTACCGTGTGCTGGCAGAGCGATACCTTTTACGGGTGATTTTTGCGCCGGAACATGGATTGTTCACCAATTTGCAGGACGGTCGGTTTGATGATGACAGGGAAGAAACCGATCCCGAAACCGGTGTCCCGGTTTGTAATCTCGGAACCGACGGAAATCCGCACATGGACGCGTATCTGGGGCAGTGTGATATTGCGGTTTACGATATTCAGGATGTCGGCGCGCGCTTTTATACGTATCTGTCCAACCTGACGCAGCTGATGCGCGGATGTGTGCGAGCCGGCATTCCGCTGCTGGTACTTGACCGCCCCAATCCCATCGGCGGATCGGATATGGAGGGGGCTATTCTGGATGAGGGGCGCTTTTCCTCCTTTATCGGAGAATTTGCAGTGCCGACGCGTTATGCCCTGACGGTGGGCGAATATGCCGCCTATGTCAATCGCGAGAAAAAGATCGGGTGCGAGCTGCATGTTCTTCCGTGTATCGGCTGGTCCAGGGGAGATTACTATGACGAAACGGATCTGCTGTTTGTCAATCCGTCTCCGAACATCCCCTCTGTCGGCACGGTTTTCAATTATTTGGGCGGGTGTATCTGGGAGGCGACCAACATTTCCGAGGGGCGCGGCACGACACGCCCGTTTGACCTGGTTGGTGCGCCTTTTGTGGACGACGCGGCACTTTGGGAGGAGATGCGCGATCTTCGCTTGCCGGGGGTGATTTTCCGTCGCTGCTTTTTCACGCCCCAGTTCAACAAGCACGCAGGTCAGATCTGCCGCGGCTTGCAATTGCATGTTACGGACCGTCACACCTATCGCCCCGTCCTGACCATGCTTTACCTTTTCCGGCATATGAAGCGCTATGAGGCATTCACCTGCCGCGAATCCGGACTGTGCCTGCGGTTCGGGACAGATCTGCTGCTTTCAGACTTCGATCCTGCCGAATTTGATGCGCAGAACGCGCAGACGCTTGCCGAATTTGAAAAATCAGTACAATCATACAGATTATACGAATAATCGAAAAAAGAATTGTGAAGTATGACAGCGAAAAAATTCTTGACAAGTAGGCATGGATGCTATATGATAATAGTGGTCAAAAACCGTCCCGCTTCGGCGGCGCGGTATGGAAATACAGAGAATCAAGACTGAAGGAGAATTGTTTATGAAAACCTATGTTTGCGAGCTTTGTGGCTATGAGTACAATCCCAAACTGGGCGATCCGGATAACGGAATCGAGCCGGGAACTGATTTTGAAGATCTTCCCGACGATTGGACCTGTCCTTTGTGCGGTGCGACCAAGGAAGATTTTGAAGTGATGAGTGACGACGACGAATAAATCGCATAAACCGTTCTCGGTCGATCCCCGCTCCTTTTTTCGGGAGCGGGGATCGTCGCTTATGTAAAAATATGCACCGTCGAAAGTGTCTGACCTTTGGCGGTGCATATTGCGTGTGATATGTAAAAACGTTTTGTTCTGCGCTCATTCCGGCGACAGGTCAATCGGAATTTCCTTGCCCAGCGGCAATGAGTAAATGCCTACGGTAATGTCTCTGTCGCCGTACATACGGCGTACCGCCGCGGCATATTGTCGGAGCTGATGACCGTGGCGCTCGGTCATATGAGCGGTCAGAAGTGCGGGGTTCTCCCGTTCCTCCGGGGTGACGGCATCGGTTTTATAGTCGCAGATATGCAAAGCGCCGTCGCTGTTTTCCAGCAATAGGTCAATGGAGCCCTGGACATAGAGTGTGCGGTCGCCGAGCAGATTTTGCAGTTCCGGGTTGGCGGTAAAATTGCGCAGTGGGAGAAACGAGGTAAACCGGACCTCACGCCGGACATCGGCAGACGCGCGGATGCGGCGGTAAAGATCACTGTGAAAGAATGCCTCTGCCTGCCGTTGATTCAGAATTGCGGCGGTATGCGGATCCAGAAAACCTTCCTTGACGAGCCGCTCCGTCTCCGCCCGGACGCCATGTGCCTCAACCTGCGCATAGTCGCAGAATTGCAGAAAGCGATGTGCCGCATTGCCAAGATCCACGGCGGTCGGGCGCTTGTTTTGTGAGAGCAGGTAGGAAAAGTCCTGTTTCTCGCTTTGCATCAGTTCCAGCCTGCGGCGGATGCTTTCCTCGGTTTGTGCCTGCATGCTGTCGTCTTCCTTTCCGTTTTCCATGCCGTCAAAGGATCCTTCCTCGGTATGGTAGAGAATGCAGGAGTCAAGAAAGTTGGGGCGGAGTAAAGATGCCGCGATTTTTGCGGGGACGGCGGCAAGCGTGAGACTGTCCCGGCACAGCTCCGGTGCTTCCTCCGCAAGCGAGGCATAATCAAAAGGGGAAGGGCCTGCCGCCGGGCTGTCGGGCGATTGCCGGGTGGTTATATCCACGCGTATGTCCGGTCGCGGCAGAACGTTTTTGTAGGTTTCCGCCTTTACGCATCCGCCTGCTTCCAAAGCCTCCGGATGCAGGTGCAAAGCGGAGAGAATCCAGGTCAGGAAGGTGCGTGCCGCAAGGGTATTGCTGCGGTCTCCCGTCCATGCGTCTGCGGCGGTGTCCGCTTCTTTTTCCGGATTTGTCACAGCGGCGCTCACATACAGGCGCTCTTTTGCACGGGTGAGCGCAACATACAGAAGACGCATGCGCTCCTCGATCAACTGATCCAGAATTTCATCCGCGATTACCCCGCGCACCACCGTGTCACGCCGTTCCAGCGTTTCCGGATCATAGCTGCGCACTGCGGCGCCGATGCGCTTGGAGAATAGAATCGGTGAAGTGTTATCTTTCAGGTTGAAACGCTTTCCGCAGCAGAAGACGAAGCAGACGGGGAATTCCAGTCCTTTTGATTTGTGAATGGTCATGACGGAAACCGCGCCCTCTGCGTTTGCCGCCTCACTGACGCCGCCTTCGCCCGCATCGCACAGACGGCGGAAGTAATTGAGAAAGCCGTACAGTCCGTTCCACGCGCGGCGCACATAAGCGCAGGCGCTGTCATACAGCGCGGTAAATGCCGGTGTGGCGGTCAGCCTGCGGGCAACCGGGTCATTACTCAATGTCCGCAAAAGCCGATCTGCCGCCAGGCTGACGGTGTCCGCACGCCGGGCAGAAAGCCATGTGCAGAAGCGCTTGCATTTCTCGCCGAGCGGGTTTTGCGGCTGCTCCCCCGTCAGAAGCAGTGCATCATAGAGCGCGTGCTCCTGTCCGACACCCTTTCGGACGGTTACCAATTCGTCCAGTGTGAAGGAAATGCCGAATGCGGGACACACTAAAAGTTCCGAAAGCGAGAGATCGGTACGGGGATTGTTGAGTACCTCCAGAAGGGAGAGCAGGACTTTCATTTCCGCGCTTTCCAGCACATTGCTGTAAGAAGGGGAAGAAACAGGGACGCCGCGCTCGGTCAGCAGGGCGATCAGGCGGTCGGCATGGCTCTGCGCCTGTACAAGAACCGCAATGTCGCCCGGACGGATCAGCGCGCCGTTGGCAAGACGCTCTTTGCCGATCATCGTGCAGATGCGCTGTGCGACCAGTTCTGCCTCCGCCTCGTCCGCGTCGAGAAAGATCGGTTCTGTACCCTCTTGTGGTTGCAGCGGCTGTTCTGCCAGAAGCAATGTGACGGGCGGGGAAACGTAGTCGGAGGACGGCAGCGCTTTGCCGCAGATCAGATCGTCGTCCTGCGTGTAACCGATGCTTTCCGGACATGCGGCAAAGGTGTAGGCGCAGACCAGATTGACAAAACGGATGATGTTCGGGTCACACCGGAAGTTGGCGGACATGAATACGCTGCAGCCGTCCGGTGCGGCAGTTGCAGGGCCGGTCGCGGGCGGTAGCTTGGCGCGCAGTGCGGCAAAGACCGCCGGTTCCGCTTCCCGGAAGCCGTAGATGCTTTGTTTGATATCGCCCACCATGAAACGGTGATTCCCGCCGATATGGGCAAAGATACGGTCCTGCAAGCGGTTGACGTCCTGGTACTCGTCGATGAAGACCGCATCATATTCCTCCCGGAACTGCATGGCAAGCGGGGAGGGGGTACCGTCCGGGTTTTCCAACAGACGCAGAAGGTAGCGTGGCATATCCGAAAAATCACAGACGCCGCGCGCGATTTTTTCTTCCGCGAGGATGCGGTCAAACGCAGAAAGAATCCGGTGGAGAGCACCGCAGGTATTTGCGCATTCACGCAGTTGTGTGGAAAGCTCCTCCTGCGTAAATGCAAACAGACGCTCCGTTATTTTTTTCAGCCGGTCTTTGTTCTTTTGGCGCAGATCCTTCATGTATTCCTTGCGCGGTGCCGATTCGGTTGCCCTGACGGTCCCCAGTTTGGTAAAAGAAACCCGACTCAGTGCATCCGCAATTTCCTGGTAGGAGCCGTGCTCGGTGATACGCAGAAGGGAGCGGAACAGAGCGGCATCCGCGTCAAATGCGGGCAGATAGCGCAAAGAGAGGACCGGATCCGTTTCCATTTCTTTACAGGCACGCTCGGTACGCCGACAGAGCAAGCCGATTTCTTCCCGTGCGCCGCTCAGCAGACGGGCACCGACTATGGATGCAAAAAAGTCGCCGTCCGCTTCCCCGCGCATCCGTTCCGCGTAGAGGAGCAGGGAATCCACTCCTTCCGGCAGTGCGATCAGCTTCCGGTAAAGCGAGAGAAAAGGATCGGTCGGGTCGGAGGAATCCCGCAGGGGAAGGATTGCATCGATCAGATGCAGAAAGTCCCCGTCCTGCCTGCAGGCACGAATGCTCTGCGTGCATTCCGCATACATGTCGTCCACCACGCGGTTCATGACATCGGTATAAAGCGGAGCCAGTTCCGCTTCATCCGCATGACGCAGGGAGGCGGGAAGACCCAGCTTTGCAAAATGTGTGCGCACCGGTTGCGCAAAAAAAGAGTCGATGGTGCCGATGTTGGCAGAGCTCAGAAGCAAGAGCTGGCGGCACAGATGCGCGTTGCCGGGATCGGCGGCGATGGCGTCGGAGAGCGCCGCGGCAATCCGTGTTTTCAGTTCCCCTGCGGCAGCCTTTGTAAAGGTCACAATCAGCATCCGGGAGATGCTCATGGGGTCATGCTCGCTGTCGCCCTTTAGCATCCGGATGATACGTTCGGTCAGTACAGCCGTTTTCCCGGAGCCGGCGGCGGCACTGACCAGCACTGTCCGCCCGCGGATGCACATGGCTGCCCGTTGGGCGCGTGTGTAAGGGCGACCGCCGGCAGGTTCCGGCGGCAGGTCATCCTGTTGGGCAATCGGATGGATGTCCGTTTCGGTCATAATATCTCCTTTCTCCTCGGATGTTTGTCAGAACTCGCTTTTTACGGCGACCGGGCAACGGTCGGCAAGGGAGCAGTAGCGGCAGTTGTCCTTTCCCGGTGTGCGTTGGGCACAGCCGCTGTAAATCCGGTTTCCTATGGTTTTGATGGTTTCAAATACGGTTTCGCGCATGGCAAGCATTTCGTCCTCCCCCAACAGGTTACCGGTATAGGTTCCGTCCTTTTTTTTGCGTATTCCGCAGAGTACCCCGGGGTCTTCCGTATGGCTCATGGCGCGAAGGACATGATCGTCGGCAAGCAGAACCCCACTGCGCCCGGCGACAGGCAGTCCCTCTTTTTCTCCCGTATACAGATACAACGCTCCCGCAGGCAGAACCTGCTGACCGTTTCCGAAATACGGTGTATTTTCCGGCGATGTGGCGGTGAACAGATAGATCGGCAACTGAAAATCACAGTCGTCACGGTAGTTGTCTGTGGAAAACCGCATTTCCCCGGTCTTATAGTCAACCACGCGCAGATAAGTGGTACCCGCATCCTGCCAACGGTCGATCCGGTCGATTTTTCCGCAGAAGAGAATGTTCTTTATGCCGGTATCCGCGGAGAGCGTGACCGACGGTGCCGTCAGCGGGTCGTTTGCCTGACCGAATGACTGCTCAAACGCCACGGGTCGGAAGTCGCTTTCGGAGAATTCATCCAGAATACTGCATAACAGAACGTTGGTCAGCTGCCGCAAGCGGAGAAACTGATGCGACAGCCGCGGAGCGAGTGTTTCGGGTGTCTGTCCGCACAGCTTCTGTATGTAGTCGCGGATCAGCCGGTTAAGCAACTGTTCGGACTCCTCTTGCCCGGGGCGGCAGAGGGAACCGTCCGGCAACTGAACGGCACGCAGATAATGTTCCAAAATGCTGTGGATGAAACTGCCGGCGGTGTTGACGCCGAGGCGTGCTTCGGACTGTGCGCGCAGTTTCAGAATTGTTTCGCAGTAGAAACGGTACGGGCAGCTGACAAAGGTATGCAGTGTTGTCTGGGATAGGCGAAGGGTATCGCCGAGCAGATGCCCGGCGGTTTCCGGCGTCAGATCGTGAACCGCCTCCGGGTGCGGGAGTGCTTCTGCAGGAACGGGGGAAACGAAATCCGTGACCGGCATTTCCGGGAAAAGAGCGCGCACCCGCATAAAAGCGGTTCCCGGTGTGCAGGGCTTGCCGTCCGGACGGTTGGCAGGAAACATGAGAACAAGCGTTTCCGTCGGTTTTGAAAAGGCGCGGTAAACATAAAACAGCTCATCCGAGGAGGCAGAATCTTCACTTTCTCCCAATTCCAGTGACATCTGCGTAAGCAGCCGGCGGTCGTTGGCAGAAAACAACCCATGGTGACTGACCGTGCCCGGAAAATCCCCCTCGGTCAGCCCGACGGCAATCACCGCGCGGATATTTTCCACGCGCAGCGTTGCCGCAGAACCAATCACGACGCAATCATGCATGGCAGGGACCGAACCGATGTCCGTATTGGAAAGCAGGAGGGAAAGCGCCGCGGAGAATTCTTCATCACTGACCTGTTCCTCTCCCAGAAGATCGGCAAGCAAAACAAGCGTGTTGGTCAGTGCGTCATACAGCCGGAGCAGTTCTCCTGCACGGCGTGTCTGTCCCCGCTCCAATTCGGCTCCCGCCATTTGTGCCAGCTGCCCGGAAAGTCCGATGGTATCCGTGTAGCGGTAGAGGGCGGCGCACTTGTCCCGCATATTTGCGCACAGGCGCAGTTCCGATGCCAATGTGCGCAAAGGGGTCATGAGCTGTTTCCGAACCCGGTTTGCGGCGTTCAGAATTCCGGCTGCCCGGGCACTGCGGCTGGTGGTATAGCCGTCCGGGTTCATATTCCAGGTTTCTTCTTCAAAGGCTTTTCCGTTCAGATGCCAGGTATTGCAATAACCTTCAAACAGATCGATCTCCTCCGGTGCAACGCCGCACAGTCCTGTTTTCAGCAAGGTCAGAAGATCCTCTGCCTGCCAGTGCCTTGTGACGGCACGCATGGCACTGAGCAAAAGGCGGGCGGCAGGATGCGCGCACAGATCCGTCCGTTCCGAAAGAAAGTACGGGATGTGCAGTCGTTCCAGCGCGGCGTCCAGAATGCCGCGCCTTGTTTGCGGGTCACGGGTGATAATGGCGATTTCACCAAAATCGATTCCTTCCTTTTTCAGGCGGAGAACCTCCAGCGCTGCTGCTTCCGCCTCCGCGTAGATGTGCGGGGCACGGATCAGGCGTAAATGCTCCCGATCCTCTGCCGTAAAGGGAATGGGGGTTGCGTCGAACTGCCAGAGAGATTCCGAGAGCGCGCGCAAAACCGACACGCGGTTTCTGCCTGCATCTGCCAGAACCGTTTGGGTGACGGGGATGCCAAGGCGATCCGCGCAAAGACGCAACTTGCTTGCAGTGTCGCGCAGGCTGTCATATGCGATGCCGGGGTCATGCAGTCCGAGAATGCCGAGGGTGACATTGACGCAATCCGATTGCCGCAGAATTTCGCACAGGACACGGCGTTCCGGGGCGGTAAAGGAGGTGAAGGAATCCACAACAACGGTGCTTCCGCCGAAAAAGTCATGCTTTTTCAGAGATTCCGCCAACTGCGTCAGAATTTCCGCAGGCTGACCGCCGAACCGATCGCACACCAATGCATCGTAACCACTGCAGATCAGCGCAAGATCGGTCAGCTTGTCCGCAAGCACCGGAGCGCCGGAAAGCTGTGCGGCGGCTTCTTCCAGTGCCGCGGGGGAAATGCCGCTGTTCCGCAGTTCTTCTGCGGCTTCCAGCATCAGTCCCGCCAGAGCGGTGTCCGAACCGCCGCGATAGGTGTGCAGTCCGCCGGACAGGGAGCGGAGGGTTTGCCACATCAAAAGTTTTTTGGTTCCCTTATCCAATTTTGCTGCGGTGATGCCGCCGAAACGGGAAAAAACGGCGTTTGCAAGCCGCGAAAAACTGAGAACCGTGATGCGGTTCCCGATCCCGTCGGGAAGGCGGGAGAGAAAGTTCCGTTCGGCAATATACGCCTCTTGTTCCGGAACCAGAAGGTATCCTTTGCCGCCTTCGTTTGCGACGCGAAGCAGAATCCGTTCTGCCGTGTATGTTTTGCCGCTTCCGGCATGACCGAAGATAAAGTGCAGACCGCTCACTTGTCTTCCTCCTTCAAAAGCAGATTTCTGCGTATGGTCGGACGCCCGCGCCATGCGTAAGCGCGCTCGGAAAAGTCCGCGTCACTCATACCGTCAAGCAATGAGACGGTCAGATGCGGAATAAGCCGTTCGTGGAAAAAGGGAATCGTGGAGAATGCGGTGCCGCGCCGGATGGCATTTTGCGTGTACGGACATGCCGTCTGACAGATGTCACACCCCCAGACCAGTGGATGCGCGCGCAACTGCGCGGTTTCTTCTTCATCCGGCGTGCCTTTTTTCTGTGTCAATGCGGACAGACAGATGCGGTCCGTTCCGGTAATCGGGCAGGCGGAAAGGCAGCGGTTGCAACCGATGCACGTGCGGATCGGCTGTGCTTCTCCGGGCAATACGGCATCGGTGAGCAGCTCTCCGAGAAAGACAAAGGAAGAGTAGGCGGTTGTCAGCAAGAGTCCGTTTTTGCCGCGGACTCCCAGCCCGGCTTTGCATGCCGCATCGCGCTCGTCAATGGGGGAATGGTCGGCAAATCCGGCAAAACGGTAATCCGGAAAACGCTCGGAAAGCTGTTTGCAGAGCCGTGCAAACAGTCCGGAAAAGAACAGGTGATAATCACGTCCCACCGCATAGGCGGAAAGATTACAGTCCGGGGTGAGCGCCTCGGGGCAGAGGTAGGGAACCGCCATCATGACGGCGCTGCCCTGCGCGGGAATGCCTGCCCGTTCCGCCAGATAGGGGCGCGTCAGACGGCATTCCGAAAGCGGCAGCGCCGCAAAACAGGTAATTCCTTCCGATTGCAGCAAAGCAGAGATCGCTTCATACAGCGCCGTGTTTGTCGGTGCGTTCTTTTCCATGATACTCCCCGGCTCCTTCCCCTTTATTTTCACCGCTATTATAGCAGATTTTCATGTAGAAGGCAAGGTATTTTGGATAATTCAACGACTTTTTATCTTTTTTTCATGAAACGGTCACAAATGTTAGCTATAATGGGGAACATAAATCAAAACACTTTCCATAGGAGGTCCTTACGATGCAGGAGAGTAATCAGAACGATAATCGTGACAACCGGGACGGACAATGGGCAGATCATAACAGCGGTCAGGGGACAGACGGTTATCAGTACCGTCCCAGTGGCAGTTATACAACGCCGAATGGCAGAAGCGGATATTCTTATACTCCGGACAGGGGGCAGGGGAATGCGCCGCAAAACGGTGGTGGACACGGAAAGAACGGCGGGCGGACATTTGTCATTGCGCTGTGCGTGATTCTGGCTGTCATTTTTCTGCTTGGCACTGTGTGCTATATGAGCATTTCCACCATCGCGCGGTGGAAGGATTATCACGAGAAAAACAATGTGGGCGAATCGGATCAGACTTCTTCCGAGCGTTCCGATACCACAACAGACGGGACGGGCAAGAGTTTCCCGACGCATGTTGTGATTGACAAATCGGATTCCATCAAGACCAACGGAATTAAAGAGGTTACATCGGCAGGAAACAGCAATTATTCATTGGCGCAGGTGGTTTCCATGGTGAAAGACTCTGTGGTGGAAATCAGCACGGAGAAGGTTGTAAACAGCGCCTGGTACGGTCAGTATGTCCTGAGCGGAGCGGGGAGCGGCGTGATTATTTCTGCCAATGACGGATGTGTGATCGTCACCAACTACCACGTTATTTCCGGCGCCAATACCATCACGGTCAAGCTGACCGACGGTTCTTCCTATATCGCATCGGTGCGCGGCTATGACGCGGTGTCCGATCTGGCGGTGCTCTACATTGATTCCGGCAACAAAGATCTGACCAGCGCGCAACTGGGGTGCAGTGCGGATCTTGTGGTGGGAGAGGATGTCATTGCCATCGGCAACCCGCTCGGTTCGCTGGGCGGCACCGTGACCAACGGAATCATCAGCGCCACCGAACGGCAAATTTATATCGACGGAATCGGTATGACGCTTTTGCAGACCAATGCGGCAATCAGCCCCGGAAACTCCGGCGGCGGGCTGTTCAACAAAGCGGGGCAGCTCATCGGTATCGTCAATGCAAAATCCTCTGACAGTGAAGCGGAGGGGCTTGGTTTTGCAATTCCGATTGACCATGCATACGAAATCATCGAAGAGCTGATCAAATACGGTACGGTGCGCTCCACGGTGGATGCAGGCTTGACGTTGGTGGACAAGAGCGATAAAAACGATGCGTACCGCACATTCGGAAATCCCAATGCGGGCGTGTTCGTGTACGAGTCCGCCTATTCGGAAGACCTGAAATACGGCGACAGAATTGTTTCGGTTGACGGAAGCAGCATTGCTTCCTCGGATGTCTTCTCGTCCATTCTGCGTCAGAAGAAACCGGGCGATACCATTCAGATTGTGGTGGAACGCCTGAGCAAATCCGGTGTTTATGCCACGCTCAAACAGGTTAAGGTGACGCTGACATTGCGTGCACCGTCGGAAGAAACAGAAAATAACTGACTCCATATCAGACAACGAAAGGATAGAAATTGCCCTATGTATAACATTCTTGTAGTAGACGATGAAATCAGAATCCGCTCACTGATTCGCAAATATGCGGAATTTGAGGGTCACACCGTAACTGAGGCAGGGGACGGAATGGAGGCGGTGCATCTGTGTCGCGTCAATACCTATGACATCATCATCATGGATATTATGATGCCGGAACTGGATGGATTTTCTGCCTGCCGTGAGATCCGCAAAACGTCACAGACGCCTATCATTATGCTGTCGGCACGCGGTGAGGAATACGATAAGATCAACGGATTTGAACTGGGCATTGACGACTATGTGGTAAAGCCGTTTTCACCAAAGGAGCTGATGCTCCGGGTAGATGCGGTGATGAAACGGGTTCGCCGTCCTTCCATGATTCGTCACCAGGAGAATGAAGTCATTGAAATGGACGGAGGAAAGCTGAAGGCGGATGTGACCGCACGTCTGGTCTATATTGACGGAGAGCGTGTGGAAATGTCGCCGAAGGAGTACGATCTGTTCTTCTATATGCTTGCCAACCGCAACATTGCCCTGACCAGAGAGAAGCTGATCAGCGAGGTCTGGGGATATGATTTTTACGGCGATGCCCGGACGCTGGATACCCATATTAAGCTGTTGCGCAAGAGCCTTGGCAGATACGCAGGGTACATTGTCACACTGCGGGGCGTCGGCTATCGTTTTGAAGGAAAGTAAGTGGGCATTGTGATGTCAGGCAAAAAAAACAGATCCGTATCGTCCTGTCCGCACAAGCCGACCATGCGGATGACTCTGAAGCTGTTTGCTTACCTTGGGATTTTTACCGTGATTGCGCTGGTGGTTGTCTGGCTCTTTCAGGTTGCGTTCATGAACGTATTCTACAAGAAGACAAAGCTTGGAGAACTGGAAGAGGCGGAGCAGGCGATTGCCGCTGCCATTGACGACGGGAATGAACGGTTGCAGAATGTTGCGTATCAGTATGCCATTGACTATTCCATGTGCGTCCGGATTTTTCGCCTGGACAGCGAGGAGGCGAACGACCTGGAGGAGATTCTCAGTTTGCGGGTGTCGCGGGACAGTCTGCTTGCCGGTTTGGATAAGAATTCCTGCCGGAGTTATTGCAGAAAAGCAATTGCGCAGAACGGCATCTACGTCCGTTCTACCGATTTGCAGATTCCCGAGCGCAGAATCGAGGGACAGCCCGACGGGGAGGAATCCATAATTTCCAAGGAGCGCACCGTGACCAACACGATCTACGTGGCTGTGGAAAGGCAGGATGCCGGCGTATATGCAATTCTTCTGGATTCGCAGCTGACACCGTTGAGCGCGACCGTCATTACCCTGCAACAGCAGTTTATTTGGATTATGATGATCCTGCTTCCCCTGGCGCTTTTGCTTGCCATCGCGATGTCGGGGCGCCTGACGCGTCCGATTGTGCGTATGAATGCCGAGGCACGCCAACTGGCATCCGGGGACTACACGGTCCGCTTCTCCGGTGGGTCGTACCGTGAGGCGGAGGAGCTGGCGGAATCTTTGAACTACGCGGCATCCGAACTGGCAAAGACCGACAATCTGCAAAAGGAATTGCTTGCCAATGTTTCGCACGATCTGCGCACGCCCCTGACCATGATTGTGGGCTATGCGGAGGTGATGCGTGACATTCCGGGGGAGAGCACACCGGAAAATATTCAGGTAATCATTGACGAGTCCCAACGGCTGAGCAGCCTTGTGAATGATTTGCTTGACCTTTCCCGACTGCGTGCGGGAACGCGAAAAATGGAAAACGAGCGGTTCAATCTGACCGATACGGTGCGCGATGTGATGCTGCGTTATGAGAAGCTGACCGAACACGACGGGTACCGGATTGAGTTTATTGCCGATACACCGGTGGATATCATCGCGGACCGCACGAGTATTTTGCAGGTGATTTACAATCTGATCAACAATGCCATCAATTATGCCGGCAAGGACAAGTATGTCTGCGTCCGGCAGCAGAATATCGGCGATCATGTCCGCATTTCCGTGGAAGATCACGGCGCGGGGATTGCGCCGGAGGACATTCCGATGATCTGGGATCGCTATTATAAAGTGGACCGTGTGCACCGACGCGCCATGGTAGGAACCGGTCTCGGTCTTGCGATTGTCAAGGGCGTTCTGGAATTGTACGGCGATGCTTACGGCGTGGAAAGCAAGCTGGGGGAGGGGTCAACCTTTTGGTTTGACCTGCCCGTAGCACCGACGGAGCTCCGTGCAGAGGAGGTCCTGGACGGCAAATAGAAAAACGGTGTTTTCCGATCGTCGGAACGGTCGGTTGTAATCTTTGAATCAAAACCCTGCATCTCTCTGCCAGAAGCGGAGGTGCAGGGTTTTGCCTGCGGCATACAGCAGAAAGGGGCAAAAATCAGGAAAACGGATGCAGGAAAATTTTTTGCGGAAAATATGTCGTTTAATCGGTCGATTTTGCCACAAAACAAGCATGAAACAAAATTGAATTTTAGCAAAATACCCCTTGCAAATCAGATGAGGATGTGATACAATAAATTTGATTTTGGATTTGATGAAAGCATTTTCCTTTCATAAAAAGTTCAAAAAAGGAGGGCGTAACGTGTTTTGTATAGACATTGCGGGACTTGTTGTCGAGTTGGATAACCGTTACGCAGAAGTGGAGCGCTACTGTGCCGGTTATACGGTGGCAGGGGAGCGTCCGCTCTTCCGGGTTTCTGTCAGCAATCGGGAGTTGTCGGATTATACGGTCAGCGCAGGCTATCCGGTTTCGTTTCCGGCAGCCGAGTGCGTGCTGATCTATCGCAAACTGGCGGCACAACTGCCGCGCTACGGCGCTTTTCTGTTTCATGCCGCGGTGATTTGCTACGGTGGAAAAACCGTTGCGTTTTCCGCACCGCGCGGAACCGGAAAAACGACACATATCCGCCTTTGGCAGGAACGTTTCGGTAAGGACGTGTCGGTCATCAACGGTGACAAGCCGGTGATTCGGTTGACCGATGGGCGTTATGTTGCATACGGAACTCCATGGCAGGGGAAGGAAAGAATCGGTTCCCATGCAAGCGCTCCTTTGGATGCAATCTGTTTTCTGGAGCGTGGAAGTGCGGACCGGATATGTCCGCTCGCGCCGGATCAGGCGGCTGCCAGATTGGCACGTGAGGTTATTTACCCGGAAGACTGTGCAACACAGGACAGATTCGGTATGCTTGCGGCGGGCATGCTGCAGAGCGTTCCGTCGTACTTGCTGTCCGCTACCCCGACACAGGGGGCGGTGGATGCCGTGCTCCGTGCCGTTTACGGAGCGGAATAATCAGAGGATATATACCAACCATATATAATCACACATAAAAAGCATTTTTCGGAGGTCAGAATGGAAAGAACAAATACGGCAGGCAATCAGAGAATTGCGGAGCTGTTTGATGCCGGCACCTTTTCGGAAATCGGTGCATACGTCAAACGCCCCGGGGATGCCGGATGCTACGAGGGCGTGATCTGCGGTTACGGCGCGATCGCGGGAAAGCTGGCATTCGCATTTGTTGAGGACAGCGGACGGGATAAGGGCGCATTTGACGCCACCGCCGCGGAAAAGATCAACCGTCTGTACGATATGGCGGTTGCAAGCGGTGCGCCGGTGATCGGCGTATTCGACAGTGCGGGAGCGCGCATCGAGGACGGCAGCGCGGTGCTTTCCGCTTATGCAGGCTTTCTGCATGCCGTTTCCGGCGCATCGGGACGTGTACCGCAGATCGCTTTGATCGGGGGTGTCTGCTCCGGGCTTTCCGCTACGGCGGCGTCCATGTTTGATCTGCGCATCGGCGTTGCGGAAAAGTCACAGTTTTATACGGTGCCCGGTCGGAAAAAGAGCGCACAGGCATTGTACGAAGGCGGAACCTTTGCCGCACTTTGCAAGGACGATGTGGAAGCATACGCATTTGTGCGCCGCCTGATTGACTGGCTCCCGCAGAACAGTCGCGGCGAGCAGGCAACGGATGATACCGCCAATATGCAGGCAGAGGTTGCCGGACTGTCCGGACAGTCTTTGCTGGATGCGATCGCGGATAACGGTGCTTCCATCCCGCTTTACGGCGGCGTCGGCAAGGAAATCCTGACAGAGCTGGTCCGCGTGGGCGGCAGATTGGTCGGTGCGATTGTTTCCGATCCTTCGGTTGACAGCGGCAAGCTGACCGGCGCGGGGGCAAAGAAAGCGGAATCTCTGGTTTCGTTTTGCAATAGTTTTCGGATTCCGGTGCTCACATTGGTGGACTGTGTGGGCTTTTCCGCAGATAGCGCCTGTGCGGCAACGTTCGGCAGATTGGCGGATACCTACGCAAAGGCGGATGTCCCGAAGGTTGCCGTCGTGACCGGTCAGGCTTACGGCGGAATCGCAGCCCTGCTGGCATCCCGCGCACTGGGTGCGGATGTCGTTTTCGCATTGCAGGGCGCCAAAATTGCGCCGATGGCACCGGATGCCGCGGTTGCATTTTTGTGGAACGACCGCATCAGCGATACGGTCAGCCGGGAGTCCCTGGAGGCGGAGTGGGCAAACACCTACGCAAGCGCCGAAAAGGCTGCCGAGAAGGGCGATGTGGACGATCTGATTCCTACGGATGAATTGCGCGCACGTCTGACTGCGGCACTGTATATGCTGACCGATAAAACAGCAGGTGCCCCTGCGGCACGCTAAGGAGGCTCTCCTATGCTGAATATCACAGTTATTGCAGCCCAGGCAGAAGCGAATACGCAGGTGATTGAAGATTTTTCCGAACGGCTGTCGTTGTTTGGGGAAGTAACCCTGCTTGGTATGGGAACCGTATTTATCGTGCTTGCCATCCTGTGGGGATTGATTGCACTAATCGGTTTCTTCTTCGATCTCCATAACAAAAAGGTTGCCGCAAAGAATTCGGCGGCGAAGGAGAAGGAGGCATCCGCTGCTGCTAAGGTGCCGGCGACACCCGTTGCCGAACAGACTCCGGCACAGCAGGATAACAATGGTGCATTGGTGGCTGCTATTACCGCGGCGATTGCCGCATATATTGATGCGGACGAAACATTGCAGGAAGAGTACAGCGGCGGGTTCCGCGTGGTTTCTTTCCGGCGTGCAGGCAAGTAATTGAATGAATTTTGAAAGGATCTGAGAATATGAAGAACTTTAAGGTTACCGTAGACGGTGTTGTTTACGATGTTACAGTGGAAGAAACAAGCAATGCGGGTGCAGCATCCGCTCCCGCCGCACCTGTACAGAAGCCTGCCGCTAAGCCGGCTGCCGCTGCTCCTGCTGCTCCTGCCGGAACCAAGGGCGGTGTGTCCGTGAAGGCGCCGATGCCCGGTTCCATTATGCAGGTGAACGTTGCCGTCGGTGATAAGGTCAAGAAAGGCGCTGTCCTTTGCGTCCTGGAAGCGATGAAAATGGAGAATGAGATTATGGCACCCCAGGACGGCATAGTTGCTTCCGTCGAAGTGAAGAAGGGTGATTCCGTGACAACCGATGCGTTGCTCGTAACCATGAACTGACGAAAGGAAGCACGGATATGCTTGAAAGCATTAAAAATTTTCTGGACTCTACCGGTTTTTCACAATTGTTCGGCAGTGAAGACTGGTGGAAGTACCTGCTCATGTATGCGATTGCAGGCGTGCTGATCTGGCTTGCAATCTATAAGCAATATGAGCCGCTCCTGCTTTTGCCGATTGCTTTTGGCATGTTGCTGACAAACCTGCCCGGCGCGAATCTGTTTCACTCTGAATTGTTTATGGTGGCAGGAGAGATTGATTATTCCAAAGTCTTACATGAGGGCGGATTGCTCGATTTGCTCTATATGGGGGTTAAATTGGGAATTTACCCCTGTCTGATCTTTATCGGTATCGGTGCTATGACGGATTTTTCGCCCCTGATCGCGAATCCGAAGAGCTTTCTGATCGGTGCCGGTGCACAGTTCGGTGTATTCGTCGCGTTCGGCGGGGCACTGCTGATCCTCGGAGACCCCTATCTTGCCGCGTCGGTCGGTATTATCGGCGGTGCGGACGGACCGACCGCTATCACCGTGACCAAGGCGCTTTCGCCTGAGAACCTGGGTCCGATTGCCATTGCCGCTTACAGCTACATGGCGTTGATCCCGATGATTCAGCCGCCGATCATGAAGTTGATGACTACGAAAAAAGAGCGCCGCATCAAGATGAAGACTCTGCGTCAGGTTTCTTTTGCCGAGAAAATTCTGTTCCCGGTCGTGGTAACGCTGATTGTTTGGCTGATGGTGCCGGATGCTGTTGTGCTGGTTGGATGCCTGATGTTCGGGAATCTTCTGAATGTCTGCGGCGTGACCGATCGTCTGTCCCAGACGGCCAAGAACGGTCTGATGAATACAGTGACCATTTTCCTGGGTATTACAGTCGGTGCAACCGCAACTGCGCAAAGCTTCCTTGCCCCCAAGACCCTGATCATTATCGCCTGCGGTCTGATTGCTTTCATGGTTTCTACCTTCGGCGGATTGCTGACCGCAAAAGTCATGTGCTGGCTGACCGGCGGCAAGATCAACCCGTTGATCGGTTCTGCAGGTGTTTCCGCAGTGCCGATGGCTGCACGTGTCGCACAGAAGGTGGGACAGAAAGAGGATCCCTCAAACTTCCTTTTGATGCACGCTATGGGTCCCAATGTAGCGGGCGTGATCGGTTCCGCAGTCGCTGCGGGTGTGTTCCTTTCTCAGTTTGCCTGATTTAGCGGAGGTTTATGAATATGGCACAAGTGAAAATTACAGAAACGGTTTTGCGCGATTCCCATCAGTCGCTGATGGCAACCCGTATGACCACAGAAGAGATGCTTCCGATTCTGGAGGCAATGGATGACATCGGGTATTATTCCCTGGAGGCATGGGGCGGTGCGACCTTCGACGCCTGCATGCGTTATCTGAACGAGGACCCGTGGGAACGCTTGCGTGCAATTCGTGCACGGGTGAAGAAGACCAAGCTGCAGATGCTTTTCCGCGGACAGAATATTCTCGGATACCGTCATTATTCGGACGATGTCGTAGAGTATTTCGTGCAGAAGTGTATTGCAAACGGAATTGACATTATCCGTATCTTTGATGCGCTGAATGATCCGCGTAACCTCAAAACCGCGATTGACGCAACCAAGCGGGAAGGCGGGCATGTGCAAGCGGCATTCAGTTATACCACCGGTCCTGTTTATACGCAGGAGTATTACGCGAAATATGCCAAGCAGCTTGAAGAGATGGGCGCGGATTCCATCTGTATCAAGGATATGGCAGGACTGCTGCTTCCGTACGACGCATATCAGCTTGTAAAGACGCTCAAGAAAAGCGTTCATATCCCGATTCAATTGCATACGCACTGCACCGCAGGACTTGGCAGCATGACCCTCCTCAAGGCAGTAGAGGCTGGAGTTGATGTGATTGATACCGCAATCTCTCCCTTTGCAGAGGGAACCTCACAGCCGCCTACAGAGTCCCTGGTTGCATCCCTGCAGGGAACCGAATGGGATACGGGATTGGATCTCAAAAAGCTGGACGTCATTACCCGTTATTTCTCTCCGATCCGTGAAAAATATATCGCGAACGGCATGATCAAGTCCAAGGCGCTCAAGGTGGACATCAACACGCTTCTGTATCAGGTGCCGGGCGGCATGCTTTCCAACCTGATGAGCCAGTTGGAGAAGGCAGGAAAGTCCGATCTGCTTGCGGATGTGCTTGCGGAAGTGCCGCGCGTGCGTGCCGATGTCGGTTATCCCCCGCTTGTAACGCCGTCCTCTCAGATTGTCGGTACACAGGCAGTGTTCAATGTTATGATGGGCGAGCGCTATAAGACCACGACCAAGGAGTTCCGCGACCTCGTTGCCGGAAAGTACGGTAGAACGCCCGTGGAGATTGATCCGGCATTTGTCAAGAAGATCATCGGCAATGAAAAGCGGATCACCTACCGTCCGGCAGATGACCTGGCACCGGAGATGGAAGAGCTGCGCAAAAATTTTCCGAAGGGATATTACGAGCAGGACGAAGACCTTCTGTCCTATGCCCTGTTTGAACAGGTGGCTCTCAAGTTCTTTGAGTACCGCAAGCAGAAGAAATACGGTCTTGATTCTGCCAACATGGATGCGGAAAAGGGAATTCACACAGTGTAACCAACAAATAGCTTATAAAGAAACAGCGGGTATCCGATGAAAATCGGTCCCGCTGTTTTTGTCAATAGTTGGATAAGGTGTGATGTTTTTTCGCAAAATACCGGCGTTGTACAGTACATTTTTACCGGAACGTGTTCTCCGTCATTCCACGGAAACATACGTGTGGAGGTGTCAAGGATGCTCAAGGTAATCCATGCACAGGAGAGCGAGGACGCGGCTCGGAAGAAAGCAAAAGACATGACAGTACCCGCCGAGGACAAGCAAATGTACTCTCGGCGGTAATATTCATATGTGCTTTACAAGCGAATGTCCGCAATCACGGCATTGATCATTTTTAATATCGTTGGAAGAACCGCAAACGGAACAATGGACAGAACTATCATTGGCATCTGGCAAAACGACAACAATATTAGTGCTATAAAGATGAAATACTACATCTCCCTCGTTATATGCGTGAATATTTTGCTGCAATCTTGCTTTTCCGCTATATGCCTTTTTATATATGAGCTTACCATCCGGTCGTTCAATGCTCAAATAAATGGTATTCTTCAAATACAGATGCTCACGAGTAGGTTTTACGGGGGAATCATTATCCGTTGTCGTAACAATATCGACTTTCTTTACCGTACCGTAATAAGTTGAATCGATCAATTTGTGAGGAACTCCCGTGATAACAAACGGAACAAGCATAACAACAATATAACAC
>ERZ809074.216-NODE-216-length-99104-cov-104.874577_pt1 | contig 99104 bp, 79 predicted proteins | sample MGYA00520795_ERZ809074 | MGnify/ENA primary metagenome ERZ809074 (study PRJEB31570, sample SAMEA3212989) | Homo sapiens | biome: human-gut; feature: human gut; material: fecal | place: Sweden | collected 2011 ...
TCGTCGATGCGGCGCACGATTCCGGTTGCTTTCATATGATAACTCCCTTTGTAACTGAATATTGGCAAAGGTAGTATCTGCACTCCCAGGCAGATTATGCGAAAGCACCGGGCGCGGACGGCTGTGCGCAGACGAAATGTATCCGGATACGGCTTGATCTCTATCCGGCATTTTTAACGGATAAATGCCAACGACAGTTGCGATACACATACAATTATGGCATACTATACAGGCGGCAGGTTCGGAGAAATTGATAACAACAGGGAGGGGCTGCATCATGAAAAAGAAAACCACGCGCAGGCAGGTATTGTTGAGCTTTTTAGGGACCACCGATCCCATTCGCGGTGAGCGCGACGGCGCTATGCTGCACATCCTGCGCCACTACCGCCCCGAGGTGGTCTGCCTGCTGTTTACGCCCGAGGTGCGAAAGCTGGCGGAGGCGGACGAACGCTATGAAAAGGTGTTTTTCCACCTCAAGTCCCATTGGGACGGCTACGCTCCGATGGTGTTGGAGCAGGATCTTTCCGTCAGCGATGTTTCCGATATGGACGAGCTGGACCAGCCGCTCCACGACGTGATGAACCGGCTGAGCCGCGAGTATGCGGATGCGGAGATCCTGGTGAACATCACCTCCGGCACGCCCCAGATGCAGATGCTGCTGTCGCAGATGGTGCTGGAGCTGCGCTATCACGCCCGGGGCATACAGGTGAAAACGCCGGAGAAGAAGGCCGGCACCACCGTTCGCACCAACGACAGCGAAAACTACGACATCGACCTGGAGATCGAGTGCAATGAGGACGAGCAGGAGGGCGCGCCCAACCGCTGCGTTGAGCCGGAATTGTTCTCCGTGCGCCGCAAGAATCAATGGCAGCAGGTGGAGGCGCTGCTGAATCAGCGGTGCTTCCGGGGCGTTGCGGAAATGCGTCCGGCGCCTCTGTCGGAGGAGCTGATGGCCCTGGTGAAGCACATGGCCTATCGCAATGACCTGCTGCCGGAGGAGGCCCGGAAAGCCGTGCGGGGATACGGGCTGAGCCTGAAGCTGTATCTGCCGGAGGCTGCCCCCGCGCATCAGGACATCTGCGAGTATGCGCTGCTGATGAAAAATCTGCTCTGCTCCCACAGCTACACGGAATTTGTGCTGCACATGGAGCCGCTGACCCTGCGCCTGCAGGAAACGCTGCTGAATCAGCTTCTGCCCAGGCGTTATGGGTATGATCTGACCCATGTGCAATCGAGGTACGGAGGGCGCATGAAAATCGAGCCCGGCCTGATGCAGACAAAGATGCCGGAGCTGTACGACCGGCTTTATGTGACGAGGACGTGGGAATGCTGCGAGTCCGATCTGAGCACGCCGTTCTGCGACGATATACTGGACATCCTGTCCACACAGCCGGAGGAAACCAAAACCTATTTCCGCTGCTATGCCGATCTGAAGGAGGTGCGCAACGGTCTGGCCCACCGCCTGTGCGCGGTGACGGCGGACGAGATCCGGGCGGCGTGCGGCAAGACGCCGGAGCAGATCATTTCGCTGATCGAGCGGTGCATTCTCCTGCTGTTCCCCGCCTGCGACCCGGAGGTTTTCCACATCTATGAGCGCATCATCCGCTATATTCAGAAGCAGTATTGATACGGGTTCTTGATAAAAAGCGGAATCCGGTGGGATGGTCTATTGAAATCAAACAAATGCGGTTGAGCATTCCACGGAGATGCTGTATACTATTGCCGAAACAACTTACACCCCGCAAGGGGACGGAAACTCTCCAGAGGCAGCGGCGTTGCCCCTCCCGCCAGAGACAACTTACACCCCGCAAGGGGACGACCCTTTGGAAAGGAGGGATCCTCATGAACCCGCAAACCGTACAAGCCACCTTCGGCTGTCTGCTCCATGATGTGGGCAAGGCGGTCTACCGCGCCGGTATTTCCGACGGGCGGCACGGCGAGGCCGGATATCGCTTTGTCCGGGACATCGACGGCTACGGACAGGCCAAGGCCGTGCTGGACTGCATCCGCTATCACCACGCCGCCCAGCTTCGTCAGGCAAAGGACTGCGACCCCCTTGCCGCCATCGCCTGCATTGCCGACAACATCGCCGCGGCCGCCGACCGGCGGCAGACCGGCGACGAAACGCAGTTTGACCGCTATCTGCCCCTGTCGCCGGTGTTCACCCATCTCAACGGGGAGCATCCGGGGCACACCCTGCCGCCCCACGCACTGGACGGCTGCCTTCGTCTGCCGCTGGACGGGTCCTTCCGCCTCTCCGCCGGCGACTATGAGCAGATCCTGCTGACCCTGCGCCGGGAGCTTTCCGCCCTGCCGCCGCAGGAGGAGTGGCTCAACTCCCTGCTGTCCGTGTGGGAGAGCTGTATGAGCACCGTGCCCTCCAGCACCAACACCGGGGAAAGTCCCGACATTTCCCTGTATGACCACAGCAAGGTCACTGCCGCCGTGGGGGCGTGCATCAGCGAGTATCTGCTGGATCGGGGCGAAACGGACTATTTCACCGCCCTGGTGCAGCAGGAGCAGAGCTTCCGCCTGCAGCAGGCGTTTTTGCTCTATTCCGCCGATTTTTCCGGCATCCAGAAGTTCATCTACAGCGTGTCCACCAGGAATGCGCTGAAGTCCCTGCGAAGCCGCTCCTTCTTTCTGGAGCTGTGCATGGAGCACTACATAGACGAGCTGCTGCAGCTGTGTGGCCTCAGCCGGGCCAATCTGCTCTACAGCGGCGGCGGGCACTGCTATGTGCTGCTGCCCAACACGGAAAGGACCGTCCGGGCCATCCAGGCGTGGAACACCCGCTTCAACGACTTCCTCATCGAGCAGTTTGGCGTGCGGCTGTATCTGGCAGACGGCTATACCCCCTGCAGCGCCAACGATCTGACCAACACCCCGGCGGAGGAGGCCCCCTATCAGGCGATGTTCCGCCGGGTGAGCCATCAGGTGGCAAAAAAGAAGCTGCACCGCTATTCGGTGCAGCAGCTTCGCCGGATGAACCAGAGCCATCAGGACCCCGGCCAGCGGGAATGCCGGATCTGCGGCAGGACAGACGCCCTGCGCGACGGGGAGGAGGATACCTGCATCTGCCTCTGGTGCGCCCTGTTCGAGAGTCTGTCCCGGAAAATCCAGGGACAGGATGTGTATGTGGTCAGCCGCGATGCGGCCGGTGCAGACTTCGCACTGCCCGCCGCCCAGGGTGAGCTGTCCTTTATCCTTACCAATGAGGCCCGGGCAAGACAGCTTCTCGCAGGCGAGGGCGTGGCGCGCGTCTATACGAAGAACCGCTTCTGCGCGGGCCTGCGCTACAGCACCCGCATCTATGTGGGCGATTACGCCGCCGACAACAGCATGGCGGCGCTGGCCGGCGCCTCGGAGGGTGTGCCCCGCCTGGGCGTGTGCCGCATGGATGTGGATAATCTGGGGCAGTCCTTTGTCTCCGGCTATGAATGCGCCGCGGAGAGCGATCCGGTGAAGCGCCAGCACTTTGTCACGCTGTCCCGCACGGCGGCGTTTTCCCGGCAGATGTCGCTGTTTTTCAAGGGCTATATCAACCCCATCCTCAGCGGGGAATTTGAGCATTGCCGGGCCTTGCAGGTGGCTGTGGTCTATTCCGGCGGCGACGATGTGTTCCTGGTGGGCGCATGGACGGATGTGCTGGAGGGGGCACGGCGGATCCGGGAGGCTCTGCGCCGCTATACCTGCGGCGCGCTGACCATCAGCGCCGGGATCGGCATCTATGGGGATCATTTCCCCATCCGTCAGGCCGCTTCTCTCACCGCCGGGCTGGAGGATGAGGCAAAGAGCCTGCCGCATAAGGACGGCATCGCCCTCTTTGCCGCAGGAGACGGACACTGCTACCCATGGGATACCTATCTGGAACGGATCTGCGGCGAAAAGCTGGTCACTCTGGAGCGATATTTTTCCTCCGGCGACAGCGAACACGGCACGGCCTTTCTTTATCGCCTGATGGAGCTTCTGCGTCAGGCGCAGGCTGGGGGCGGAATCGCTCTGGCGCGCTATGCCTACTTGCTTGCAAGACTGGAGCCGAAAAGAAACGCGCCCAATTACCCCGGCTATAAGCGCTTTTCGGAGGATATGTACCGTTGGGCATTGAACAGCGCCGGCCGGGGAGAGCTTCTCACGGCCATCTGCATCTATGTGTATCGAAACAGAAAGAGGGGGTAGAAGGATGGGCTACAATGACAGAAACAGCCAGGGCAGGCAGTCAAACCGCAATGCAGCGCGCCCGCCCCGCGAGGTCACTGCCAGGCCGCTGCCTGCAAATTATGTGGACGAGGCGGAGCGGGTCATCCGCTCGCTGTATGATGAACGGAACAAGATCAGCACCAACAAGATCCGCAATCTGCTGAGCCTGGTGTCGGAGATCTATAATCGGGAAAACCTGCGCACGGCGGATACCATTTCCGAGGAAAGTGCCCCGGGGCTGATCGCACTGCGGATCCGCGTGGTCTATGAGGCGGGGCGCGACGATGCGGTAAAGCTGTTTTTGGAGCGCGCGCAGCTTCTGGAGTATATAAAGGGATTGGGTGATTCCCGGGCTAAGCTGATGGACTTCGCCCATTATATGGAAGCCTTGGTGGCATACAGCAAAAAGGAAGGTATCCCGGAGCGGGAATATCTGAACACCCTGCGTTTTGCCCGCGACAGCAAAGGAAAAACGCGCCTGGACGCCGTGAGCAGCCTTCTGCGGGGTGTGCTTGTTTCCGACAGCGAACCCATCCCCAACAACGCCATGACGCTGACCGGAAAGAGAGACGCGGCATTCGGCGGCGAGGTCAATGCCATCAATCTGTGCCGCGAGGCAGTGGCTCCGGGAACAAGGATCCGCTTTTCTCTGACGCTGGATCAATCCGTCCTGCATGGACAGCTGACGGCCGAGTCCATTGTGGACGCCATCGAGGCGTTTGACCGATACTATGAGGAAACCTACGCCTGCGGCTTTGCACTGCCGGAAGGGGCGGCTCCGGGCAGAATGAATCACTGCCTGATCCTCGGCGGCGGCGCAGGCTTCTTTTCCAAATCGCTGGCCTATCCCTACTATGGAGAGGAGCAGGCGCTGCATGAGGTCTCTGCATATATGCACCGCACCTTCCGGGGACATTACCATCAATATGACGAGGGGTGGGGGATGTCGCCCCATATGATGAAATACACCCAGTGGAACGGGAAAATGTATCCCTACGGAATCTGCGAGGTGTCTGTGCGGTGATCGGACAATATTGCTTCGCTCTGCGCTCTGCCGATGGGGCCCCCATTCCGTCTATGATGGCTTACCGCTTATATGGCTGGCTTCTGGAGCAGCTTCCGGAGGATATCGGCCGGCAGATGCATGAGCAGGGAGAAAAACCCCTCTCGCAGTATATCCGCTATGATAAGGCGGAAAACCGGACCCTATGGGTCGTCAGTGTATTTCAAGGGGAGCTGTATGAGCTGCTGGAGCCCGTGCTGGAGAGCATTTCCTGCATTGCGCTGCGCCAAACAACGCTGCAGGCCGCTCTGCTGGACAAGCGGTGCTTTGCATCGACGCAGGAGCTTCTTCTGTACGCCAGGGAGCTGCGGCTGCCCTCGCGGGTCATCATACGCTTTCACACCACCAGCTCCTTCAAGCAGGACGGCAGCTATGTGATCTTTCCCCAGGAGCGGCTGCTGCTGAGGAGTCTGCTGGCCAAATGGAACGCATGGTTTCCGGAGTATTCGCTGGATGACGAGGATGCGGCAGCCGCATTGGAGCGCGGCGTCCGCATCACAGACTATCAGCTTCGCTCGGGGCGCTATACGCTGAAATCCGCAAAGATCCCCGGATTTTCGGGACACCTGACACTCTCCTCCTCCCTCAGCGCGCCTATGCAGGAGGTGTGGAATCTGCTGCTGGTGTTTTCCACTCTCTGCGGCATCGGGATCAAAACCACCCTTGGTATGGGCGGCGTAACACTTGAAATATCGCCCAATTCCCTGCTGAAAGAACAGGAAAAATGAAACCCCTCCGGCTGAGCCAAACTGACGTGATAGAGAAAAAGGTTCTATAATAAATGTTGGGGCCAGGTTCATCACCTGACCCCAACATTTATTATAGAACCTGAAGTAATGCATGACGTCTATTACATTACACTACCGAACGATAGGTTGTCAAGCGGCGATGTTTTCGTCCGGATGCAAAAGGTGTAGGATGCAAAAGGATGCAAAAAACATCTATTTTTCCGGTTCGTTCTTGCAATTCCCGACCGCAACCGTTATAATAAACTTGTTACATTGTCCGCTGGCGGAAGCGATTGCAGCGGGCAGGAAAATGAGAGAAAGTAGGTGGCGGCATGGAGCAATCTCCCCAGTATGTGATCGAAATGCTTCACATCACCAAGGAGTTTCCCGGCATCAAGGCCAACGACGACATCACCCTGCAGCTGCGCAAGGGTGAGATCCACGCCCTGCTGGGCGAAAACGGCGCAGGCAAGTCCACACTGATGTCCGTCCTGTTCGGCCTGTATCAGCCGGAGGAGGGCGAGATCCGCAAAAACGGCAAGCCGGTGAAGATCAACGACCCCAACGACGCAACGGCGCTGGGCATCGGCATGGTGCACCAGCACTTCAAGCTCATCGACGTGTTCACCGTCCTGGACAACATCATCCTGGGCGCGGAGGACACCAAGCTGGGCTTCCTGCAAAAAAAGGCGGCCCGGCAGAAGGTCCAGGAGCTGTCCCAGCGGTACGGCCTGCGGGTGGACCTGGACGCCAAGGTGGAGGACATCACCGTGGGTATGCAGCAGCGGGTGGAGATCCTGAAGATGCTGTATCGCGACAACGAGATCCTCATCTTCGACGAGCCCACCGCCGTTCTGACTCCCCAGGAGATCGACGAGCTGATGGACATCATGCGCAGCCTTACCAAGGAGGGCAAGTCCATCCTGTTTATCTCCCACAAGCTCAACGAGATCATGGCCGTGGCGGATCGGGTCACCGTTCTGCGCAAGGGCCGGTATGTGGGCACGGTGAACACCTGCGACACCAACAAGCAGGAGCTGTCCAACATGATGGTGGGCCGCCCGGTGCAGCTGCAGGTGGTGAAGGAGCCTGCCCAGCCCAAGGACCCCGTTCTGCGGGTGCGGCACATGTGCGTGGCCTCCCACCAGCACAAGCGGGACGCCGTTCACGACGTGAGCCTGGAGGTCCGGGCCGGAGAGATCGTGTGCATCGCCGGTATCGACGGCAACGGCCAGACGGAGTTCGTCCAGGGCCTGACGGGCCTGGACAAAATCACCGGCGGCACCGTGGAGCTGTGCGGCAAGAACATCACCCATACCTCCATCCGCCGCCGGGGCGAGAACATGAGCCACATTCCCGAGGACCGGCACAAGCACGGCCTGATCCTGGACTTCACCCTGGAGCAGAACATGGTGCTCCAGCGGTATCTGGAGCCGCAGTTCCAGACGGCAGGCTTCATTAAGAACGCCGCCGTCCGGGAATACGCCCAGCACCTCATCGACCAGTACGACGTGCGCAGCGGCCAGGGGCCCGTGACCATCGCCCGCAGCATGTCCGGCGGCAACCAGCAGAAGGCCATCATCGCCCGCGAGGTGGACCGGGATAAGTCCCTGATCGTGGCGGTGCAGCCCACCCGCGGCCTGGACGTGGGCGCTATCGAGTATATCCACAGCCAGCTGGTGGCCGAGCGGGACCGGGGCAAGGCGGTGCTGCTGGTGTCCCTGGAGCTGGACGAGGTCATGAGCCTGTCCGACCGCATCCTGGTGATGTACGAGGGCCAGCTTGTGGGCCAGCTGAATCCGAAAACCACCACCGTGGCCGAGCTGGGCCTGTATATGTCCGGCGCCAAGCGGGACGATATGGGAGGTGACCAGGCATGAAAAAGAACGCACTGGCAGCGCTTTACGAAAAAGACGGCACCAAAAAGGTGCTCTCATCCCTGATCTCCATTGTGGCGGGTCTTTTAGTGGGCGGCATCGCCGTTCTGATCGTGGGCCTGTGCAACGAGAAGATCTCCCTGAGCGGCGCATGGGACGGCATCCGCATCATCTTTGCCGGTATCTTCAGCACCGGCCGCGACGCCGCCGGTACCCTGACCTGGGGCTTCAACGCGGTGAACCTGGGCAACATGCTGTTCCGGGCCACGCCCCTGATTATGACGGGCCTTTCCGTGGCCGTGGCCTTCAAGACAGGCCTGTTCAACATCGGTGCCCCCGGTCAGTATCTGGTCTCCACCATGGTCACCCTGATGGTGGCCCTGTCCATTCCCTCCAGCGCGGTGCCCGTGGGCGTTATCTGGGTGCTGGCCTTCCTGGCCGGGTGCCTGTCCGGCGCTCTGTGGGGCGCGATCCCCGGCCTGGTGAAGGCCCTGCTGAACATCAACGAGGTGCTGGCGTGCATCATGACCAACTGGATCGCCGCCAACCTGGTGACCTGGATGTTCGACATCAGCAATTTCAAGAATATGGTCGAGAGCACCAAGTCCGGCTATATCTATAAGACCACCTTCAACGGCGTGGCCACCCCCAAGCTGGGGCTGGACGCCATCTTCCCCGGCTCCCAGGTCAACGGCGGCATTCTCGTTGCCATCGTCATCGCCATCGCCATGTACATCCTGATGAACAAGACCACCCTGGGCTATGAGCTGAAGGCCTGCGGCGCCAACCGCCACGCCGCCCGCTATGCCGGTATCCGGGACAAGCGCAACATCGTGCTGTCCATGGCCATTGCCGGTGCGCTGGCCGGAGCCGGCGCGGCCCTGTACTGGCTGTCCGGCAACACGGAGTTCTATTGGTCCACCTATCAGGCCCTGCCTGCCGTGGGCTTCAACGGCATCCCCGTGGCCCTGCTGGCCCTGAACAACCCCATCGCGGTGATCTTCACCGGCATCTTCATGGCCATGCTGAACATCGTGGGTCTGCAGCTGACCAACCTGACGGCCTATAACGAGTATATCACTGACGTCATCATCTCCGTGATCGTGTACCTGTCCGCCTTCTCCCTGGCCATCCGCATGATGCTGTCCCGGAAGAAAAAGCCCCACGCCCATGTGGAGGAGACTGCCGCCCCGGCGGCGGACGCCGCACCCCCGGAGGAACCGGCGGAGGAACCCACGGAACCGGCAGAGCCGGCAGCGGCTCAGACGGAGGAAGGAGGCGACCAGGCATGACGTTTCTGATCCAACAGACTTTGATTTACGCGGTGCCCCTGATGATCGTGGCCCTGGCGGGCGTGTTCGCCGAGCGAAGCGGTATCATCAACCTGGCCCTGGAAGGTATCATGATCTTCGGCGCCTTCATCGGCGTGCTGTTCGTGCGGCTGATGCAGGGCTCCCAGGCGGTGCTGGCCGCCAAGCAGGCCGGTGACTGGGTGGCCCTTCAGGGGTTGGAGCTGCTGACCATGCTGGTGGCGGCGGCCATGGGCGCGGTGTTCTCCCTGCTGCTGAGCTTTGCGTCCATCAACCTCCGGGCCGACCAGACCATCGGCGGCACGGCCCTGAACCTGATGGCTCCGGCTCTGGTGCTGTTCCTGATCCGCATCATCGCCAACCAGAATACCCTGCAAATGGCCACCGGCGACTCTGCCAGCTGGTTCATGCTGAAAAAGTCCACCTTCGGCGTGGATAAGAACGTGGACTGGGGCTTCTTCGGGGAAACCTTCCTGAATAAGATCTACCTGGCCACCTACGTCTGCATCCTGCTGTTCATCATTCTGTCCGTCATCCTGTACAAGACCAAGTTCGGCCTGCGTCTGCGGGCCTGCGGCGAGAATCCTCAGGCGGCGGACTCTCTGGGCATCAACGTGTATAAAATGCGCTATGCCGGCGTCACCATTTCCGGCGCGCTGGCGGGCATGGGCGGCTTCGTGTACGCCATGACCACCGCCAACTGCTCCTCCAACGGCGACGTGGCGGGCTTCGGCTTCCTGGCCCTGGCCGTTATGATCTTCGGCAACTGGAAGCCTCTGAACATCGCCGGGGCGTCCCTGCTGTTTGGCCTGTTCAAGTGCATCGCCGCGGCATATGCCAGCATCGACATCAACGGCGACGGCGTGTTCCTGCTGGCCGACATCGGCATCAGCGCCCACCTGTACCGGATGCTGCCGTATCTGATCACCCTGCTGGTGCTGGCCTTTACCTCCAAGAAGTCCCGGGCCCCCAAGGCCGAGGGCATCCCCTACGACAAGGGTCAGCGGTAAGCGAAAAACCTATATCCTCCCAATACCCCGGCGCACTGCGCCGGGGTATTTGTCATAATTTGTTACATTTTGTTTCCTCTTTTTAACTGGACTTTTCCGCCGGGGCCGCCTTATAATATGCCTTGCGAGATCATCCGGGGCCCGGCCCCGCCAGAATTAAGAGGGATATTTTCATGGGTTTTAATACACTTCCGTTTGTGTTTGTGTTTCTGCCGCTGTTTCTGGCGGCGTTTTATCTAGTCCCCGCCCGCTGGCGGGCGGGCCTGCTGTGCCTGGGGAGCCTGGTGTTCTACGTCATCGGCGTGTGGCAGCGGCCCTGGTGCCTGGCTCCGCTGCTGGGTCTGGCGGTTCTGGTGTATCTGCTGGGCCTGCGGATGCGGCCCCGGGAGAGCCGGGGACTGCTGGTGCTGGGCCTGGCGGCCCTGTTCGGCTGCCTGTTCTTCTTCAAATACGCCGGACTCCTGGGTCTGGGAGTGACGCTGCCCCTGGCCATCAGCTTCTATTCCTTCCAGCTGGCGGCATACCTGATCGACGTGTACCGGGGCCGGGTCCCGGCGGAAAGAAAGCCCCTGCTGTTTTTCACCGGCGTGCTGCTGTTTCCCAAGCTGCTGTCCGGCCCGCTGATGGACCCTCTGTCCCTGCATGAGCAGCTGTCCGACCCGCCCCGGCCGGGCCTGGAGGACTTTGACAGCGGCTTGCGGGACTTTATCCTGGGCCTGTCCATGAAGGTGCTGCTGGCCAACCAGATCGGCGGCCTGTGGCGTCAGGTGGGGAACATCGGCTATGAGAGCGTGTCCACGCCTCTGGCGTGGATGGGCATCGCGGCCTACTCCCTGCAGCTGTATCTGGACTTCTGCGGCTATTCCTGGATGGCCCTGGGCCTGGGCCGGATGCTGGGTTTCCGGCTGCCCCGGAACTTTGAACACCCCTACGCCGCCCGCTCCATGCAGGACTTCTGGCGGCGGTGGCACATCAGCCTCAGCTCCTGGTTCCGGGATTACGTCTATATCCCCCTGGGCGGCAGCCGGGAGGGGACGGCCCGGACCTATCTGAACCTGCTGGCGGTGTGGGTCCTGACGGGCCTGTGGCACGGCAGCACCCTGAACTTCCTGCTGTGGGGCCTGCTGCTGTTCGCCCTCATCGCCCTGGAGCGGGCCGGATGGGGCCGGGTGCTGGCGCGCAGCCGGGTAATCTCCCGGGTGTACATGGTGCTGATGATTCCCCTGAGCTGGATGCTGTTCGCCATCCCCTCAGTGAGCCAGATCGGCGTTTACCTGGGCCGACTGTTTCCCCTTGTGTCCCGGGGGATCGCCGTCAACGCCGGGGACTGGCTGCAATACGGCAAACAGTATTGGTGGCTGCTGGTGCTGGGCATCGTGTTCTCCACCCCGGGGCCGGAGAAGCTGTGGAACCGCATCCGCGGCACCTGGCTGGGCACGGTGATCCTGGCGGTGCTGTTCTGGGCCTGCGTTTACTGTATGTCCGTGGCCACCAACGATCCGTTTATGTACTTCTCGTTCTAAAGGGGGCGTTATCATGAAGCATATCAAGAATTTCCGCCCCCTGGCGCTGGCCGCCATCCTGGTGGTCACCTCTGCAGCCGCCGCCGTGTGCGGCCTGGTGATGAAGGGACAGCTGCAGAACTATGTGGGCGGCTATGACGACAAGTGGGCCATCGCCGTGCCCTTTCTGATGCTGCGGGACGACACCGACTGGCAGCGGATGCTGGCGGCGAAAGACGCCCCGCCAGCGCCGGACCCCGAACCCGAGCCTGACCCCGAACCGGAGCCGGAACCGGACCCGGAACCGGAACCCGAGCCGGAGCCGCCGGTGGTGGTCACCAACGCCGTATACGGCCAGGACGAGAGCTTTTTCGACGACGCCCTGTTCATCGGCGACTCCCGGATGGTAAACGTGGCCAACTATGCCCGGCTGGGCAATGCCGACTACTTCGCCGACGTGGGCATGACGGTGTTCAAGATGTTCTCCACCACCGCCTCCGACAAGAATTTCGGCGCAACGGACCTGGGGTCCCTGCTGCGCAGCAAGCGATACAGCCACATTTTCGTCATGCTGGGCCTCAACGAGGCCGGTTATCCCCTGGGGAACCTGTTCGACACCTACCAGAGCGACCTGGGGCAGCTGCGCCAGCTCCAGCCGGACGCCACCATCTACATTCTGAAGGTCTACGGCGTCACCGCCGACGTGGCCGCCGGGAACCCCAGCTTTGCCCACAGCCGCCTGACCGCCGTGAACCAGGGCTTTGCGGAGCTGGCCGACGGCGACCGCATCCGCTGCCTGGACTCGGACACCCTGTTCTGCGGCGACGACGGCTTCATGCTGCCGGAATACACCGGCGACGGCGTCCATCCCTACGGAAAGTTCGCCTATCAGTTCTCCCAGTGGCTGTGCGAGCAGATCACTCAGGGGAAGTGACACAAAACGCGACAAGGCCCTCCGGCGTCAGCCGGAGGGCCTTGTTTTCTGCAATTCTTTATTCCGCGAACAGGGGGGTGGACAGATACCGGTCGCCGGTGTCCGGCAGAAGCACCACGATGGTCTTGCCTGCGGACTCCGGCCGCTGGGCGATCTGCAGAGCCGCCCACACGGCGGCGCCGGAGGAGATGCCCACCAGCACGCCCTCGGTATGGCCGATCTCCCGGCCCAGGGCAAAAGCGTCCTCGTTGGTGACGGGGATGATCTCGTCATAGACCTGGGTGTCCAGCACCTGGGGCACGAAGCCCGCGCCGATGCCCTGAATCTTGTGGGCCCCGGCCACACCGGTGGACAGCACCGCCGAGCTTTTCGGCTCCACCGCTGCCACCCGGACGGCGGCGTTCCGGGACTTCAGATACTGCCCCACGCCGGTGATGGTGCCGCCGGTGCCCACACCGGCCACGAACCAATCCACCTGCCCGTCGGTATCCTGCCAGATCTCCGGCCCGGTGGTCTCAAAGTGGGCCTTGGGGTTGGCGGCGTTGACGAACTGGCCGGGGACGAAGCTGCCGGGGATCTCCCGGGCCAGCTCATCGGCCTTGGCAATGGCCCCCTTCATGCCCTTGGCCCCCTCGGTGAGCACCAGCTCCGCGCCATAGGCCTTCATCAGCTGGCGGCGCTCCACGCTCATGGTTTCCGGCATGACGATGATCACCCGATAGCCCCGGGCGGCGGCCACGGAGGCCAGGCCGATGCCGGTGTTGCCGGAGGTGGGCTCGATGATGACGCTGTCCTCATGCAGCAGGCCCCTGGCCTCGGCGTCGTCGATCATGGCCCGGGCGATGCGGTCCTTCACGGACCCGGCGGGGTTCAGATACTCCAGCTTGGCCAGGATACGGGCCTTCAGGCCGTATTTCTTCTCCAGATGGGTCAGCTCCAGCAGGGGGGTGCGGCCGATCAGCTGATCGGCGGAGGTATAGATATGAGACATGGTCCATTTCTCCTTTATATTGTAAGATGTTGGTTTTTTTCAGCGGACGGACACCTTACAACATCGGAAAACCACAGACGCTTCCATGGAAATGACCTCGGTTCCTAAAAACTACTACCAATACGGTGTGTTGGTAGTATATTCCCGTCACGCACAAAAGTCAACCCCCCTGCGAAAAGTTTTCGCAGAGGGGTTGAAGCATATTTACAGGCTCTTTTCCAGGGCGTGGACCCAGTCGGCCTTCAGGTAATAAATCAGGAACACCACACAGCTGACGCTCCAGGTGATGGGATAGGCCCAGAAAATGGTGGCAATATCCGGCCAGACCTTCAGAGCCAGGGTGATATAGCTGACCCGCAGGATGCACCAGCAGCCCAGCATGGTGTACATAGGCACCTGGGCCCGGCCCGCGCCCCGCAGCACGGCGGACACACCGTGGGCAAAGGCCAGGAAGCAGAAGAACAGTGCCTCGATGTGGGACTGACGCACACCGATGGCCACCACGGCCGGGTCGTCGTTGAACAGCCGCATGGCATAGGGGGCCAGGAAAAACAGCGCCACGCCGATGAGCTCCGCCATGGCCATGGAGCACAGGATGCCGATCCGCGCGCCCTGCTTGGCCCGGTCAAACTGCCCCGCTCCCAGATTCTGGCCGATGAAGGTGGTCAGAGCCATGGCGAAGGCGGTGATGGGCAGGAACACGAAGCCCTCCACCTTGGAATACGAGCCGCAGCCCGCCATGGCGTCGGAGCCGAAGGTGTTGATGTTGGACTGCACCACCACGTTGGCGATGGCGATGATGGAGTTCTGCACGCCGGAGGGAACACCTTGGGAGGTGATTTTCTTCAGCAGGGGCAGATCAAAGCCGATGCGCTTGATCTCCAGCCGGTACGGCCCATCGGACCGGGTCAGCTTGATGATGCACAGAACGGCGCTGACCACCTGGCTGATCACGGTGGCTACGGCGGCGCCTGCCACGCCCATATCCATGGCCCCCACAAACAGCAGGTCCAGGGCCACGTTGACCGCCGACGAGATAACCAGATAGTACAGGGGGCTGCGGCTGTCGCCCACCGCCTGCAGAATGCCCATGCCTGCGTTATACAGGATGGTGGCCAGGCTTCCCAGGAAGTACAGCCGGAAATACAGGATGGAGGTGTCCAGCACGTCCGCCGGTGTGCGCATCCAGGTAAGGATGGTGGGGGTGAAGAATACACCCAGAAGCGTCAGCAATACGCCGCAGCACAGGGCGAAGGCAAAGTCCGTATGGACGGCGGCGCGGACCTTTTCATAGTTCTTGGCCCCGAAATACTGGGCAATGACGATGCCCGCGCCGATGAACAGACCCATAAAAAAGCCTGTCATCATAAAAATGAGGTTGCCGCTGCTGGCCACAGCGGCCAGAGCCTGCTTGCCCACAAATTTGCCCACGATGACACTGTCCACCGTGTTGTACAGCTGCTGGCAGAGATTGCCCAAAAAGACCGGCACTGCGAAGCTGACCATGCGCTTCCAGATGGAGCCGGTGGTCATATCGGTGCTGCGGTTGATGGCGGCCACGCCGCATCGCCTCCTTATGTAAAGAAATCGTCAGTTCCTTCATTATAGGGGGAAAATGCGAAAAGGTCAACCCTTCATCGCCAAAATAAGCGATTTTGTCTTTCAATCGTGCACAAATGCGAAAATACGGCAAACGGATTCGGTGAAATCCGGCAGAAAAAATAGTTCTCCGCGCAGCGGTCCCACGCTGCGCGGAGAAGCAAAGGGGGGGATGAGAGAGTAAAGCGTTGTCAGTCGGCCAGGATCCGCACCGCACCCACATAGGTGCTGCTGTAATAGCTGTCGAAATAGCTGATCTTGACCCCGCCGTTGGAGGTGGCGTGGATAAAGGCCCCACCGCCCAGATAGATGCCCACGTGGGAGATGTCGCCGCCGCCATAGGAGAAGAACACCAGGTCCCCGGCCAGCCGCTGGGCGGTGGACACCCGGGTGAAGGCGTACAGCTGATCGCTGGCCCCGTGGGACATGCGATAGCCGAAGTGGGCGTAGACGTACATGGTGAAGCCCGAGCAGTCAAACCCGCTGGGGGACGCGCCGCCCCACACATAGCGGGTGCCCAGGAAGGACTTTGCATAGTCTATCAGGTCCTCCCGGGCGCTCTTCACGGCGGAGGTCCCGGCGTAGTCGCTGTACTGCACGGCCTGGCACCCGTCAGCCCGGACATAGCCGGTGGTGCCGCTGAAGGTGATCTGATACCAATTGCCGTCCTCGGTGACGTCGTTGAGCCGGGCCACCTTGCCCTGGCGCAGGGTCCGCAGGGAGGCGGCGCTGTCGCTGGGTGCGGCGTACACGGTGATCTGACGGGCGGCCATGGCGCCGTCATAGGCGTCCAGCAGGGCCTGGCGGGCGGCCTGACGGCCGGTGCGGCGGGCGGCCTCGCGGTTGGCCTGGCGGGCGGCTTCCGCCTGCCGGGCTTCCTCCTCCTGCTGCAGCTGCACCGCCTGAACGGCCAGCTGGGACAGGTCCACCGTCTCCTCCTGCTCCAGCATCCCCAGGTCGATGGCGATGTTGGAATTGGCCTGGGCGGACTGGGACAGGCCGGCCTCCTCCAGCGCCTGCACGGCGGCGGAGTAGCTGGCGGCGGCCTCAGCCGCGTCCTGTATCTGATGGCTCTGATCTGCGCTGACGATCCAGATGCTGGACAGCGTCATGGACACGGCCAGGAACAGACAGGCGAAACGTCGGGATACCATGGGTAAGACTTCCTTTCCATAAGGGGATTTTCTAACGACAAGAGATACTATACCACAATGGTTTCAAAAAAGCTACAAAAAATTACAGATTGGTAACAAAAGTTTTCAAAATGGTAAAAAATTACTGCCGTGTCACGCAAAACACGGCAGTAAACTCGATATTCAGGACAAAATCCTCATTTCCGCAGGTCGGCGATGGCCTGGCCCGTGGCCAGGATGGACTCCCCGGCCCGGCGCACCCCGGCTCCGGCGGCCTTCATCAGCTCGTCCTTCACGTCCACCGCCAGGCGGCGGAAGATCTCGGAGATGATCTTTTTCTTCTCCTCGTCGGCCCCGGCATACTCCCGGATCAGGGCCGCTCCGGCGGCCAGACCGCCGCTGCGCAGGTCCTCCAGGGTCTTGGTGCGGCCGCCCCGGCTGAGGATGTCGAAAAACGCCCGGGAGAACTGCTCCCGCTCCTGGGGGCTCATGGAACCGATCCACTCCCGCAGCACTCCGTCGGACAGCTGGCCCAGCTGGGACCGCTGGCCCAGGTGGACGAACCGGGGGCCCTCCACGCACCAGGACAGGGGCTCATGCTGCATAATGGACCGGGCGGTGCTGTCCACCACCTCATAGTCCTCGGCGTGCTCCAGCAGGACCCCCACGATGGAGGAGGCGGGGATATAGGTGAACAGCCGATCCGCCACCGCCTGATAGCTGGGGGTGTCCACCAGGTCCCGGCTGAAGCCCGGGCCATCGTTGTTATAGGCGGCGATAAGCCGCTTACGCTGGAGCTTTTCGTCCAGGTGCACCGCCGCCCAGGCGGCCAGATTGCCGCCCTTGGAGTGTCCGCCGATGCGCAGGGGCCGCCGGGGGCAGGCCCGGGCCACGGCCCCGGCATACTCCGCGGCCTTCACCTGGGCGGGCACGGCGGAAAGGAAGCTCATGTTGAAGTCCTCCTGCCAGCCCACAATGGTCATGTCCGTGCCCCGGTAGGCAGCGTATACGCTGCCGTCCGGCAGCAGGAAGGACACGGCGGCAAACTGCATCTGCCGGTCCTCGTCGTGGAGGCTCTCAAAGGCGAACAGCGACACCTCCCGGAACCGGGGCGTCTCCGCCGCCTGGCGCATCAGGGGGATGTAGTCCAGGGTGGACAGACCCAGCTGCTCGTCCTCCTCCGTCAGCAGGCGGCACACGTCCCCCATGGGCATGGCGTCCTGAGGGTCGAAGCTGCGCAGCCGGGGGATGTTCTCCAGCTTGATATAGGAAATGATGCACAGGAGCAGGTTGTCCACCTCGTTGAACCCGTCCTGGGCAAAGGTCAGGTCGCCCCGCCACCGGAGGTAGTCGGACACGGTGGCGCTGGCTTTCGTCTCGTCAGACATGGGGGATACCTCCTTATTGTGAATGTTATTGCAGACTCTTGCACCGCTCGTCGGTGTTGTGGATCACCTGGGCCACGCTCTGGCCCAGGCCGGGATACCCGGCGGTCAGGGTGTCCGGGGTGATCTCCTGGACCTCCTCCGCCTGGCTCAGGGCTCGGCGGTACCGCACCTGGCTCATGGTCATGTCCGCCTGCACCAGGCCGCCGTCATAGTCCCCGGGAGACACGGCGAAGAAGTCCTCGTTGCCGCCGCCCCGGCGATACAGCTGCCGCAGCAGGGCATACAGCGCCCCGCTGAGATAGTCCCCGGCGGCGGTGACGGCCTCCCGGCTGCCGGTTTTGCCCAGCTGGTCAAACAGGACCCCTGCGGTGTTCACCACCAGCTTTTTCTGCAGGGTGGCCATGATGCTGCCCCGCAGGCTGCCCTTTTCGCCGGAGGAGTCGTACACGTCCCCAGCCTCGATGATGGACCCGTCCCGGCTCAGGGTCCGGCCCAACAGATAGTCCGCCGACACGTGGTAATAGTCGCACGCCCGGGTCACGAAGGCCAGGCCCGGCTCCCGGATGCCGTTTTCATAGTGGCTCAGCAGGGCCTGGCTGATGCCCAGCTCCGCCGCCGCCTTCCGTTGGGAAACGCCCTTCTCCTGCCGCAGCAGGCTCAGCGTGCGGGAAAAATCAGTTGCCATTCTCTCTCACCTATCTTTTTCTATACAGTAAGTAGATTATACCGTGCTTTATACAAAAAGTAAATCCCTATTTTCCGCGGGAGCCATATTGGTCTCCCGCCCCTTTTCCCGGCAAATACCGGCGGATTTTCCGGAATTTACCGGGAATTAAATATGAAAAAGCTGTTAATTCCCGTGAAATCCCTTGACGGATGGGGGAAAACCATGTATCATATATTTTTGTAACGAATTTGTAACTTTTTGAGGCAACCTGATTATGAAACAAGACCTTATGCATAAAGACGTCAACGACGTCAACATCACGCCGGAGGAGCGGCGCAGCATCTGGCAGCTCTGGCGGCAGAATCTGAAGGACTGGGCCTGGTACATCCGGGAAAATCCCGACTGGCTGGACCTGGACATCCAGACCGCCGTGAAGCGCCACGTCATCGCCCCCCTGCGGGAGGGCTGGCATCGCCTGCGCAGCCTGGCCCACCAGAAAAAGCGCCGGGAGTTTCCGGAGTCCGAAAACCGCCTGGCCCAGCTGCTGCTGTTCGCCTGGGGCAGTATGCCCCGGATGGGCGCGGGCCTGCGGGAGCGGTTTGCCCTGCGCCGCAGGCACAGCATCCGCCGCAGCGGCAGCATCCGGGGCCTGCTGGAGCGGCTGCACCTGCACCCGGCCATCTTCCTGGGCACCTGCGTCACGGCGGCGGCAGTGATCGTGCTGCTGTCGGTATACACCATCGGCACCACCGTCCGCTATGACGGCATCAACCTGGGCACCGTTGGCTCCCGCCGGACGGTGGACCAGGCGGTGCAGCAGCTGGAGACCGTCACCCGCCAGACCTTGGAGGACCAGGACTACGCCATCGACACCGCCCTGCTGTCCACCCAGACCCATGTGGTCCCCCGCCGGGACCTGGAGAGCCGGGAGGAGTTCGCCGAGAACCTGACGGACCAGATCGGCGACGTCACCTATGGCTATACCCTGTATGTAGACGGCGAGGCCGTGGCCGCCACCACCTACGCCGGAGCCATCGATCAGCTGCTGGAGCAGATGAAGGCGGGCTATATCACCGAGAACACCGTGGATTGTAGCTTTGTGGAAAACGTGGAGATCAAGGAGGGCTATGTGGACAGCTCCCTGATCTCCAACCTGGGCTATATCGCTGAGAAGCTCAACGCCACCAAGGAGGGGGCCGTGGTATACACCGTGAAGCCCGGCGACGTGTGGTCCGCCATCGCCGAGGCCAACGGCATGACCAATCAGCAGCTTCTGACCCTGAACCCCGGCTATGACATCGCCGTGCTCCACGCCGGGGACCAGCTGACCATCTCCAACGCCGTACCCTACCTGACGGTGGTGGCCGTGGAGCGGCAGAGCTACATCCGTGACCTGCCCTATACCATCACCTACCGGGACGACGCCAGCATGTACCAGGGCGACACCAAGGTGCTGTCCAAAGGCGTGTACGGCAAGGCGGACGTCACCGCCAACGTGACCATCATCAACGGCGAGGAGACCGCCCGGGAATATGTGGCCTCCGTGACCCTGTCCCAGCCTGTGGCCGAGGTCCAGGCCCGGGGCACCAAGGTCCGGCCCACCTGGTTCCCCACCGGCAGCTTCCGCTGGCCCTGCTACGGCGTTATCACCTCCTACTTCGGCCCCCGCCGGGCCAGCGTGGCCGGCGCCTCCACCTATCATGAGGCCCTGGATATCGCCAACAGCTACGGCACCGCCATTTACGCCGCCGACGGCGGCACCGTGACCCTGGCCGGGTGGTACGGCGGCCTGGGCTACTGCGTGAAGATCGACCACGGCAACGGCTTCGTCACCACCTATGGCCACAACAGCTCCCTGCTGGTGTCTGTGGGCCAGCATGTGTACAAGGGCCAGCAGATCGCCCGCATGGGCTCCACCGGCATCAGCAGCGGCCCCCACTGCCACTTCGCCGTGACCCGCAACGGCACCCTGGTGGACCCGCTGAACTACCTGCCGTAAAAAAATCAAAGCTCCGGGATGAGAACCTCATCCCGGAGCTTTTGCATGGCAATTATTCCTTGTCCTGGGAGTCCTCCGGCTGGGGGCCCTCCTGGGGCTTTTCTTCCGGCTTGTCCTCCGGTTTGTCCTCCGGCTTGTCCTCCGGCTGGCTGTCGAAGTCCGGCATGGGGATGGGCTCCGACACGATGTTGATGTGCTTGGCGGGGGCCTCGATCACGTCCGGGGTGGAGGGGCGGAACAGCTTCTGATCCTCCTCCCGGGTGGCGCCGTAGTTGTCCACAGTCTCCGGGTCCCGGCCCTCAATGATGGCCATCATTTCCTGACCGGTGATGGTCTCCTTCTTCAGCAGATACGCCGCGATCTTGTCCAGCAGTTCCCGGTTTTCGCTGAGGATCTGCTTGGCGTCCTGGTGGCACTGGCGGATGATGGCGATGGTGGCCCGGTCCGCCGCGGCATAGGTCTCCTGGGCGCAGGTCATGGAGTAGCCGCCGTCCAGATACTGACTCTGGACGGTGCCCAGGGCCATCATGTCGAACTCGTCGCACATACCGAACCGCGCCACCAGGTTCCGGGCCATCTCCGTGGCCCGCTCGATGTCGTTGGCGGCGCCGGAGGTCATGGTGTTGCACACGATCTCCTCCGAGGACCGGCCGGCAAGCAATGTGCGGATCTCCGCCAGGATGTCCTCCTTGGACATGAGGAACTTCTCCTCCTCCGGCAGGTGCAGGGTATAGCCCAGGGCCCCCTGGGTGTGGGGCACGATGGTGATCTTGCTGACGGGCTGGGCATTCTTCTGCTTGGCCGCCACCAGGGCGTGGCCCACCTCGTGATAGGCGATGATGCGCTTTTCCTCCTGGGTGATGACGGTGCCCTTCTTCTCGGAGCCTGCGATGACCGTCTCAAAGGCCGCCAGCAGGTCGTTCTGGTTCACGGCCTTGCGGCCCTTTCGCACGGCCCGCAGGGCCGCCTCGTTCACCAGGTTGGCCAGGTCCGCGCCGACGCACCCGGCGGTGGCCTGGGCGATCTTGTCCAGATTCACGTCCTCCGCCAGGCGGATGTTCCGGGTGTGGACCTGCAGGGTGGCAAGTCTGCCTGCCAGGTTGGGCCGGTCCACGGTGATGCGCCGGTCGAAGCGGCCGGGACGCAGCAGGGCCTTATCCAGCACCTCCGGCCGGTTGGTGGCCCCCAGCACGATAACGCCCTTGCTGGGGTCGAAGCCGTCCAGCTCCGCCAGCAGCTGGTTCAGAGTCTGCTCCCGCTCGTCGTTGCCGCCGAAGCGGCCGCCGTCACGGGATTTGCCGATGGTGTCAATCTCGTCGATGAAAATGATGCAGGGAGCCACCTTGGCGGCCTCCTTGAACAGGTCCCGGACACGGGACGCGCCCACGCCCACGAACATCTCCACAAAGTCTGAGCCGGAGATGGAGAAGAACGGCACGTTGGCCTCGCCGGCCACGGCCTTGGCCAGCAGGGTCTTGCCGGTACCCGGGGAGCCCACCAGCAGCGCGCCCTTGGGGAGCTTCGCGCCGATGGCGGTGTATTTGCCGGGGTTGTGGAGGAAGTCGATGATCTCCTCCAGGGACTCCTTGGCCTCGTCCTGACCGGCCACGTCCTTGAAGGTGACGCCGGTCTGCTTTTCCATATACACCTTGGCGTTGGACTTGCCCACGTTGCCGATGCCGCCGATGCCGCCGCCGTTTTTGGACACGATCCGCATCACCAGCACGATCAGCCCCATGGTCAGCAGCATAGGCAGAATGTACATCACCAGGATGTCCCCCAGGACGCTCCAGGAGCTCTTGACGGGGCTGGAATACTCCACGCCGTGCTCATCCAGCAGGGGAAGCAGCCGGGTGTCCGTCAGATAGGTGGTGTACAGGGTGATGGGATTCTTCTCGCTCTGGGTATAGGTCCGGGGCTGCTGGTTCTTGTTGGACGACTCCTGGGTATAGGTATAGCCGTCCACCGGGGTGGCATACAGCACGCCGTCCTTCAGCTCAATCTTCTTGATCTGGTCCTCCTGCACCAGGTTCATCATCTGGCTGTAGGTGATCTCGAAGCTCTTGCCGCCGCTGGTCATGGCCAGAATGTAGTTGAACACCAGGGTCAGCACCAACGCCCAGCCGATCAGGGAGAGGACGCTGCGCAGATTCCGGTTGTTCTTCTTGTTTCCGCCGTTGTTTCCGCCATTTCTGTTGTTTGAGTCCATCTTGGTCTCCTTCCGTCAAAAAAACTGCCCCCAGCCTGGCCGCTTCCGGGCAGATAGTAGTAGCATTCTTGCAGTATACCATAAAATAAATTCCGTCACAAGCGGAGAATGACGGCTTTTGTGTTAATTTTCTATGAATCTCCGGCAAAGGCATTTCCGACAAGCGGGCAGGCTCCCCGGACGATTTTCGCCCGGGGAGCCCGTTTATCGTATTCAGCCCTCCCGGCCTGCGTGGCGGCAGGAGGTCCGGAAGGTGGCCCCCCCATGCGTTCTTCATGGTCCAGGAGGGGGTACATACCCTGGGCAACTTCAAGCGGCACCTGAACCCCTGACGGAAAAAACCGTCCCGGTACAGAGCGGGACGGCCCGGAAAACCGGCGGTTTGTCCCGGGACAAAGGCGAGAAAAGGCGGGACGCCCAAGGCTGTGGAAATGCTTTGGGCGTCCCGCTGTTTTTTGAACCTATTCGCCTAAAATTTCGGCAAAAATTCCAATGCTGTCTGCTCCGGCGTCATAGACTTTTCCGCCGGACTGGGTCAGGGGCAGGGTCAGGGTCACGGCGCTGCCGCTGCTGTCCGTGAAGGTCAGCTCCATGGACATGGCGCCGGGGGTGGTGACGGAGGCGTCCGTGGGAACAAATTCCAGGCTCCGGGCGGCGTCGGTCATGGCCCGGACCTGGGCCGGGTCGGTGCAGGTAACGGTTTTTCCGGCGTAGGTAACGGTGACGGCGGTCACCGAATCGCCGGGCAGCGGCACAGCCGCCGGGGCGGCGCAGGCCGAAAGCGTCAGGCACAGCGCCAACAGAAGGGGCAAGAGCTTTTTCATGGTCCGTCTCCTTTCCGATATGCCACAATATTCCGATACTTATACAAAACCATTATACGCTTTTGGACGAATTTGTCAAATAAAAATGGACGTTTTTTTGCGAATCCGAACAGAGAGCATGCCGGTGCCCGTATCCGCAGGGGCGGACGGCACTGTCCGTGGCGGAAACGTGGATTTGCCCGGAGGACTTATTCTGCCCGGCTGGCGTGGCGGCAGATGGCCTCAAAGGTCTGCTGGCTGATGTCGTGCTCCATCTTGCAGGCGTCGGCCTCGGCGGTTTCCGGGTCCACACCCAGATGGATCAGAAACTGCGTCAGGGTCTTGTGCCGGTCCAGCATGCTGGCGGCGATGGCCATGCCCGTGTCCGTCAGGGTGATGAGCCCCTCCTTGTCCATGGTGATATAGCCGCTCTCCCGCAGGCGCTTGGTGGCGTAGCTGACGCTGGGCTTTGTCACGCCCAGATACTCCGCAATGTCAATGGAGCGAATGTAGCCATGCTTCTCCTTCATCATCAGCATGGTTTCCAGGTAATCCTCCGAGGCTCTTAAGATCTGCATGGCAAACAGTACCAACCTTCCAGTAAGATTATATATAGGTTAGCATATTTTAACCAAAATTGCAAGGAAGAAAAATTTTTCGCCAAAAGGGGTTGACAAGAAATGTTAGAGGTGTTAAACTATCCAGCGGTTAAGGGAGCTTAACCTTTTTCTTGGCAAAGAGGTTAAGGCAGATTAACCATTCATTTTTCACGATCGGTTAGCGACCCCTAACCGCTATCACAGGGAGGGAAGCAGCAATGATGCCGCTGACATTAGCCAACATGGGCGAAGAAAATCTCATCCACCGGGTGGGCGGCAGCCCCGAGGTGAAAAAGCATCTGGAGGACCTGGGCTTTGTGGCCGGGGGCACCGTCACAGTGGTGGCGGCCCTGGGCGGAAACGTCATCGTCAAGGTCAAGGAGGCCCGCATCGCCATCAGCGAGGAAATGGCCCGAAAGATCATGATCTGAGAAAATCAAAAAATACATAAAAGGAGAGAATCCACATGAAAACACTGCGCGACGTGAAAATCGGCGAGACGGTCCAGGTGGTGAAGCTCCACGGGGAGGGCCCCGTGAAGCGCCGCATCATGGACATGGGCATCACCCGGGGCACCCAGGTGTTTGTCCGGAAGGTGGCCCCTCTGGGCGACCCCATGGAAGTCACCGTCCGGGGCTATGAGCTGAGCCTGCGGAAGGCCGACACCGAAATGATCGAAGTGGAATAAGTTCCCGGAAAGGAGATACGAGAATCATATGGATAAGCAGATCAAAATTGCCCTGGCGGGCAACCCGAACTGCGGCAAAACCACCCTGTTCAACGCCCTCACCGGCTCCAACCAGTTCGTGGGCAACTGGCCCGGCGTCACCGTGGAGAAGAAGGAGGGCAAGCTGAAGAAGCACGATGACGTGGTCATCATGGACCTGCCCGGCATCTACTCCCTGTCCCCCTACACCCTGGAGGAGGTGGTGGCCCGGAATTACCTGATCGGCGAGCGCCCCGACGCCATCCTGAACATCATCGACGGCACCAACCTGGAGCGCAACCTGTATCTGACCACCCAGCTGACGGAGCTGGGCATTCCCGTGGTCATCGCCGTGAACATGATGGACGTGGTCCGCAAGAACGGCGACCAGATCAACGTCAAGGAGCTGTCCCGCCAGCTGGGCTGCGAGATCGTGGAGATCTCCGCTCTGAAGGGCGACGGCGTGATGGACGCCGCCGAGGCCGCCGTGAAGGCCGCCAAGGGCCAGACCAAGACCATCCCCATGCACACCTTCTCCGGCCCCGTGGAGCACGCCATTGCCCACATTGAGGAGGCCGCCGTCCACACCCTGCCCGAGGAGCAGCAGCGCTGGTATGCCATCAAGATCTTCGAGCGGGACGACAAGGTGCTGCAGAAGCTCAGCATCCCCGCCGACGTGATGCAGCACATCCAGCAGGACATCCAGGCCGCCGAAAAGGAGCTGGACGACGACGCCGAGAGCATCATCACCAACGAGCGCTATGTTTACATCGCCGAGATCATCAAGAGCTGCTACAAGCAGAAGAACAAGGGCCAGCTGTCCACCTCCGACAAGATCGACAAGGTGGTCACCAACCGCTGGCTGGGCCTGCCCATCTTCGCCGTGGTGATGTTCCTGGTTTACTGGATTGCCATGGTAGCCGTGGGCGCTCCCGCCACCGACTGGGCCAACGACGGCGTGTTCGGCGACGGCTGGCACCTGCTGGGCATCGGCAGCAAGGAGTATAACGCCGTCAACGACGATTACACCGCCGCCATCCAGGCTGTGGACGCCTTCCTGGGCACGGAGATCGACCCCGAGGCCGAGGACTTTGACGCCCAGGCCCTGCTGGCCCAAATGCAGAGCTTCCAGCCCGGCTCCTCCACCGCCACCGTGGACGTGGAGGACGAGGAGACCCTGGCCATCAACACCATGACCGCCTACTATGACGCCCTGCCCGAGGGCGCGGACAAGATGGACAACGTGGTGCAGATGACCTTTGTGGACGCCGTGAAGTATCTCACTGAAAACGGCTTTGACGCCCCCGACCCCGCCGACTACGGCGTGTGGGTCCCCGGTATCCCCGTGCTGGTCAGCAATGGTCTGGAGTCTGCCGGCGCCGCCGACTGGCTCAGCGGCCTGATCAATGACGGCATCGTGGCCGGTGTGGGCGCGGTGCTGGGCTTCGTGCCCCAGATGCTGGTTCTGTTCCTGATGCTGGCCTTCCTGGAGGCCTGCGGCTACATGGCCCGTATCGCCTTCGTGCTGGACCGCGTGTTCCGCAAGTTCGGCCTGTCCGGCAAGTCCTTCATCCCCATGCTCATCGGCGTGGGCTGCGGCGTGCCCGGTATCATGGCTTCCCGTACCATCGAAAATGAACGCGACCGCCGGATGACCGTTATGACCACCACCTTCATCCCCTGCGGCGCCAAGGTCCCCTTCATCGCCATGATCGCAGGCGCCATCTTCGGCGGCAGCGCATGGGTCTCCACCTCCGCTTACTTCATCGGCATGGCCGCCATCATCGTCTCCGGCATCATGCTGAAGAAGACCAAGATGTTCGCCGGTGATCCCGCTCCCTTCGTGATGGAGCTGCCCGCCTATCACTGGCCCACTCTGGGCAACGTGCTGCGCAGCATGTGGGAGCGGGGCTGGAGCTTCATCAAGAAGGCCGGCACCATCATCCTGCTTTCCACCATCTTCGTGTGGTTCACCACCTACTTCGGCTGGGTGGATGGCACCTTCCGTATGCTGGACGAGAGCGAGATCCAGAGCTCCATCCTGGCTGCCATCGGCGGCGTCATCGCCTGGATCTTCAAGCCCCTGGGCTGGGGCAACTGGCAGGCCGCCGTGGCCTCCATCACCGGCCTTGTGGCCAAGGAGAACATCGTGGGCACCCTGGGCATCCTCTATGGCGGCGGCGACGGCACCGTGTATCAGAACATCGGCGCGGCCTTCACCGGCATCAGCGGCTTCAGCTTCCTGGTGTTCAACCTGCTGTGCGCTCCCTGCTTCGCCGCCATCGGCGCCATCAAGCGGGAGATGAACAACCGCAAGTGGACCTGGTTCGCCATCGGCTATCAGTGCGGCTTTGCCTATCTCATCAGCCTGATGATCAACCAGTTCGGCGGCCTGTTCACCGGCAGCGTCAATGTCATCGGCCTGATCTTCGCCGTGGCGGCCCTGGCCCTGATGGTCTATATGCTGGTGCGCCCCTATAAGGAGGCCACCAAGCTCAACGCCACCGTCTGAGCTATCCCATCCCATCTAACGACATTTTCCGAAAAGGAGTGAAATTCCATGCTGCATTGGATCAGCGCCAATCTCTCCACCATTCTCATCACCCTGGTCCTTATTGCCATTGTAGTCCTTATCATCCGCAGTCTGATCCGCCAGAAAAAGCAGGGAAAGTCCTCCTGCGGCGCAGGGTGCGCCCACTGCGCCATGCATGGCCAGTGCCACCGCAGCCAGCCGTGACCTGATCCCCGGGGGAGACGTGGGCAGCTCCGCGTCTCCCCCGCCCTTTCACCCAGGAGGTTAGATATGTCTAATTGCCCACAGGCCATGACCCCGGCCTCCATCCGATATCTGCTGGTGCTGGACGATCTGTGCCGGGAGGGCAGGGGCGTCCGCTCGGTGGAAATCGCCGCCCGGATGAACGTGTCCAAGCCCAGCGCCCACTCCATGCTCCAGAATCTCTGTCAGGCGGGCCTGGTGGAAAAGGAGCGCTATGGCACGGTGTTCCTGACGCCGGAGGGCCGCCGGGCCGCCGCGGAATACGCCGCGTGCTTCGGCCCCCTGTGCCGCCGGATGCAGCAGGCCCTGGGCCTGGAGGAGGACGCCTGTCAGACGGCGGTCTGCGCCATCCTGGCCCAGTCCCAGGACCGGCTGCCCCAGCTCCGGGACCGCCTGCTGTCGGCGGAGTAAACTGCTTTTGCATTTTTCCAAGGAGGTAATGATCCATGATTGAAACCATTGTCAAGGTGGACGGCATGATGTGCGGCATGTGCGAAGGTCACATTAACGACGCCGTCCGCAGCCATTTTCAGGTGAAGAAGGTGTCCTCCTCCCACACCAAGGGCCAGACCGTGATCCAGTCCCAGGAGCCCCTGGACCGGGAGCAGCTGGTCCGGGTCATCAACGACACCGGCTATCAGGCCGGGGAGGTGGTGTCCCGTCCCCTGGAAAAGCGGGGCCTGTTGGGCCGCCTGAAAAAGTGACCATGGAATCTGCGTGTCTGCATGAACCCTTGCCGTTGCCGGAGCACACCGTCCGCCGGGAGACCCCGGACGGGGGCCAGGCGGCGGTGACGCTTTATCCGGTGTTTCCCGGCATCGACATCCACTATCACGACGTCCACGCCGCCTCCTGTCCCTTGGAGCCCGCCGCCCCGGGGGTGCTGGAGATCAGCCACTGCCGGGAGGGGCGCATGGAGTACCGCTTGGGGAGCCGGTATTTCTATCTGGCCCCGGGGGACTTGTCCGTGGCCCGGCAGGACGTGCTGCCCACCCTGGCCGCCTTTCCCACCGGCCATTACCACGGCATCACCGTTACCGTGGACCCGGTGCTGGCGCCCCGGTGCCTGTCCTGCTTTCTGGAGGACGTGGAGGTGCAGCCCGCCGCCCTGGCGGAAAAATTCTGCGCCGCCGGAGGATATTTTGCCGCCCGGTCCTCCCGGCGGGTGGAGCACGTGTTTTCGGAGCTGTATCAGGTGCCGGAGGACCTGCGCCGGGGGTATCTGAAGGTGAAGATCCTGGAGCTGCTGCTGTTTCTCAGCGCTCTGGAGGTGCCCGCCCAGCCCCAGGCGGCTGCGCCGGGCCTTTCCCGGGGGCAGGTGTCCCTGGCCAGAAAGACGGCGGACTATCTGCTGGCCAACACCGAAAGCAAGGTGACGGTGCAGGAGCTGTCCCGGCATTTCGGGGCCTCCGCCGCCCAGATCCAGGCCAGCTTCCGGGGGGTCTATGGCAGCAGTCCCGCCGCCTGGCTGCGTCTGCAGAAGATGCACGGCGCGGCGGAGCTGCTGCGGTCCACGGACCGGACGGTGCTGGACATCGCCGGACAGTTCGGCTATGACAACGCCAGCAAATTCGCCCGGGCCTTCCGGGACGTCATCGGCGTGTCCCCCAACGAATACCGCAGCGGCCTGGATCAGGACTCCTGCGCGCCATAAATCAAAACCTCCGGCATAGCCGGAGGTTTTGATTTTATCGGCACAGATAGGAGAACCAGCCCTCGCTGCTGCGGGTCTCGGCAATGGTCCAGCCGTTATCCCGCAGGCACTGGGCCACCTCCTCCGCCCGGTCGTCGATGATGCCGGAGCACAGGAAGATGCCCCCCTCCTTCACCAGGGGCCGCACCGTGGAGGCCAGGGCCTTGATGACGTCGGCCACGATGTTGGCCACCACCACGTCATAGGGGCCGCCCAGCTCCTGCCGCAGGGCCTGATCCGTTACCACATCGCCCCAGCGGACGGTGTAGCGGTCCCGGCCCACGCCGTTGAGGGCGGCGTTTTCATAGGCCACGTCCATGCACTTTTCGTCAATGTCGCAGGCCACGGCCCGGTCCGCCCCCAGCAGCAGGGCGGCAATGGACAGAATGCCGCTGCCGCAGCCCAGGTCCAGCACCGTCTGGCCGCCGGTGATATGCTTTTCCAGGGCCGTCAGGCACAGGCGGGTGGTGGCGTGGCTGCCGGTGCCGAAGGTGAGGCCCGGGTTCAGCCGCAGGGCCACCCGGCCCTCCGGCACACCGGCGCTCTCCCACTCCGGGATGACGGTCAGCCGGTCGCCGATCTCCATGGGCTTGTAAAACTGCTTCCAGTTGTTCTCCCAGTCGGCGTCCTCCATGTTCTCCATGGTCAGCAGCAGCCGGCCGTATTCGGGGTGCTCCTGCTTCACCCGGGACAGGGCCATGCGGACCTGAGCCAGGGTGTTGTACCCGTCGGGACTGTCCTCCAGATAGAAGGTGATGCGGCACAGGCCCTTTTTCTCCTGCATCAGCTGGTCGTCCACATAGTCCCAATAGGCGTGGTTGTGCTCCAGAAAGTCCTGGAAATCCCCCTCGTCGTCAATGACCAGGCCAGTGATGCCCAGGTCCTCCAGCAGTGCGCTGACGGGCTCCAGCCCGGCGGGGGCGGCGTCGATCTTCAGCTCCAGCCACTTCATGCTCAGCGCTCCGTTCCCACAAAGAACAGGCCCATGGTGTTGGGGCCGGTATGGCTGCCGATGACGGGGCCGATGTAGTTGATATACACCTCTTTGACGCCGTAGCGCTGCTTGAGCTGGGCGGCCACGGCCTCCGCCTCCGCCTGGCAGTCCGCCTGGCAGATGAACATCACCTGATCCTGCAGGTTGATGCCCAGACGGCCCACGGTGTCGATGAGGGTGTTCAGACTGCTCTTGCGGCCCCGGGCCTTGCCCACCACCGTCAGCTTACCCTCGTCGGAGGTGTGCATGATGGGCTTGATGGACAGCATGGTGCCCACCAGCGCCGTGGCGGCGGACACGCGACCGCCCTTTTTCAGATAGTTCAGGTCGTCCACCGTGAACCAGTGGCAGACGTGGAGCTTGTTTTCCTCCACCCAGTCCCCCAGCTGGTCCAGGGTCAGGTTCTCCTCCAGCTTCTTGTGGGCGGTCAGGTACATCAGCAGGCCCTGGCCCAGGGAGGCGCTGAGGGAGTCGATGACCCGGATGCGGCCCTCGGGGTGCTTGGCCAGAACGGTCTCCGCCGCGATGCAGGCGGACTGGTAGGTGGTGGACAGGGCCGAGGAGAAGCTGATGCACAGGATATCCTTCCCCTGCTCCAGAATGGCGGACATGGCGTCCTCAAACTGGCCCACGTTGACGGCGGAGGTGGTGGCCATTTTGCCCGCCCGGATCCGCCGGTAAAACTCCTCGTTGCTGATGGCCGCGCCATCCAGGGTGTTGGGATAGTCCTGCCCGTCCATGTGCATGGTCAGGGGCAGCACCTCCAGCTGCAGGTCCTTTGCCATCTGGTCCGGCAGGTCGCAGCAGCTGTCGGTCATGAGAACATATTCGCGCATGGGAAAAACCTCCTTGGAAGGTATAGTTTTCGCGTTTTCTCGACATCTAATATACCATATTAGAACTCGCAAGGAAAGATGATTTTTAAAGTTTACAATTTGTTCATAATTAACAAGGTGCAAAAAACGCAGGACCCGGCAGCCCTGCGGTGTTTTTTGCGGTCCGCCGCCCGGCAGCGGCGGACCATTTGTAAGAGAGAAAAACTTGGAGGGTATATGCGGAATGGAAAAGGATGGAAAAGCGAATTTGCGTTACAGCAGCTTGCACAGCAGGTCCAGCTCCACGAAAGCCAGAACCGGCATCAGAAACGCCAGCACCACCGTCAGGCCATAGAAGTGGCCGGTGGCCGTGCTCACCAGCGTGAGTGCCATCAATACAGAAGCAACAACGGCTGCAACTACCATACCGGTGCGATTCGTCTTAGTCATTTGAGAACACTCCTTTCTGCTGTTCCCGCGCCGCGTCCGGTGCGGTTCCCCTTCGGGCGAGTGATAAGATAACACGAAAAAAGGGATTTGTAAAATCGGTTCTTTTCCCTTATAATATAGGTCGCAATCTATAATTCCGGGAGGGCTCCGACATGACGGATATGGAGATCGAAACCTTTCTGACGGTGCTGCGCAGCGGGTCCATGACCGCCGCCGCCCAGGCGCTTTATATCACCCAGCCCACCCTTTCCGCCCGGCTCCAGACCCTGGAGGACGAGGTGGGGACGCCGCTGTTTGTCCGGGGCAAGGGCCTGCGGCGGCTGGAGCTGACGGAGGCGGGAACCCGGTTTCTGCCCCTGGCCCAGCGGTGGCAGCGGCTGATGGCCGAGATGCACGGCATTGCCGCCGCCGAGGCCCGGACCCACTTTCGCATCGGCGCTGCCTACACCGCCAACCAATATGTGCTGCCGCCGGTATACAAGCGGTTTCTGGAGCGGGACCTGCCGGTGGCTCTGCGGGTGGAGACCCTGTCCAGCCAGCAGGCCCAGGAGGCCGTTACCCGCCGGGAGCTGGACATGGCCATTGTGGAGGACGACGTGGGCTTCAACCCGGAGCTGCAGGTGACGCCCCTGTTCCGGGAGTCGTTCTATATGATCTGCTCCGAGGGCAGCGACTATCCGGAGCTGGTGAACCCCCACGACCTGGATATGTCCCAGGAGATCAACGTGTCCCAGCGGCGGGAGGTGCAGGTGTGGAACGACTATTGGTTCGGGTCCGATGCCCGGCCCCTGCTGAACACCGACACCATGCAGCTGGCGGATGCGTGGCCCCCTACCAGCCGGGTGTGGGCGGCGGCCCCGGCCATTGCCGCCGAACACATGCGCCGGGCGGGCCGGGCCAAGATCTGCCGCTTCACCGCCCCGCCGCCGGACCGTATCAGCTATCTCATCGCCCCCCGGGCGGTGGAGCTGCCCCGGGAGGCGGCCCTGTTTCTGGGGGACCTGCGCTGGGAGCTGCAGCAGCACCCGGACGTGACCATCTATTTCTGACCGCACTCAGCTTGTCAAAAAAATCTTTTTTGACAAGCTGGAAAATGTGGAAAATTGGTAGCCAGATGGGAAAGAGTATGCTATAATTCATATATTATGTATCTGCCAGAATCGAGGCTTTCGCATATGAACCGGCAATATCCCTGTCTGGAAATCAGCCGCAGCCGCCTGCGGCACAATATGGAGGAGGTCATCTCCCGCTGCACCGCCCGGGGCATCCAGGTGTGCGGCGTCATCAAGGGGTGCAGCGGCCTGCCGGAGGTGGGCCGTATGTTCCGGGACTGCGGGGCCACCCAACTGGCCAGCAGCCGCCTGGAGCAGATCGTCCGCTGCCGCCGGGCCGGGGTGCCGGGGCCGTATATGCTGCTGCGGATCCCCATGCTGTGCGAGCTGGACGATGTGGCCCAGTGGTGTGACTATTCTCTGGAAAGCGAGCGGGCCACGCTGGACGCCCTGGAGGAGGCCTGCGCCCGGCAGGGCGTGATCCACAAGGCCGTGATCATGGCGGACCTGGGGGACCTGCGGGAGGGCTTCTGGGACCAGGACGAGATGCTGGACGTGTGCGTCCATGTGGAGCGGGACCTGCCCCATGTGGAGCTGGCAGGCGTAGGCGTGAACCTGGGGTGCTACGGCTCCATCCAGCCCACGCCGGAGAATCTGGGCCAGCTGGTACATATCGCCCGGCGGGTGGAGGACACCATCGGCCGGAAGCTGGAGATCGTGTCCGGCGGGGCCACCAGCTCCTTCACCCTGGTCCACTGGGGCACCATGCCGGAGGGCATCAACCACCTGCGCATCGGCGAGGGCATCTTAGTGGCCAAGGATTTACAGGTGGACTGGGGCATTCACGACATGGACTATCTGCGGATGGACTGCATGACCCTGCGGGCCCAGATCGTGGAGGTGAAGGACAAGCCCACCCACCCGGTGGGTCCCATTATGGTGGACTGCTTCTGCAACCGGCCCACCTATGAGGACCGGGGCATCCGCCGCCGGGCCATTGCCGGCATCGGCCGGGCCGACGTGGGGGATATCATGATGCTGCATCCCCGGACGCCGGGTATGACGGTGGTGGGCGGCTCGTCGGACCACTGCATCCTGGACGTGGAGGACTGCGACCCCTGCCCGCAGGTGGGAGATATCGTGGATTTCGATGTGATCTACCTGACCATGCTGTATGCCAGCGCCCGGGAGGACGTGACCGTGAAATTTGTGGACTAATTATTATAATAGGAGGATAGATTTTTGGATAACGAAGGATTGATGATTTTCATTTTCCAGGCCATCATTGCGCTGTTTGCGTTTTTCGTGGTGGCCCCCTGCGTGCTCAACGCCGTCAGCCTGTTCACGGTGCAGAAGCGCTTCGCCAAGACCATGATCGACCTGGGCGTGGTGCAGGCGGACGTGGTGCACAAGCTCCATCCCAAAAAGGAGATCGCCGGGGTCATTATCTCTCTGGTGGTGGTGGCGGCCTTTGCTTACGGCGTGTGGCGGCAGGCCCCCATCAGCTATCTGTCCGGCGGTCTGCCCCTGGTGGTGGGCTTCCTGAAATACCGCCAGATCGTCCAGTTCAACAGCCTGACGGTGAAGCGATTCCAGAACACCTATCAGGGCCAGATGGACGTGAAGAAGTACAACGACTATGTGAACAAGACCTTCTGAGTGCCAAAAGAGGACGGGGCAGCGCCCCGTCCTCTTTTCCTCGAAAAACCCCCGATTTGTTCACAAAATCCTGTTGATTTTCGCGGGACGGCGTGGTATCATATCCCAAAATTCCGGGGATTCGGACCCGGCTGACGCAGGAGGACGGCATATGAAAGAAGTAAAGCCCCCGAAAAAACCGTTGATCTATTATTACGGCGTTGCCTTAGTGGTGCTGCTGCTGATCAACTTTCTGCTGGTGCCCCTGGTGGCCCGGCACGCGGTGCAGGAGGTGGACTACGGCACCTTCATGACCATGACCGAAAACAAGGAGATCGGCAAGGTGGAGGTGGAGGACAACCAGATCATCTTTACCAACAAGGACGGCAGCAAGGTCTATAAAACCGGGCCCATGAACGACCCGGACCTGACCCAGCGGCTGTATGACGCCGGAGCGGAGTTCACCCGGGACATTGTAGAGGAGACCTCGCCTCTGCTGAGCTTTGTGCTGACGTGGATCCTGCCCATCATCATCTTCATCGCCATCGGCCAGCTGATGACCAAGAAGCTGACGGACCGGGCCGGAGGCCCCGGCTCCATGATGTTCGGCGCAGGAAAATCCAACGCCAAGATCTATGTGCAGTCCACCCAGGGCATCCACTTCTCCGACGTGGCCGGTGAGGATGAGGCCAAGGAGAACCTGCAGGAGATCGTGAACTATCTCCACGACCCCAGTAAGTATCAGGAGATCGGCGCATCCATGCCCAAGGGCATCCTGCTGGTGGGCCCTCCGGGAACCGGCAAGACCATGCTGGCCAAGGCCGTGGCAGGCGAGTCCCAGGTGCCCTTCTTCTCCATCTCCGGCTCGGAGTTTGTGGAGATGTTCGTGGGCATGGGCGCGTCCAAGGTCCGGGACCTGTTCAGCCAGGCCAAGGAGAAGGCCCCCTGCATCGTGTTCATCGACGAGATCGACGCCATCGGCCAGAAGCGCAGCGGCGGCCAATACGGCGGCAACGATGAGCGGGAGCAGACCCTGAACCAGCTGCTGACGGAGATGGACGGCTTCGACGATAACTCCGGCGTGATCATCCTGGCGGCCACTAACCGGCCGGAGTCCCTGGACCCGGCCCTGACCCGTCCCGGCCGGTTTGACCGCCGGGTGCCGGTGGAGCTGCCGGACCTGAAGGGCCGGGAGGAGATTCTGAAGGTCCACGCCCGGAAGATCAAGCTGGCGGAGAACGTGGACTTTTCCACCGTGGCCCGGATGGCCTCCGGCGCATCCGGCGCGGAACTGGCCAACATCGTCAACGAGGCCGCCCTGCGAGCGGTGCGGGACGGCCGGAAGCTGGTGACCCAGGCGGACCTGGAGGAGAGCATCGAAACCGTTATCGCCGGGTATCAGAAGAAGAACGCCATTCTCACCGACCGGGAGAAGTGGATCGTGTCCTATCACGAGATCGGCCACGCCCTGGTGGCGGCACGCCAGACCCACTCCGCCCCGGTGCAGAAGATCACCATCATTCCCCGGACCTCCGGCGCCCTGGGCTATACCATGCAGGTGGAGGAGGGCAACCACTATCTGATGAGCCGGGAGGAGATCGAAAACAAGATCGCCACCTTCACCGGCGGCCGGGCCGCCGAGGAAGTGGTGTTCGGCTCCGTCACCACCGGCGCTTCCAACGACATTGAGCAGGCCACCAAGCTGGCCCGGGCCATGCTGACCCGGTACGGCATGAGCGACGAATTCGGCATGGTGGCCCTGGAAACCGTCACCAACCAGTATCTGGGCGGCGACGCCTCCCTGGCCTGCTCGCCGGAGACCCAGACCAAAATCGACCGGCTGGTGGTGGAGCTGGTGGAGCGGCAGCACCAGAAGGCATTGCAGATCCTGCGGGACGACCGGCAGAAGCTGGATGAGCTGGCCAGGTTCCTGCACGAAAAGGAGACCATCACCGGCGAGGAGTTCATGAGCATCCTCAACGCATAACAAGGCATACGAAAAGAACGCCTCCTGCCGGGGGCGTTCTTTTTTTGTCCCCGGGCGCATACGGTGAAGAAAAAACGGGGAGGGGTTTGCCATGAAAAAGCTGCTGGGGACACTGCCGGTGCTGGTGCTGCTGCTGACGCTGTGTCCGGCCTGGGGGGTGGAGCTGCCGGTGCAGGCGGAGGCGGCGCTGCTGATGGAGAAGGAGACGGGACAGGTGCTCTACGCCAAAAACGAGCACCAGGCCCTGGAACCGGCCAGCGTCACCAAGGTCATGACCCTGCTGCTGGTGATGGAGGCCATCGACCGGGGGACCCTGGCCTATGACGACGTGGTCACCGTCAGCGACTATGCCGCCTCCATGGGCGGCAGCCAGATTTTTCTGTCCCCCGGGGAGCAGATCACCGTGGAGGACCTGCTGAAGGGGGTGTGCGTGTCCAGCGGCAACGACGCCGCCGTGGCCCTGGCGGAAAAAACGGCGGGGGTCACGGAGCTGTTTGTGGAGCAGATGAACAACCGGGCCCGGGAGCTGGGAATGCAGGACACCCATTTCGTCAACTGCACGGGCCTTCCGGCGGAGGGCCACGTCACCAGCGCCTGGGACATTGCGGTGATGTCCCGGGAGCTGATCCGCCGTCACCCGGACATCCGGCGCTTTACCACCATCTGGATGGACACCCTTCGGGACGGACAGTTCCAGCTGTCCAACACCAACAAGCTCATCCGCTTTTATGAGGGGGCCACGGGGCTGAAAACCGGGTCCACGGACTCCGCCAGATACTGCATTTCCGCCACGGCGGAGCGGGAGGGCATGGAGCTGATCGCCGTGGTGCTGAAATCCCCCACCGGCCAGCAGCGGTTCGAGGACGCCAAGACCCTGCTCAACTATGGGTTCTCCACCTATGGCCTGATCCATGCCGTCCCGGAGGAGCCGCTGCCGCCGGTGCCGGTGACCTTGGGGACCCGGGATGCGGTGCAGCCCATGGTGGACCCGGCGGAGGGCCTGCTGCTGGCGGAAAAGGCCCGGCTCCAGGGGCTGGAACAGACGGTGACCCTGCCGGAATCCGCAGCGGCCCCGGTGCGTCAGGGGGACGCGCTGGGGACCCTGACCGTCACCCAGAACGGCGAAACGCTGCTGGAGGTACCCATCCGGGCGGCGGAAACCGTGGAAAAGCTCACCTTCGGGGAGATGTTCCTGCGCCTGGCCCGGACCATGTGCTTCTGCGGGTGATCCTTGGCGGAAACTGAACAGGAATGCTATTGCGGCACAGAGGAAACAACGATACAATAAAATATAAACTCAGGATAAACTCAGGAGGATAATCATAATGCAAAATATTCTTCGATATCTGACCCCGGAGATCCTGGCCTGGGAGAGCGGCAATATCCAGGAGGTCCGGCCCCTGGGCAGCGTTCTGTGCCTGCCGGACGGGCGGGAGTGGTACGCCTTCGGCTTTACCCGGGATGCGTATTACGGCAGTCTCAGCCTGCTGATGGCGTCCTCCCGGAGGGAGTGCGGAGAATGGGCGCGGGCCAACAGTCCGGCGGCTATCCGCTTCGGCGCGCAGCGGTATCTTATTGATACGACCGCCTATAGGATGTTCAGCGGCAACGACGATCAGCTGTTCCGGCTGCCGCTGCTGCTGCGGGACCGTCCGCCCATGCCGGACTGGCTGAGAAGCACGCCGCTGCCCCGGCTCCTGATGGTGGACGCCCGGGTGGACCGGGCCCCGGAGCACATCCCCGGCGGTCCGGCGGAGCTGCTGCTGCGGGATGGGCGCGGCTGGGACCTGACCGCGCCCCGGGCAGAGCTGCGGACCATGTGATCGGATAGGATTTTCACCGTTTCGACGGGAATCCCCTTGTATTTTCCGGGAAAACGCGGTAAGATACGGTGTGATGAAAAATCCGATTTACACAGGAGGTAATCCCTATGATCCAGGTGGACCTGACCCATATGCGGCGATTTATCGCCCTGCCCTATGAGGCGGCGCTGGCGCCCCGCCTGCGCATCGCCCACAACCACTTGCAGAAGAGCGATGGAGCCGGAGGCGACTTCACCGGCTGGGTGCGCCTGCCCCAGGAGTATGACCGGCAGGAGTTCGACCGCATCCAGGCGGCGGCCCGGCGCATCCAGAGCGATTCCCGGGCCCTGGTGGTCATCGGCATCGGCGGCTCCTATCTGGGGGCAAGGGGCGTCATCGAGTGCCTGTGCTCCCCCAACTATAATCTCAGGCGCAAGGACACCCCCAACATCTATTTTGTGGGCAACGGCCTGTCCGACCGGCAGCTGCGGGAGACCATGGAGCTGCTGGAGGGGGAGGACTTCTCCGTGAACGTCATCTCCAAGTCCGGCACCACCACGGAGCCTGCCGTGGCCTTCCGGTTCTTCCGGGAGCTGCTGGAGAAGAAATACGGCCCCGACGGCGCGGCCCGGCGCATTTACGCCACCACCGACCGGCAGAAGGGAGCCCTGAAGTCCCTGGCCGATCAGGCCGGGTATGAGACCTTCGTGGTGCCTGACGACATCGGCGGGCGCTACAGCGTCCTCACCGCCGTGGGCCTGCTGCCCATCGCCGTGGCGGGCATCGACATCCGGGCCCTGATGCAGGGGGCCGCCCGGATGCAGGAGGTCTGCACCGCCGGAGATATGGAGCAGAATCCCGCCTGGCAGTATGCCGGGGCCCGGTACCAGCTCTACCGCGCCGGGAAGAAGATCGAGATCCTGGCCTCCTATGAGCCGTCCTTCCGGTTCATGTCCGAGTGGTGGAAGCAGCTGTACGGCGAGTCCGAGGGCAAGGAGAACAAGGGCCTGTTCCCGGCCAGCGTGGAGTTCACGGCGGACCTGCACTCCATGGGCCAGTATATCCAGCAGGGGGAGCGCCATCTGCTGGAGACAGTGGTGCGCTTCGACCCGGAGGAGCAGGAGAGCACGGTGCCCTTTGACGCCGCCGACGGCGACGGGCTGAACTTCCTGGCGGGCAGGACCATGGACTTTATCCGCACCCAGGCCATGGACGGCACCCTGCTGGCCCACGAGGAGGGCGGCGTGCCCAACATCATCCTGCGCTGCGGGGCTCTGAACGCGGACACCCTGGGGCAGCTGATCTATTTCTTTGAATATGCCTGCGGCCTGTCGGGCTATCTGCTGGACGTGAACCCCTTCGATCAGCCGGGGGTGGAGGCGTATAAGAAGAATATGTTCGCCCTGCTGGGCAAGCCCGGCTATGAGGACATGGGCCAGGCCCTGCGGGAAAAGCTGGGCCGGTAAAAAACCGTATATTTTCCCATTGCCATTTCCGTCAAGTTATGGTATGGTATACATATATGCAAAAGGAGTGATCTCTTATGGTTAGATTGATTATGGGCGACAACGGCGCGGGCAAGACCAAGCAGCTCATCGAGCTGGTTCATGCCTCCGTGGCCGAGGAGGGCGGCTGTGTCGTCTGCATCGAGCCCGGCGCGGACATGACCTACGACATCAAGTCCTCTGTGCGCCTGGTCAACGCCGGTGAATACCACTTGGATTCTTTTGAGTGCCTGCGGGGCTTCATCAGCGGTCTGTATGCGGGCAATTACGATATTTCCCACGTCTATGTGGATAACCTCTGCAAGATCGTACATAGCGAGGACTTCGCCGCCGTGGAAAAGTTCCTGCACTGGCTGGACAGGTTCAGCGACGCCAACACCGTGAAGTTCACCGTGACCCTCACCGCCGACGCTTCCGTGGCCACCGAGGGCATGCGCAAGTATCTGTAACCGAATCAAGTAAAAAAATCCGCAGGGCTGTGCCTTGCGGATTTTTTATGGAGCGCAGAGAATCAAAGGTTCTATGCAATAGCCCCGGGACGCAATAGCATCCCGGAGCTATTGCTATTGTCTGATTTTTGGGGTCAGCTCAGGTGCTTTTTCTTGCCCAGCAGCAGGGCAGCGGCAGCCAGCAGGGATACGGAGGCCGCAGCCAGCCACAGAGCGGTGTGAGCCTCATCGCCGGTCTTGACGCCGGGATTCTCGGGCTCAGCGGGCTTGTAGTTGGGATCGGTCTCGCCGCAGTTGGCGCACTTGCCGTCCTTGTAATCGTGGCCGGTAGCGGGGATGACCTCGCCCTTCTTCACGACCTCCTGGCACACGGTGCAGACTTCGTCGCCGGTGTAGCCATCTTCCGTGCAGGTGGCGGCCTTGGCGCCTACCAGCTGGGTCTTGTGGCCCGGCGCGGGAATAACCTCGCCCTTCTTCACGGTCTCGCCGCACACGGTGCAGACCTCGTCGCCGGTGTAGCCATCTTCCGTGCAGGTGGCGGCCTTGGCGCCTACCAGCTGGGTCTTGTGGCCCAGAGCGGGGATAACCTCACCCTTCTTCACGACCTCCTGGCACACGGTGCAGACCTCGTCGCCGGTGTAGCCGTCTTCCGTGCAGGTGGCGGGCTTAGCACCCACCAGCTGGGTCTTGTGACCCAGGGAGGGCAGGGTCTCGGTGCGGGTGTCGGTATAGTTCTTGCCTTCCAGGGTCACGGTGGCGGTATAGGTCCGGACGCCCTCGGTGGAGCAGCCGGGCTGGGTGGTGACCTCGCTGGTGATGCTGGCGGGCAGGACCTTCACATGGCCGGCATCCCGGGCGCAGGCGAAGGAGGCCTCGGCGGCGCCGCAGCCGGTCCAGGTCCACACAGGCTCGCCCCAGGCGTGGCCCAGGGAGGGCAGGGTCTCGGTCTTGGTATCCGTATAGGTCTGGCCCTGGAAGGTCACCGTGGCGGTATAGGTCCGGACGCCGGTGCTCTCGCAGGAAGCGGGGGTGGTGATCTCGCTGGTAACAGCGGCGGTGACCTCCTCCACATGGCTGGCGTCACGGCTGCAGGTGAAGGTAGCCTTGGCGGACTCGTAGCCGGTCCAGGTCCAGGCGGCCTCGCCATAGTCGTGGCCCAGCACACCGATGGTCAGGGCCTCCAGGGTGGTCTCGTTCTTGCCTTCGGCGTCGCTGAACAGCTTGCCGCAGACGGAGCACACCCAGTGGGCCTTGACGCCGGTCTCCTCGCAGGTGGCGGGGACCTCCGCCACGGCGGTGAGGGTATGACCATCGGCGCAGGGATCGGTGGCGCCGTAGGTCATGGTCACGTTGTCGATGGCGAACATGGCGTCGGTATCGTCATAGCCCTGGTTGGCCTTCTTATAGAAGTGGAAGGCGAACTGGGCATTGTCCGTGCAGAAGGCGGCGGGAACGGCAACGTTGGCCGTGCCCATGAACCAATAACCGCTTACCGGCTCCAGATCGGCTGCGGTCCAGATGGTGGTCCAGGTCTGGCCGCCGTCGGTGGTGGCCTCCACGGTCACGGAGCAGTAGTTGCCGATGACGGACTTGAACAGCAGGTAATCGAAGCTCAGCGTAGGCGTCTTGCCGGTGAGGTTCACCACCGGGGAGATGAGATACTCATCCTGCAGCTTATCGCTGCCGCCTGCCATAGGCAGCAGAGGCTTGCGGATGCCGCCCACGCTCCAGCCGCCGCCCCAGGGATCTTCATAGTAATCCATGTCGATGCGGGCCTGCTTGGTGGAATTGAGCTTGGTATTGGTGCCCTTGTACCAGGTATAGGGGTTGTCGGTACGGGTGCCCTTCACGGTCCAGCCGTGGCCGGGGAAGTTCTCGGACTCGAAGTCGTTGTCGAACTGCACGTCGGAGGCCGTCCTGGTGAACACGGCGGCGATGGTGTGGTTGGCGGTGACATTCTCAAAGGTGTAGCTGTCCACCGCGCCCACGCTCTGGCCGTCCACCAGCACATCGGCGATGGCGTAGCCCTCCTGGGCGGCGATGGCGAAGGTCTGGGACGCGCCCTCCTTCACGGACACCGCACCGGCGGGGGTGATGGAGCCGCCCTCACCGGCGGTGGCGGTGATGGTGTACTTCTGGGCCACGGGGCCGTCCTCCACCGCCATCAGCTTCACATTGTCGATGGCCAGCTGGCCGGTAGTGTCCTCATTGGGATGGACATAGCGGAAGGCAAACTGAACGCCGTCCACATTGTACTCGGCGGGCACGGGAACCTCTGCGCTGCCGGAAATGATGTAGTTGCTGGCCTGCTGGCCGGTATAGCTGTCCTGGAAGTTCCAGATAGCGTTCCACGTCTTTCCGCCGTCGGTAGAAGCTTCCACCGTAGCGGTGAAGGTCTTGTTCTTGATGCCGTACTCGCCGTAGGCGAAGTCGAAGGTCAGCACGCCGTCACGGGTACCGGACAGGTCCACCACCGGGGAGATCAGGTACTCATCCTGTGCACCCTTCCAGTCGTTGCTGATGTAAGCGTGCTTGGAATCATTGCCCTCGTTCTTCCAGTTGTAATAGGTGTACTGCTTCCAGCCGTAGCCGTTGGTGTTGACGCCCTTCAGGCTCCAGCCGTGGAAGGGGAAGCTGTCGCCGGCCACGTCCTCGAAGTCATTCTGGAACATCACCACGGGGACGTCGGGAATCTTCTCGAAGGCGGCGGACACGGCATAGCTCTGGTCCATGACCAGGGTGTAGGCGCCGTCCGTCACGTCCACGGTGCGGCCGTTGACCTTCACGGAGGCCAGCTGATAGCCGGTGTCCGGGGTGAAGGTGATCTCGACGCTTGCGCCGGGGGCGTAGCTGGTCTGACCGGCGGGGGCCACGGTGCCGCCCTCATTGGCGGTGGTGGTCAGGGTGACGGTGTCGCTGCTGCCGCCGGGGGCGGTGAGCTTGACGTTGTCCACGGCCAGAGGACCGGTTTCGTGAGTGGGATTCACATAATGGAAGGCGAACTGAACGCCGTCCACTGCATACTGGGCCGGGATAGCCAGCTCCTTGCGTCCGGAAACAACGCCGGACTTCTCGCCATTGTAGCTGTCGAAGAAGTTCCACAGAGCGGTCCAGGTCTGGCCGCCGTCAGTGGATACCTCCACGGTGGCTGTGTAGGTCTTGTTCTGTGCTCCGTAGTAGCCGTAGCCATAGTCGAAGGACAGGGTTGCTTCCTTGCCGGTCAGATTCACCGCCGGGGAGATCAGATACTCGTCCTGCGCGCCGCCGTTCCAGTCATCGGAGATATAGGCGTGCTTGGTGTCGTTGACATCCTTCCAGTTCCAGTAGGTCTGCTGCTTCCAGGTGTAGCCGTTGGGGTTGACACCCTTCAGGCTCCAGCCGTGGAAGGGGAAGCTCTCACCGGTCACAGATTCAAAGTCGTTGTCGAACAGCACCACGTCGCCGGACGGCTGGGCCTTCTGGAAGGTGGCGGAGATGGTGTGATCCACGCCCACCCGCTGGAAGGTGTAGTAGCTGATGGGGCCGAGGTCGGTACCGTCCACGTTGACGTTGACGATCTCATAGCCCTGGGCGGGAGCGATGTCGAAGGTCTTGCTGGTACCCTTCTTCACCAGGGTCTGACCGGCGGGGGTGATGGTGCCGCCCTCACCGGCAGCGGCGGTGACGGACACATAGTTGTCCCGCTCCTCGGCGTACAGCTGGACGTTGTCCATAGACAGGGTGGAGCCGCCCTTACCGGTGTAGACAAAGGCGAAGCGCAGGTCCTTGCTGCTTTGCAGGCTCTCGGGGATGGTCACCTTGGCCTGGGTCTTGGTCCAGGCGGTGAACAGGCCGGAATCCCGCTGCAGGTTCCAGATCTCCTGCCAGTTCTCGCCGCCGTCGCCGGAGGCCATGACCTGCAGGTTGCAGTGCTTATACTCCACGGTGTACCAATAGGTGGTGTAGAAATCGAAGACCATGTGGACCTCGGTATCCACGCCGCTGATATCGGTGGTGCGGGAGATCAGCCACTCGTCCTGCTGGTTGTCGTCGTCATGATCCACGGCGGCCATGTAGTCCTCGTCGCGGTACCAGGTGTTCAGAGAGCCGCCCTTGCTCTGGACGCTCCAGTCGTCGGGGAGCCACTTCTCGTTGAAGTTCTCGGTCCAGAGGATGTTGGTGGGGGTGATGGTGCCGTGATCGTCGGGGTTGCCGGGAGCACGAACGGTATACACCTTGGAGTTGCCGGCGTAGTCGTGGACGATCATGCCGAAGGTCTCGCCGAAGCCGGTGATGTCATACTCCTTGATGTGGCTGGTGACGCCGGGCTTGTCCTCGCCGAAGCCCTGCATACCATAGAGCATCTCGCTGTTCTTGATGTTGTAGAACACCACGGCCGCCACATACTGGTTGTCGGACACGTCCAGGCTCAGATAGTACCGGCCCTCGGACTCGGTGACCTTCAGATTGTCGGCATGAGGCTCCTCGGTGTCGATGGTGATGGGGAAGGACCAGGAGTGCTTCTGGTTGGTCCCCACGCCGTCGCCATAGGGCAGGGTGGCCTCGATGGTCACGGTGGCCTTGGTGTTGTTGGGCAGCTTGGCGTTGTGGGAATCGGTGCCGTACCAGGGCTCGATGCCGTCATATTCGGCGTCCACACCGGCGGGCACAATGCGGTAATAGTCGTAGCTGTAGATGGACTTGCCCACATACTCGCAGTCCTTGCTGTAGTACACCTGGCCGTTGGCGCCGGTGATGGTATACTTCAGGCTCTTGGTGTTGCGCAGCAGGCCGGTGTAGATACCGGTGAGGCTGTCCATGAAGTCATCGTTGTTGGGGGAAATGGCGTTGCGGTCCGCCAGATACGGCACGGTGGTGTAGTTGTTGTCGCCCAGGTAGGTGTCCACCGTGTTCTCGCTGGAGGAGGAGAAGGCGGTGTTCATGTACGCCTGGGCCTGGCTGGCGGAGCCGTCCAGCGTCTCCCAGTAATCGGTGGAATCCATGATGGGAGCCTTGGTCCAGTCGCCGTAGAAGGCCAGGAACGGCAGGCCCAGATCAATGGGATCGGTCAGGGCGCTGCCGTCGGCGGCCACCTGGGTCAGGGTCACGAAGCCCTCCACATAGCTGCCGTTGGGGAACTGGGCCAGCATCGCCCGGCCCTCGCCGGTAACGGTAACGGTGACGGTGACGTCGGCGGTCTTGCCGGGGGCCACGGCCACCCGGTTATTCTCGCAGTTGGTGGTGAAGGTGTGGGGCAGCAGCCGGGAGCTTCCGCTGATGGTGGAGAACTCCTGCCCGCTGCCGTTGACATAGGCCTCGGTGGTGTCCGTCAGGACGATGGGGGTCACGTCGTAATACAGGGTGTCGCTGCCGGTGTTGTGGACGGTGAAGTTCATGGTGTACATGCCCTTCATGGCGGGATCGTCCTTCAGCTCCAGCTTGGGACGCTCCATGCCCTCCACGGACAGATAACCCCGGGTATTCACGGCGTCGTTGATGCTCATCAGGCCAGCGCCCTGCTTCCGGGGGGAATAGGGCACGCCGTTGTCGTCATAGATCACATGGGCGGTGCTCATGAGCAGGGTGTCGGTCATGTGCTTGCGCTGGGCGCCGGTCATGCTGTTGTCCCGGGCCTTTAGGGCCTGCTGCACGATGGCCATGCCGCCGGCCGCGTGGGGGGATGCCATGGAGGTGCCGTCCATGCTTTCATAACCGCCGGGCACGGCGGCATAGATGCCCGCGCCGGGGGCGGTGATCTCCGGCTTCAGGGTCAGCTCGGGGGTAGCGCCCCAGCTGGAGAAGTCGGCCATGCCATAGGTGGGGGATTCCACCAGGGCGTCGGCGGAGGCCACGGACAGAGTCTTGGTCTCCTGCTGCTTCATGTATTCACCGGCGGCCTGGGAGATAAACGCGCAGGGGATCTTCCAGTCGGTGATGGACATGTACAGCATGCCGGGGACGTTGTTGTACACCAGCATGCCAATGGCGCCGGCGTTGGCGGCGTTGCGCTCCTTCTGCTCATAGTACATGCCGCCGCCCCGCTGCACCAGGGCGATCTTGCCGGTCAGGTCCAGGCCCGCATAGTCCTCCTCCGCGCCGTAGTTGGGAACCACCACATACTCGATGGAGCCCCGGGCGGACAGGCTGCGGAAGGGCTTGGCGTTCTCGTCCTCGCTGATGGTGGCGCTGTCCTGATAGGCCAGGTCCTTGCCGCCCACGGTGACATAGGGGCCCTTGACCATGCCGTTGGACACGGCGGCCACGGACAGGGACTCGCCATAGGTGGAGGGCTCGCTGACCAGGCCGTAATCGGGGTTGGAGGCCAGGGCCTTGCCGCCGAAGGCGTCGCCATAGGCGGCGTTATAGGCGTTGCCCGCGGCCACAGCCAGGGACACGCCGCTCTCGCCGGTGCGCTCGAACACGTCCAGCAGGCTCTTGGTGAAGGCGTCCTCGCTGTCATAGTCGATGTAGCCGCAGTCGGAGCCCAGGCTCAGGTTGGCCACGTCCACGCCCAGCAGGATGCAGTCCTCCAGAGCGGCCAGAATGTCCGCATAGGACGCGCCGCCGGTGGACTTGAACACGTTCATGTTGATGATCTGGGCCTGGGGAGCCACGCCCATGGCGGCCTCGTTGACGCCGGTGTTGCCGGCGGCGGTGGAGGCAACGTGGGTGCCGTGGCTGCCCTTATCGCCGGGCATGCCGTCCTTGTCCCTGTCGCCGTAGTCAAACTGGAAGGGGATCTTGGCGCTGTAATACAGGTCGGACACGCTGATGCCCTTGACGATGCTCTCCACCTGGAAATCATAAGTCTCCAGCATGGACTGGAGCTTCTCCCGGGTCAGGGAGGGGCTCTTGGGGGCGGTCTTGAAGATCTCGTGGCCCATGTCCACGCCGGTATCCAGAATGGCCACCAGCATCCCCTCGCCGGTGAAGCCCGTGGTATTATAGATACCGCCGCCGATCATTCGGTTGCTGTTGGCGGTGTCGGGCAGCAGCTCAAATGTGGGGGAAATGAAGGCGGACTGCACGCAGTCCAGCTTCCGGATGGCCTTGTACTGGCCATAGGTCACCGTGGCGGAAAAGCCGTTGAGCAGGGTGGTATACTGCCGCTGGGGCTCCACCTGCCCGTCAATGGCCCGGTTGATCTGAGCCAGGGCGCTCTTCTGCGTGCGCAGCAGGGCGTTGACCTGGGCCCGGGAATCCGGGTCGGCCACGGAGTCGTTGACCACCACGATGATCTCGACTTCGTCGCTGTCGTCGAGCTTCGCGGTGTTCTCCATCTGGATTTTTTCGCCGTTTTTCTGGCCGCTGCGCAGGACCTGGCGGGCGATATCGTTGGCGATACCGCTGACCGTGGTCTCCTGCAGGGAGGCGTTGACCTCCTGCTCAGCTGCCTGGGCGAATGCCGTCACCGGCAGGGCGGTCAGGATCATCAGAACCGCCAGAGCCAGTGCGCAGCACCGTTTGATAGCTGTCATCTCGTTCCTCCTATAAAATATATTGTCCGCCGCTGCATAAAAGTTCAGCGCGATTTATATATTATACCAGCTTTTGGACTTTAATGCAATGACGTAACGGCATAAAATGCCAAAATATTTTCCAAATTTTCCGGCATTCTCCGGTCAAAAAAACGGCCCCGGGCCAGACACCCGGGGATGGAGCTTTCCGGCGCGCTGCAAGGCTACGCATTTGCGGACCGTCCGCGGCTCCGTCCGACGGATCGCGCGGGAAATGCCCGCAATTTCGAAAAATCCCTTGCGCAGCATAAAAATACGGCGCCTGCGAAAAATCCCGCCGGGAGTCCGAAAAAATCGGGCTCCCGGCGGGGTTTTATGTTGACAAAGGGGCCGCGCCTGTGGTACAATAAGACGCTATATCGAGAAAATGGGGCCTGATGCCCCATTTCAATCTGTTGTTATGATACCAGCTTTCCTCCGAAATTACAAGTGGGCCCGGGCGAAAACAAACAACTCGCCCCCGCGTGTCAAATCGGCGGAGAGCCGTTCCCTGAGGAAAAGCACGGAGAAAATGCGAAAAGAAAGGCGTGAGTATTGAAGATGGCCAAGGACAAGTATTATGGCAAGACCCTGCGCAAGAACTTTGCCAGACACGAAGAGGTCATGGCGATGCCCAACCTGCTGGAGATCCAGAAGAAATCCTATCAGTGGTTCCTGGACACCGGCCTGCGGGAGGTTTTTGCCGACGTGGCCTCCATCGGCGACTATGCCGGCAACCTGGAGCTGAGCTTCATCGACTACAGCATGGACGAGAAGCCCAAGTACGACGTGGAGGAGTGCAAGGCCCGGGACGCCACCTATGCCGCCCCTATGAAGGTCAGCGTGCGCCTGCACAATAAGGAGACCGGCGAAATCAAGGAGCAGGAGATCTTCATGGGCGATTTCCCCCTGATGACCCATGGCGGCACCTTCGTCATCAACGGCGCCGAGCGCGTGGTGGTCAGCCAGATCGTCCGCTCCCCCGGCATCTACTACGGCAAGGAGATCGACCTGAAAACCGACCTGCCCCTGCTGACGTCCACCGTGATCCCCTACCGGGGCGCCTGGCTGGAGTATGAGACCGACAGCAGCGAGGTGTTCTGGGTCCGCATCGACAAGAACCGCAAGCTGCCCATCACCTGCCTGATCCGGGCCCTGGGCCTGAAGACCGACGCGGAGATTCTGGACCGCTTCGGCGACGATCCCCGCATCGTGGCCACCATGGAAAAGGACACCTGCAAGTCCTATGAGGAGGCCATGCTGGAGATCTACCGCAAGCAGCGCCCCGGCGAGCCCCCCACGCTGGACTCCGCCGAGAACCTGATGCAGGGCCTGTTCTTCGACCCCCGGCGGTATGACCTGAGCACCGTGGGCCGGTATAAGTTCAACAAGAAGCTGACCCTGTGGGCCCAGGCCAAGGGCCAGAAGCTGGCCGAGCCCGTAGCCGACCCCGCCACCGGCGAGCTGCTGCTGGAGGAGGGTCACGTCCTCTCCGGCGACGACTGCCGCACCCTGGACGCCATCGGCGTGGGTATGGTGAAGGTCCAGCTGGAAAACGGCGACATCATCCGCATTTTCACCAACCGCATGTGCGACATGAGCCGCTATGTGGACTTTGACCCCAAGACGGCCTGCGGCATCAAGGAGCGGGTGCGCTTCGACGTGCTGCAGGAGCTGCTGAGTCAGTATCAGGGCGAGGAGCTTATCGAGCAGTGCCGCCTGCAGGCCGACCGCCTGGTGCCCAAGCACATCATCGTGGACGACATCCTCACCTCCATCAACTATATGAACGTCCTGGCCCACGGCCTGGTGCAGAAGGACGACATCGACCATCTGGGCAACCGCCGCCTGCGCTGCGTGGGCGAGCTGCTGCAGAACCAGTTCCGCATCGGCTTTTCCCGCATGGAGCGGGTCATTCGGGAGCGGATGACCATCCAGGACCTGGACATCGTCACCCCCCAGAGCCTCATCAACATCCGGCCCGTTACTGCGGCCATCAAGGAGTTCTTCGGCTCCAGCCCCCTGAGCCAGTTCATGGACCAGACCAACCCCCTGGCCGAGCTGACCCACAAGCGGCGTCTGTCCGCCCTGGGCCCCGGCGGTCTGTCCCGGGAACGCGCCAACATGGAGGTCCGCGACGTGCACTACAGCCACTATGGCCGCATGTGCCCCATCGAGACCCCCGAAGGTCCCAACATCGGCCTGATCTCCTATCTGGCCACCTATGCCCGGGTCAATGAATACGGCTTCATCGAGGCCCCCTTCCGCCGGGTGGAGCGCCCCTCCGGCCGCGTCACCGACGAGATCACCTATATGACCGCCGACGTGGAGGATCAGTACGTTGTGTGCCAGGCCGCCGAGCCTGTGGACGAGAACGGCTGCCTCATCGGCCCCCGTATCACCTGCCGCCATCAGGACGAGACCATCCAGGTGGAGCCGGAATACGTGGACTACATGGACATCTCCCCCCGTATGATGGTGTCCATCGCCACGGCCATGATCCCCTTCCTGCCCAACGACGACGCCAACCGCGCCCTGATGGGCGCCAACATGCAGCGGCAGGCCGTGCCTCTGCTGCGGCCGGAGGCCCCCATCGTGGGCACCGGTATGGAGCACAAGATCTGCCTGGATTCCGAGGTGGTGGTGCTGGCCGAGGGCGACGGCGTGGTCACCAAGGTGGACGCCACCAACGTGTCCGTCCGCTATGACAGCGGCGAGACCAAGGACTATAAGCTCATCAAGTTCCTGCGCTCCAACCACGGCACCTGCATCAACCAGAAGCCCATCGTTTCCGTGGGCGAGCGGGTCCACGGCGGCGACGATCCCACGGTGCTGGCCGACGGTCCTGCCACCGATCAGGGCGAGATCGCCCTGGGCCGCAACATCCTGGTGGGCTTCATGACCTGGGAGGGCTATAACTACGAGGACGCCGTGCTGCTCAACGAGCGGCTGGTGAAGGAGGACGTTTACACCTCCATCCATATCGAGGAATACGAAATCGACGCCCGGGATACCAAGCTGGGGCCCGAGGAGATCACCCGGGATATCCCCAACGTGGGCGAGGACGCCCTGAAGGACCTGGACGAGCGCGGCATCATCCGCGTGGGCGCCGAGGTCCACGCAGGCGACATCCTGGTGGGCAAGGTCACCCCCAAGGGCGAGACCGATCTGACCGCTGAGGAGCGTCTGCTGCGGGCCATCTTCGGCGAGAAGGCCCGGGAGGTCCGGGACACCTCCCTGAAGGTGCCCCACGGCGAAAGCGGCATCATCGTGGACGCCAAGGTGTTCACCCGGGAGGCCGGCGACGAGCTGGGGCCGGGTGTGAACCAGGTGGTCCGTGTGTATATCGCCCAGCGGCGCAAGATCCAGCCCGGCGACAAGATGGCCGGCCGCCACGGCAACAAGGGCGTGGTGTCCCGGGTCCTGCCCCAGGAGGATATGCCCTTCCTGCCCGACGGCACCCCCCTGGACATCGTGCTGAACCCCCTGGGCGTGCCCTCCCGTATGAACATCGGCCAGGTGCTGGAGGTCCATCTGGGCTACGCCGCCAAGACTCTGGGCTGGAAGGTTGCCACCCCCATTTTCGACGGCGCCACCGATAAGGACATCACCGAGGCCCTGACCCAGGCGGGTCTGGACCCCCAGGGCAAGAGCTGGCTGTATGACGGACGCACCGGCGAGCGGTTCGACAACAAGGTCACCGTGGGCTATGTGTACTTCCTGAAGCTGCACCACCTGGTGGACGATAAGATCCACGCCCGTTCCACCGGCCCCTACTCTCTGGTGACCCAGCAGCCTCTGGGCGGCAAGGCCCAGTTCGGCGGCCAGCGCTTCGGCGAGATGGAAGTCTGGGCACTGGAGGCCTACGGCGCGGCCTATACCCTGCAGGAGATCCTGACGGTGAAGTCCGACGACGTCACCGGCCGCGTGCAGACCTACGAGGCCATTGTCAAGGGCCACAACGTGCCCACCCCCGGCGTGCCCGAGTCCTTCAAGGTGCTGGTGAAGGAGCTGCAGTCCCTGTGCCTGGATATCCAGGTACTGGACGAGGACGGCAACCAGATCGAGCTGAAGGAGGACGAGAACGCCCCGGATTCCTTCAACCTGGCCCGGATGGACGCCGAGGACGACCGCCGCAATCGCTACGCCGACGAGAGCGAGCTGGCGGACGCAGGCTTCGACTATGTGCCCGAGGAAGAGGTGGAGGCCTCCTACGACGGCGCGGACGATGAATTTTAAGGAACAGGAGGAGCATAGAGCATGAGTTATCCCACTTTTGACGCCATTAAAATCGGAATCGCTTCTCCGGAAATGATTCGCGAGTGGTCCTACGGCGAGGTGAAAAAGCCGGAGACCATCAACTACCGCACCCTGAAGCCCGAGCGGGACGGCCTGTTCTGCGAGCGCATCTTCGGGCCCACCAAGGACTGGGAGTGCCACTGCGGCAAGTATAAGAAGATCAGCTTCAAGGGCAAGATCTGCGACCGCTGCGGCGTGGAGGTCACCCGGGCCAAGGTGCGCCGTGAGCGCATGGGCCACATCGAGCTGGCCACCCCCGTCAGCCATATCTGGTATTTCAAGGGCATCCCCTCCCGGATGGGCCTGCTGCTGGACATCAGCCCCCGGATCCTGGAGAAGGTCCTGTACTTCGCGGCGTATATCGTCACCGATCCCGGCGAGACCCCGCTGCTGCGCAACCAGCTGCTGTCCGAGAAGGAATACCGGGACATGCGGGAGAAGTATGAGGACGATTTCGACGCCGGCATGGGCGCCGAGGCCGTGAAGAAGCTCCTGCAGCAGATCGACCTGGAAGAGCTCAGCGCCCAGCTCCATGCGGAGCTGAAAACCGTCACCGGCCAGAAGAAGGCCCGGGTGGTGAAGCGCCTGGAGGTGGTGGACGCCTTCCGCCTGTCCGGCAACAAGCCGGAGTGGATGGTCATCGACGTGCTGCCGGTGATCCCCCCGGAGCTTCGGCCCATGGTCCAGCTGGACGGCGGCCGGTTTGCCACCTCTGACCTCAACGACCTGTATCGCCGGGTCATCAACCGCAACAACCGCCTCAAGCGCCTGTTGGAGCTCAGCGCCCCGGACATCATCGTCCGCAACGAAAAGCGTATGCTCCAGGAGGCCGTGGACGCCCTCATCGACAACGGCCGCCGGGGCCGCCCCGTCACCGGCGCCAACAACCGGGCGCTGAAGTCCCTGAGCGATATGCTCAAGGGCAAGCAGGGCCGCTTCCGCCAGAACCTGCTGGGCAAGCGCGTGGACTATTCCGGCCGTTCCGTTATCTGCGTGGGCCCCGAGCTGAAGATCTATCAGTGCGGCGTGCCCAAGGAGATGGCCCTGGAGCTGTTCCGCCCCTTCATCATGAAGAAGCTGGTGGAGGACGGCTCCGCCAACAACATCAAGTCCGCCAAGAAGATGGTGGACAAGGGCCGCACCGAGGTGTGGGACGCGCTGGATGAGATCATCAAGGACCATCCCGTCATGCTCAACCGCGCACCTACCCTGCACCGTCTGGGTATTCAGGCCTTTGAGCCGGTGCTGGTGGAGGGCCGCGCCCTGAAGCTGCACCCCCTGAACTGCACCGCCTTCAACGCCGACTTCGACGGCGACCAGATGGCTATCCATGTGCCCCTGTCCGCCGAGGCCCAGGCCGAGGCCCGCCTGCTGATGCTGTCCGCCAACAACCTGCTGCGGCCCCAGGACGGCGGCCCCGTCACCGTTCCTACCCAGGATATGGTGCTGGGCTCCTACTACCTGACCTTCGAGCGGTTTGAAAACGGCGTCAGCCAGATGGACAATGACGAATACTGGCCCCAGGGCGTGGACTTCTCCCTGGCCGGCAAGAGCTATGACGAGCTTACCGACCAGGAGCGGGCCAACGTCCACATGAACATCTATCGCGACGAGGACGAGGTGCTCATGGCCTATAACGAGCACATCATCGGCGTGCACCAGCCGGTGTGGATCCGCGTCACCAAGGAAGTGAACGGCGAAAAGCTGTCCCATGTGGTCCGGGCCACCGCAGGCCGCATCATCTTCAACCGCAACATCCCCCAGGACCTGGGCTTCGTGAAGCGGTATAACGACGACGGCACCCGTTCCGAGCACTTCTTCGACTATGAGATCACCGAGACCTGCGGCAAGAAGCTGTTGGGCAAGATCGTGGACCGCACCATCAAGCAGTACGGCTTCACCACCGCCGCCGAGGTGCTGGACAACATCAAGGCCACGGGCTATAAATACTCCACCCGGGGCTCCATCACCATCTCCATCGCGGACATGACCGTCCCCGAGAAGAAGTACGAGCTGATCCGGGAGACCGAACAGCGGGTGGTGGACATCGAGGACCAGTACAACATGGGCTTCATCACCGACGAGGAGCGCTATAAGCTGGTGGTCCGCGAGTGGGAAAAGACCACCAACGACGTTACCGACGCCCTGACCGCCAGCCTGGACCGCTACAACCCCATCTTCATGATGGCGGACTCCGGCGCCCGCGGCTCCATGAAGCAGATCCGTCAGCTGACCGGTATGCGCGGCCTGATGGCCAACACCGCCGGTAAGACCATCGAGATCCCCATCAAGGCCAACTTCCGCGAGGGTATGTCCGTGCTGGACTACTTCACCTCCTCCCGAGGCGCCCGGAAGGGTCTGGCCGATACCGCTCTGCGTACCGCCGACTCCGGTTACCTGACCCGCCGCATGGTGGACGTGTGCCAGGATGTCATCATCCGGGAGGATGACTGCGGCGTGCAGAAGGGCATTCTGGTGTCCGAGATCAGCGAAAACGGCCAGGTCATCGAGAAATTCTCCGAGCGCATCCGGGGCCGCTTCCCGGTGCATGACATCACCGACCCCAAGACCGGCGAGGTGCTGATCTCCAAGGATCACATGATGACCGAGAGCGACGCCGCCCTGCTGGAGAGCTTCGACATTCACTCCGCCGAGATCCGCACCGTGCTGACCTGCAAGGCCCACAGCGGCATCTGCGCCAAGTGCTACGGCATGAACCTGGCCACCTCCAAGCCGGTGGGCCCCGGCGAGGCTGTGGGTATCATTGCGGCGCAGTCCATCGGCGAGCCCGGTACCCAGCTGACCATGCGTACCTTCCACACCGGCGGCGTGGCCGGCGGCGACATCACCCAGGGTCTTCCCCGCGTGGAGGAACTGTTCGAGGCCCGCAAGCCCAAGAAGATGGCCACCCTGGCCGAGATCGGCGGCAAGGTCCGCTTCGAGGAGGCCACCAAGGGCAGTCTGCTGAACATCATCGTCACCGCCGACGACGGCGACACCCGCACCTATTCCGTGCCCCACACCGGCCTGCAGGTCCGTGACGGCGACGTCATCGAAAAGGGCAAACAGCTGCAGGACGGCGCCCTGAACCCCCACGACGTGCTGCGGATCCGCGGCGCCTCCGCCGTGCACAACTACCTGATCCAGGAGGTCCTGAAGGTGTACCGCCAGCAGGGCGTGGACATCAACGATAAGCACATCGAGGTCATCGTGCGCCAGATGATGCGCAAGGTCCGGGTGGAGGACGCCAACGACACCGGCCTGCTGTCCGGCGCCATGGCCGACGTCCTGGAGGTGGAGGACGAGAACGAGCGCGTCCGCCAGCGCATCGCCAACGGCGAGGTCCGGGAGGACGGCGAGCCTCTGCAGGAGGCCACCTATACCCAGCTTCTGATGGGCATCACCAAGGCCTCCCTGGCCACGGATTCCTTCCTGTCCGCCGCGTCCTTCCAGGAGACCACCAAGGTCCTCACCGAGGCCGCCATCAAGGGCAAGGTGGACCACCTGGTGGGCCTGAAGGAGAACGTCATCATCGGCAAGCTGATCCCCGCCGGCACCGGCCTGAACGCCTATCGGCACTTCGCCGAGGAGCTGGTCCCCGTGACGGAGGAGGAGCTTCAGGAGGAGCAGTCCGAAGAGCAGGCCACCGGCGTGGAGGCCCTGCAGGAGGACGCCGCCCAGGTGCTGGAGGAGACTCCCGGCCAGGACGAGCAGGACCAGGAGTAAGACGACTCCGGGCATATACGGTTCGTTACGCAGCCCCCGGCGGATTCCCGCCGGGGGCTGTTTTCTTGCCTTTTTCCCGGCGGCGTGGTACAGTAGAGGTATCCGCACAAGGGAGGAGCCGTTTCGCCATGTCCGCATCCGCCGCCTGCTATCATCTGCCGGGCCTGTTTGAATTTTACGATTTTTACCGGGTGTTTCTGCCGCTGTTCCGGCAGCACCGGGAGTATTTTTACGGTTGGTGCCGCATCGCCTCCCTGTATGGCGCACCGGCGGACTGCATCTGGGGCGGCGGCCGGGTGGGGTCCGGGGACCGGGACCCCCGGGAGGTGCTGGCCCTGACCCGGGAATACGGCATCTCCGCCCGGCTGACCTTCAGCAACTCCCTGCTGCGGCCGGAGCACCTGTCGGACCCCCGCTGCAACCGGCTGTGCCGCCTGCTGGCGGAAAGCCCCGGCCCGCAGAACGGAGTCATCGTCCACTCGGACCTGCTGCTGGAGCACCTGCGCCGGACCTATCCCGGGCTGTATTTCGTCTCCTCCACCACCAAGGTGCTGACGGATTTTTCCCTGCTGCGCCGGGAGCTGGAGCGGCCGGAGTTCCGCTATGTGGTGGCGGATTTCCGGCTGAACCGGGCCTTCCGCCAGCTGGGCACCCTGCCCCAGGCCCTGCGGGACAAGGCGGAGCTTCTGTGCAACGAGTGCTGCGCCTTCGGCTGCCGGGACCGGGCCGCCTGCTACCGGTCCGTCAGCCGGGAGAACCTGGGCCTGGAGGGTCCCGTCCACCGCTGCACCGCCCCGGACGCCGCCGGGGGCTATCGCTTCTCCCGGGCCATGGAGAACCCCGGCTTCATCGGCGTGAACGATATCCGGGACGTTTATCTCCCCATGGGCTTTTCCCAGTTCAAGATCGAGGGCCGCAGCCTGGGCACCGCCCTGCTGCTGGAGTTCCTGCTGCACTATCTGACCCGCCCGGAGTACCATATCCACGTCCGGGAGGCCCTGTATCTGGACAACACCCTGGACCTGTTCTGACCCGCCCCCTGCGTCCCGTCCGGGGCGCGGGGCTTTTTTCCAAATTCCCCTTGCCTTTTCCGAAAATCTCTGTTACAATCATGGCATGCATGCCAAATATAGGGAAGGAAGTGCGTATTACGACCATCACAAGCGCCAGTCTGCCCGCCAAAAAACGGATCCTGACGGTCTGCGTCAAGCTGTTTCTGGAGCAGGGTTACAAAAAAACCACCGTGGCGGAGATCGTCCACAAGGCGGCGGTGTCCAACAGCATTTTCCAGAATATCTTCCGGGCCAAGGACGGCGTCCTGACGGAGCTGGCGGAGTTCATGTTCTCCAACCAGTTCTCCATGGCCCGGGACGTCACCGGAACACAGCTGCCCCCGGTGTATGTCTACGCCGCGGAGACCGCCATCCAGATGACCCTGACGGAGCTGAACGAGAACCTGCGTGAGATCTATGTGGAGAGCTATACCCACGGCGAGGTGTCCGAGTTTATTTTCCGGACCACCGCCCGGGAGCTGTACCGGATCTTCGGCCCCTATCAGCCGGAGCTGACGGAGGAGGACTTCTACGCCCTGGAGCTTGGCTCCGCCGGCCTTATGCGGGGCTACATGGTCCGCCCCTGCGATGGGACGCTGACGCTGGAGAAGAAGCTGCGGATGTTCCTGACCCTGAGCCTGCGGGGCTATAAGGTCCCGGAGGAGGAGGTGCAGCAGATTCTGCGCTTTGTGGAGGGATTGGACATCTGCACCGTGGCGGAGCAGGTGATGCAGAAGCTGTTCCAGGCCCTGGCCATGCATTATGAGTTTTCCCTGTCGGAGGAAGCACAGGCCGCCGCCCCGGCGGCGCCGTCTGTACCGACCCCGCCGTCAGAGCCGGCGACGAAAGCGCCGTGACCCTCTGGGCGGCCCTGCTGCCCCTCACCGCCCTGCTGATGGCCCTGACCATCGGCCGCAAAAAGCGCCTGAGCTGACGCTTTTTCTCCCATAAGCAGCAAATAGCCCCGGGACGCGATAGCGTCCCGGGGCTATTGCTATTACCTGACTTTTTAGGGTCAGCTCAGGTGCTTTTTCTTGCCCAGCAGCAGGGCGGCGGCAGCCAGCAGGGAAACGGAGGCCGCAGCCAGCCACAGAGCGGTGTGAGCCTCATCTCCGGTCTTGACGCCGGGATTCTCAGGCTTCTCAGGCTGCACAGGCTCAGCGGGCTTGTAGTTGGGATCGGTCTCGCCGCACACGGTGCACTTGCCGTCCTTGTAGTCGTGACCGGTGGCGGGGATGGTCTCGCCCTTCTTCACGATCTCCTGGCACACGGTGCAGACCTCGTCGCCGGTGTAGCCGTCCTGGGTGCAGGTGGCGGCCTTCGCGCCTACCAGCTGGGTCTTGTGACCGGTGGCGGGGATGACCTCGCCCTTCTTGACGGTCTCGCCGCACACGGTGCAGACCTCGTCGCCGGTGTAGCCGTCCTGGGTGCAGGTGGCGGCCTTCGCGCCTACCAGCTGGGTCTTGTGGCCCAGAGCAGGGATGACCTCGCCCTTCTTCACGATCTCCTGGCACACGGTGCAGACCTCATCGCCGGTATAGCCGTCCTCGGTGCAGGTGGCGGCCTTCGCACCTACCAGCTGGGTCTTGTGGCCCAGAGCGGGGATGGTCAGGGCCTCCAGGGTGGTCTCGTTCTTGCCCTCAGCATCGGCAAACAGCTTGCCGCACACGGAGCACACCCAGTGGGCCTTGACGCCGTTTTCGGTGCAGGCGGCGGGGACCTCCGCCGCGGCGGACAGCTTGTGGCCGTCGGCGGGAATGGGCTGGGTCCGGACGTCGGTATAGGTGACGCCGTCCAGGACCACCTTGGCGGTATAGGTGCGGACGCCGCCCTCCAGGCAGGAGCTGCCGGTGGTGATCTCGCTGGTGACCTGGGCGTCCAGATGCAGCTTCTCATGCCGGGGATTCACGGTGCAGGCAAATTCGGCATAGGCGCTGAAATCGTCGTTCCAGGTCCACACCGGCTGGCCGTACACATGGCCGTCCTTCAGCTCGATGTTCACCGTGCCGGTGGGGCAGATCCACTCCTGGCCGGTCTGGCCGTCCCGATTCTGATAGAACACCCAGTTGGGGCCGCCGGGGATGTCCAGCCGGGTCAGATCCAGGGACACGGTGATCTCCGTATCCTCCGCCGTCAGGGGCTCGGCGGTGAACTTCACATAGTCCGTCACGTCCCGGGTCATGCCGTTGGCCAGCAGGGCCGTCACCTGCATGCCGGTGCCGTCGAAGGTCTCGCCGATCTCATAGACGGTGCGCTCTGGCTGCCGGGTGATCTCCAGGGCGGTGACGCGGCTGCTCAGCCGCATCATATAGGCCGAGTCGTTCTTGAAATAGATGTTGCCCTCGCCGTCCACAATGGGGCTGCAGATGGCGTACTGGGCCTGTGCGCCGCTGGGGGTAAACAGTACATACCCGGTTTCGATGGTGACCTCGCCGGAATCGCCGTTATAGGTCTCCATGGTGGTGTAGGTGTGGTCCACCTCGGTCATGCCGGGCTTATCCCGCAGGACCCGCAGCTTGCCGGGGGTATAGTTGTCGAAGAAGTACACATACGCATAGCCGTCCTGGTCCTCATAGGCCGTGGTCAGCAGACCGCTGGTCTGGGGATAGCCCTGGGTGGGGACGGTATAGGCGATGGAGAAGCTCTCCAGGTCCACCACGGTCATGTTGTGGCCGGAATAGGCCCCGAACTGGCTGACGCCGGACACGCCGATATAGGCCCGACCGTTGTGGATCACCGGTGTGGAGGTGGACATGGGCGGCGTGTTGTCGTCGTTGCCGCCGTTGTCCAGGTGCAGGCGGTTCAGGGACCCTTCCACGAAGGTGCCGTCCTCGTTGGTGCGGACCTGATACAGGTCGCCGCCCTTGGAGGTGAAGTAATAGGCGTCGGTGGCGGGGTCATAGCACACGCTGCTGCGCAGGTCGCCCACATTGGTGGCCTTCAGCTGGTCCAGCAGCACGCCGGTCTTGGGATCCAGGGACAGCACGGAGCCGTAGCCCGTGGTATAGCCGCTGTCGCCGTCGTCGGTGGTCACCAGGACGAAGTTTTCGCAGGCATAGGCCCCGGCCCAGTAAAACCCGTTGTGGGTATAGGTCCAGGCGGCCAGCTTGGTCTCCTGGGGCTGAGTGGGGTCCTCATCGGTAACGCTGATGCCCGCGAAGTTGGCCTGCTTGGTCTCGGAGTTCCAGAAGCCGGTGTAGATATACCCGCCGCAGTAGGCGATGGGGCAGTTGGGCTGACCGCCCAGGGGATCGGTATACACCCACAGGGACTCCAGGCTCTCGGCGTCGAAGGCCTGGATGCGGCCGCCGCTGAGGGCCACGAAGATCATGCCGTCGGCATAGGTGGGGGAGTTGATGGCGAAGGAGGAGCTGGTGACCATGGTACCCTCGCCCACCACCGCGCCGGTGTCCTTGTCGATCTTCAGCAGCTTGTCCCGGGCATAGGCGTAGAGATACCCGCCTGCAATAATGGGGCAGGAGGCGGCGCTGGCGCCGTAGCCCTCGCCCACCTTGTTGGCCCACACCAGCACCGCGTCCTCGGCGGTGATGGGGGTGGGGGCGCTGACCACGCCGTTGTTGTTGCTGTCCGCCCGGAACAGGGGCCAGTCGCCGGGCTGGAGAATGTCATTGTGGGTGCTCTCCGGGGCCTTGTCCAGCTTCACGGTGATGTTCTTGCTGTCCTCCCCGGCGATCACGTCCAGCTTCTGGCCCACATAGCCGCTGCGGGTCACCACCAGGGTATAGGCTCCGTTGGTGTCCAGGGTATAGGTGCCGGTCTCGCCGGGCAGGATCCGCTGGCCGTTGACGTTGCTGGTCAGGAACACCGTGGCGTCGGCGGGGTCGGTGGTGACGGTGGTCTCCACCGGCGGCAGCTTGTTGATCCGGATGGAATAGGTCTGCGCCACGGAGGTGGGCTCGCTGTGGGAAACGGTGACGGTGACGGCCTCCGTCTGCAGGGCGGTGTTCAGGGGAACGTTTACCGTCCGCAGGACGTTGGGCCTGTTGTCCGCGTCATAGGTCAGGGTCTGGCTCCAGTCGCCGCAGGCCACGGTAACGGTCATGTCCGCGTCCAGCCTATAGCCGGACAGGGGGCGCAGAGTCAGCTGGATCTCCGGCACCCGCTGGCCCAGGGACGTTGTGTAATCCAGCACCAGCTTGTCGAAGGCTTTGGATGCATCGTCCTTCTGGTTCAGGGGCAGGGCGCTGCCGTTGTTGTCCGCCAGCTTCATGGAGTTCAGGGTCATGACCCGGTGGGCGGAGATGAGATAGCTCTGATAGAAGGTGACGCCGCCTACGGCCTTGGCCTGGGCCACCTGCAGCTCCATGGAGTTGCCATGGCCGCCGGCGGCCATGAAGTTGGCCACGGAGCCGTAGCCATCGTCCTTGGAGGTCAGCGCCTTTTCATACAGCTTGTCGGCGAAGTTGGTGTTATAGTGACCGTAATAGACCATGGTGGTCACATAGGTGCTGTCTGTCCTGGCCCGGTTCAGGAAGAAGGAGGCGTTGTTGGACTCCACGGCGAAGTCATACTCGTGGACGCCTGCGCTGAAAGCCGGGGTCATGGGATAGGGGATGGCCTTGGCGGAGGTGCCGCTCTTGGCGTCCAGCCCCTTGAGCCAGTCCTCCACAATGGGGGTGGGCACCTGCACCGTCAGCCCGGCGGAGGCCTTCACGGCGGCGGTGGTGTGGAAATAGCTGTTCTTGGTGGAGACATAGGTGTAGCTGTCGCCGGGAACCAGGGCGTACACGTCGGCGGTGCCGGTCTGCTGCCGGGGGGCGATCACCGCCCCGGCGTTGTTGGTCAGCTCCACCGTCACATCCTGCTCATGCTCCAGGGTCACCAGAACGCTTTCCCGCTTTTCCACCAGCACCGTATAAGTGACGGCGCGGCCCTCGAAGGTCAGCTCCACGGGGATGATGTACTGCCCCTTGCCGTTCTTCTGGCAGCCAGCCAGGGTCACGTTCACGGGAGCGCCGCCCTGGGCCGCCTTCCCGGCAACGGTCAGCTTGGCCTGGGCGCACAGGGGGGAGGCGGTAACGGTCACCGTGTCCTCTGTGGTGGCCACGGTATAGCTCAGGGTTTTCTTGTCAAAGTCCAGCTTCAGCCGGGCGGAGGCGTCGGATACCACCAGGTCCGTCAGGCTGGGGGTGCGCAGAACGTGCAGGGTATAGGGCTGATACTGCTCGTAGCCGTCCACGGCATACCGGGCCTCCAGCACCACGTCCCCGCCCTCTAGGCTGCTGCCGGGAAGGACCCGGCTCAGCGCCGTGGCCTTGCTCTGCCAGGAGCGGGCGTACTTGGGCAGGGTCTCCACCCCGGCCAGGTATACCCGGACGTTCATCTGCCCCTCACCGGTGCCAATGCCGTCTCCGGGGACCATGTAGGGATACAGGGTGCCATAGGAATAGTCAGGCACCCAGAAGGTGGCGCCGCCGTCGGTCTCGTCAAACTTGGGGACGTCCTCGCCGTCCTTCCACTGGTTGTCAATGCCCAGGCGGAGCTCCTTGATCCACTTGCCGGAGGGCAGGGGGGCGGAGACGGCTGCGCCCTGGGCGGTGACCTCCACGGTGCCCCGGACGTGGTTGATGCCGCCGTCGGACAGGTCAAACTGATAGGTGGCGGGCACCAGCTGCACGGAACCGGCGTTCTTCACGGTGGTCACGGTGCCGAACTCACTGGTGAAGGTGGCCTGCGCCGGGGTCACGGCATTGCCGTCCTGGGTGGCGGCGATGGTCACGGTCACCCGGTCGCCCGCCTGGAAGGCCTCGAACTTGTCGATGGCCTTTTCCAGGGCGGTGCGCAGGGGGGCCGCCGCGGCGTTGGCGGCGGCATAGAAGCCGCTGTGGGCGGCGTCATAGGCCTCCTTGGCGGCGGCGTAGTCCTTCAGTCCGTTGGTGGACGTGTTGTAGGCCGCCATCCGCTCTGCCAGATGCAGCAGGTCATCGCCGTAGCTCTGGTTGGCATTGGTGGTGAACCAGATGGCCGTCAGTCCCTTGGCGGAGGCGTCCAGGGCATAGCCGTCGCCGTCGTAGTGCAGGGAGTAGTTGTCCGTCCGGCCGTCCACGGCGGTAATGAACCCGCTGTCGATGCCGGAGAAGGTGTGGCCGCTGTTTTTCAGCACGTCCTTCACCGTGTCGCCGGAGCGATAGCCGATATACTCCGGCTCGATGACATAGCCGTCCTGGGTCACGGCCAGCAGGGCGATGCGCCCGTCGTCTGCCGCATAGGCCGGAACCGGCAGCAGAGACAGCAGCATCAGGCACGCCAGCAGCGCGGCCATCAGGCGTTTGGTAACTCTCATGTGATGTTTCCTCCTTTGTTCTTTCTCTATTCAAAACACCTTGCAGGTGATAAATCTTGCCGCAAACCGGCGCAGGGCCGGGGTTTGCTCCCGCCATACCCGGCGGGCGCTTTCCAGCAGGGCCAGGCACCGCCGCCGCTGGTCCTCCGTCATGGTGTGGCCGCTGTACCACACCTCCCGCTCCAGATACACCAGGTCCTCCGCGTCCTCCGGGGACAGGGGATCCTCCGGGAGGCCCGGCTGACCCAGCAGGTCATGGACGGCGCACAGGATGTATCCGCAGCCCATGCGGCAGTCCGGATCCTGATACCGGGCCGCCGCCTGCCGCAGCCGCCTGCGGCCCAGAAGGGCGCGGACGGTCAGGGCCAGCAGTCCCAGCGCCAGCGCCGCCGCCAGGGTCAGCAGGGCATTGCGGACATATTCCGCCCGCCGGTCCTGGGGCTGTTCCTCCTCCGGAACGACCTCCGGCTCCCGCTCCTGAACGGGGGTGTCCGGCACGGGGGTGTCCCCCTGGCCGTTTTCTCCCTCCGGGCCGTTTTCCGGCAGCCGGTATTCCACCAGGTCCGTATAGCCCGGGGCGGCGTCAAAGGGCAGCCAGCCCACGCCGTCCAGATAATACTCCGTCCAGGCGTGGCTGCTCTGCTCCGTCAGGGTCAGGGTGCCGCCGGGGACCATGGCCTCCGCCTGCTGGCGGGTCACGACGTAGCCCTCAGCGTATCGGGCCGGGACGCCGCAGCACCGCAGCAGCAGAGCCGCCAGGGTGGCATAGTGGATGTCGCTGCCCTGCTGGCCGCCGGAGGCCATGGCGGCGGCGATGTCGCCGCCGGACACCGAGGCCCCCTGGCGATAGCTGACGCTCTGGGAAAGCCAGGCCAGCACCGCCGCCTTGGCCTGGGTGGTGGTCATATCGCTCTCCGGGGTAAAGGCCCGGGTCAGGGCCTCATAGGTGCTCTGGGGCACCGTCAGATAGTGGTCATAGACCCACTGGCGGTATACCGCCTCCCCCTGGCGATAGGGGGTGTCGTCCCCGGACCGGGACAGGGCGTCCTGCAAGAGATAGCTGTCCTCCACCGGGTAAACGGACAGGGTGACGGCGTCCGCCGGGACGCGGCCCCCCTCTCCGGCCAGGTCGGCGGCGTCCAGGGCATCCGTGGCCGCCCCATAGGGCAGATACAGCCGCTGGCGGCAGGCCCCGGCGTTGGCCACGGTGACGGTCCGGCTTTCGCCGCCGGATACGTCCTGCCAGGCGGCGGAAACCTGGGTGGAGGGGAAGAAATAGTCCCTTTGCAGGGTATACAGGGTGTCGGACCGGGCCGCCAGGGCCTTCCCCTCCAGGGGCTGCCAGCTGCGGCCGGTGTACTCCCCGGCGGCGAAGCCCCGCAGATACAGGGGCTCCCACCGGTCCATGGTCACGGTCAGGGCCGTCTGGCTGCCGGAGCCGTGGGGCCGGGTCAGGTCCCCCTCCGGCAGGGGAGAGGGATGGGACTCATACCGCAGCCGGTGCAGAAAGACGCCGTTCCCCTGTGCCGGGACAAGGCCGGGGATCAGCGGGACAAGGGCGCAAAAAGCCGCAACAAAAAGGGACAGTCCGGCCAGCATCGCCTGCCGCCCCAGCCCCTGCCGGGGGAGCAGGCACATCAGCCCGCCCACCAGCAGAACCGCCAGCGGCCAGCCCCCCTCCAGAAGGCCCATCAGCCGCAGCATCAGCGCCGCCAGGCCCACGGCCAGGCAGAACCCCGGCCATCGGCGGCGCAGGGCCAGCGCCGTGACTCCGCCGGTGAGGACCGCCAGGGTCAGCACCAGGGGCCAGACGCTGCCGCCGCCGGAATAGGGCAGGTGATACCGCCCGGTCTGCAGCAGCAGACGGTGATTTGCCAGATTCCTCAGGGCGGCTGCGGCGGCGGTCAGCCGGTTCCGGCACAGGACGGCCCACGCCAGCCACGCGGCCAGCACCGCCGCCAGGGCCGCCAGCCGTCCGGGCTTTTCCCACCGGACCAGCAGGCCCAGGCACAGGGCCGCTGCGGCGGCGGCTATGGGGAGAACCGCCAGGGCCAGGCTTCCCGCCGGGTGCAGCCACTGCCACACCCCGGCCCAAAGCCCCGCCAGAAACACGACGCCCCCCGGCAGGGCCCCGGGGCCGGCGAGTTTTCCGCCGGCGGGCTTCTCTATTCGGATGGAGGATGATGGTTTTTTCACGTTATTGCGCACTCCTGATCCACTGCTGGATTTGTTGGGGCATCTGCTCCGGGGTAAAGACGCCGGGTTCGCCGCCCTGCTGGCTGCACCGCAGCACCAGGGCGTTTTCCGGCAGGTCCGGCGGCACCCGGCAGCACAGGCAGATCACCGTGCCCGCCTCCTGCCAGGGGGGCGGGTCGGACTCCTGGGCCGGGGACTTCATCAGCTCCGGCAGGGCCTGGGCCAGCTGTTCCTGGTTGCCCAGGGTGCGGCTCTCATAGCCCTCGGGGCCGTTCCAGGCCAGCCGGAAGCTCCGGCCCTCCAGGGCCTGGCACAGGGAGGCCGCCGCCTCCATCAGGGCGTCCGCCAGAGGGGGCGGGGCCTTCTGCCGCAGCACCAGCACCGTCAGCCGGTGGTCCACCGGCCGGGCCGGGTCCCGGACCACCAGCCGCCCGGTTTTGCCGGAGAGCTTCCAGTGGACCTGGCGCAGGCTGTCGCCGGGGGCGTAGTCCCGGACCTGGAAGGTCTCCGTCCGGTCCGTTCCCCGGCGGCCGGGGTCATAGACGCTGCCCTCCCGCCGGGGGCGCAGGGCCTGAAAATCCTCCATATCCAGAGGAAAGGTATCCGGCATGACGCACAGCTGGCCCCGGGCCCGGCAGGGGGCCGGAACCGGCAGCAGGGAGAAGGCGTCCCACACCGTGACCCCGGTGATGCGCAGGGTCAGGCAGCCGCACAGGCGGCCGGACACGGCGCTCTCCCCCTCCGGCAGGGTCATGCAGGCGGTTTCGCCGGTGACGGTGTTCTCCGCCGCCAGGTGAAACCGCACCCGTCCCACCGGCAGAGCCCGGGGACGGCGCAGGGTCAGGCGGACGGCGGCGGGCCGTCCCTTTTCCGCGGAGGCCGGGCAGGACAGCTCCGCCCGGAGCTTCCGGCGGCACAGCAGCACCGCCAGCCAGGACAGCACCGGCAGCATCAGCGCCGCCAGTCCCGCCGCCAGCACCGGCCCCGAGGGGGCGGCGATATACCCCGCCGCCAGCAGCAGAAGGCACAGAACCCACAGCGCCTGGGTCATAGAGTCCGCTCCGTCATGGCCGGGGCGGGGGTCTCCTCCAGCACCTGGGCCAGAATGGCCTCGGGGGTATAGTCGTTGAGCTTTGCCCGGGAGGACAGCATCAGCCGGTGGCCGAACACATAGGGCACCAGCTCCGCCGCGTCCTCCGGCAGAACGAAGTCCCGCCCGGCGGCAAAGGCCGCCGCCTTGGCGCACCGACACAGGGCCAGGGCCCCCCGGGGGCTGATGCCCAGGCGCACCATGGGGTGGCTGCGGGTGGCCTCGGTCAGGCGGGCAATGTAGTCATACACGGGGTCGGCGATGTGGGCGGCCCGGACCCGGCGGATGGCCTCGCACAGGGCCTCACGGTCCGCCACGGCCTGCACCCGGGTCAGGGGGTCCTCCCCGCTGCGGTCCCGGAGAATGTGGATCTGGCTCTGCAGGTCCGGATAGCCCATGCTGAGCTTCATGAGAAAGCGGTCCAGCTGGGAATTGGGCAGGTCCTGGGTCCCGGCGGAGCCAACGGGGTTCTGGGTGGCCAGCACCGCAAAGGGCCGGGGCAGGGGATGGGTAACGCGGTCCACTGTCACCTGGCCCTCCTCCATGGCCTCCAGCAGGGCGGACTGGGTTTTGCTGGAGGTGCGGTTGATCTCGTCCGCCAGCAGAAGATTGGTCATAATGGCCCCGGGCTGATAGACCATGCCGTCCTTTCCGGGCATGGAGAAGCCGATGATATCCGAGGGCATGGTATCCGGGGTGAACTGGATGCGCTTGGTGTCCAGCCCCAGGGCCCGGGAGAAGGCCAGGGCCATGGTGGTCTTGCCCACGCCGGGCACGTCCTCCAGCAGGACGTGGCCCTCGGCCAGCAGGGCGATCCACACCTTGGAGATCACGTCGTCCTTGCCCACGACGGCCTTCTTCACTTCCGCCAGAACATTCCGGGTTATTTCGTACATACGCGTTTCCTCTTTCTTATAACGATGATGACAATGCCCGCCGCCGCCGGAACCGCCGCCCCGGCGATGAGCCAGGGAAGGGGGGAGGCGCCTGCAGAGGCCGCCGGGGGGATATCCCGCAGGTCATACAGCCGCCCCTGGCCTGCCCGGAGCCGGTCCAGGGCCTGCAGGGCCAGAATGGCCTGCTCGGTAGCCATCAGGTCCTCGGGCCCCTCCGCCGTGTGGCGGAACAGGCCCTCCCGGGTGCGATAGGACAGCAGTCCGTCCCGGAGGGTGCGGCCATTCTGGATAAATCGGGGGTCCGTTTCCGGGTCCAGGCCCAGACTGCACAGGGCGATGAGCACCTGGGCGGTGCTTTCGGCGTTGGGGTCCCCCCAGCTGACGAAATCGCCGTTTTCCGTCTGCTGGCCGGACAGCCACGCCAGCCCCCGGCGGATGGCCTCCGCCGTGGCGGGGTCCTCCTGATAGGGGGCCAGAGCCTGCAGGGCCATGGCCGTGATGTCCACGTCCGCCGTCCCGGCGGAGAGGCCGAAGGCCCCTTCCTCTGTCTGGGCCGACAGAATGGCCCGGCGCATATCCTCCCGGGTATAGGCCGCCCCCTCCGGCACGGCGAAGCCGCCGCTGTCCAGAGTAATCAGGGCGAAAATCCAGCCGTTGAGCCCCTGGACCCCCAGGGAGCGGGAGCGGGACCAGTTATAGGTCCCCTCCGCCACCAGGTCGATGGGCTTTCCCTCCCGGTCCCGGCCAAAGGCGGTGGGGTCCCCGCCCTGGGCCAGCACCGCCAGGGTGATGCGGTGCCACTCGGTGGCCTTGATGCGGTCCAGACCGCCGTTTTCCCGGTACATGGAGGTGACATAGGACTCCAGATCCCGGAGATAGTCCGGCCGCTGAAGCCCGGCCCGGCCGGAGGCGATGGCCAGCCAGTCGGATACGGAGTCTCCCGCCGTCAGGGGCCGGTTTTCCAGCAGGGGGCGGAAATCCTCCCCCCAGGCGGGGCAGATCAGCGCCGCCGCCAGCATCAGGGCCAGCAGAGCGCCTGCCAGGGATCTTCTCATGGAATGGGCTCCTCCTTCCGCTCACCGCATCGGGAGCAGGTATAGATAATGACGCCGTCCCGGCGCTCCGTTTCCTGGAAGTCGTGGCCCAGGGCCGGAATTTCCTGGGTCTGGCCCACGTCGCCGCACACCTGGCAGGTGACGGCGGCCTGGCCGGGGTGGGTGCAGTCCGGGGCCGTGGTCTGCTGGGGCTGGCCCCAGCGGTGCTCGTCGATGTATTGGCCGTTGATCCAGCGGCCGCAGTAGGTGGACAGGGCCCCGTAATTGCCGCCGGTGGCGTCATAGCCGCCGATGTCCTTGCCGTAGGCCAGGGTGAAGCGCAGATGCAGGGTGTCGCCGGAGGACAGGAAGTAATTGGACAGGCCCTTTCCGGCGTAGGTCTGGCCACCGATGGAGTACATCCAGCCGGAGCCCTGGGTATAGTCGAACTCGCCCAGGCTGTCGGGGTCGTGCTGGCCGGTGAGGTTCAGGCCGTCCCGGAGGATTTTGGCCCAGAGGTTTTCCGGGATGTCGGGATAGTCCATGAACCCCGCCCGGCTGATGCGGCGCAGATAGAACCCGACGTCCGGGGAGCCGCTGTATTCGTATTCATAGCCCCACTCCTCCAGGGCCTCCATAACGGCGTAGGACGCCGGAACGTTCTGGCGCACCTGAACGGCAAAGGGCTCCTCCGGCAGGCCCATGCCCATGGTGGTGATGTCCAGGACCACATAGGCCGTGCCGATGACGTCGCCGGTGTCCACAAAGCGGTAGATGATGCGGTAGGACACATAGCGGGAGTTGCCCTGGCCGTCCCAGGCCCGGATGGAGATGGTGTGGGCCTCGCTGTCGCCGGAGAAGGGGTCGGGGAAGCGAAGCTGGTACTCAAACACCGGGTTTCCGGTGGGCTGAAGGACCCGCTTGCCGTCCAGGTATACCTGGATATTGCTCTCCGGCAGGGAGCGGCCGGTGTAGGCGGTGGCCTGCACCGTCAGGGTGAAGTTGCGGTTGGTGGTTTCGGTGACGCCCTCTAAGTTGGTGACGATGGTGGGGGGATGGTCGCCGATGGTGGGGTGGCGCTCGTCGGCCTTCTGGGCCGCGTAGCGGATGGCGTAGTTCACCTCCTGGACGGTTTTATTGCCGTCCTTGCGGTAGAGGGTGAAGTAGTTGGTCTCGCCCCGGCAGAGCCGGGCCTGATAGTTCCGGCCGTCGGCGGTAAGGTACTGGCCGTTCTGGGAGGTCTGGCTGTTGCGGAGCTTGACCTTCAGGGTCTGGCCGTTGGCGTTGAGGATATAGGCGTAAAAATGCAGGGTGTCGTCGGTGAGCTGGTCATAGGTGATCTCACCGCTGCACAGGTCCGTGACGATCCGGGGGGAGGCGTCGTCGGAGGGGCCGGGGGTGGGATCGGTGCCGCCGGGGGTGTCGTCCCGGGGGCCGTCGTCCTTGGGCGGGGCGTCCGGGTCCGGGTCCTGGCCGGGGTCCTCGGGCGGGGTGTCCGGGTCCTGGGGGGTGTCCGGCTGGTCGGGCTGGTCCGGGGTATCCGGCTGTTCCGGCTCCTGGGGTTCATCGGGGGTGTCCGGCCCCTGGGGGGCGTCCGGTTCTTCCGGCTGGTCCGGAGGCGTCTGGGGCGATTGGGACTGCCCCTCCGGGCGCAGGGGGTCCGCCTGGGCCTGGGGCAGGGGCGTGGGGCCGCCGGTGGACAGGCCCAGCCCCGGCAGGGCCGCCGCCAGCACCAGGGCCGCCGCCAGAAGCACCAGCAGTCCCCGCAGAAGATAGGTTTTGCGATTTTTCATACCGTTTCCTCCCGGATAAACAAAAAATGGTGTTATTCTGCCATTGCAGAATAACACCATAACCGTTTTTGGAAATTATTCGTGTGCACACAGTAGGTCTCCCGACTCGTACCTCAAGCGGCGGGTCTGTCCTGCCTTCTCAGAAGGAGTGCCTTCCAATGACCGGCTTTCGCCGACGGACAGATGCCTTGGTACACACGGTGTTGGTCAACGCGGGGCTCGTCCCCATTCCCTTGTTCATCAATGCGCCTGACCCGCAGGGGGCCTTTGCGGCCACATTGCCTCTGGTGGAGTATGTCGAATTTATTATACAGGGCGGCAGGGGAAATTGCAACCCCCGGCTGTGATATTTTACATGCGCGGATCCTGCCGAAAAAATTTCGCTTCTTAACATGATTTTAGCGTTTTCTTAACGCCGAAATATGGTACAATAATGACATTACAGGCGCGGGGAGGGGAAAAACAGCCATGAAGCGCTTTCAGATCCGCTGGCCCGACGAGTGGCTGAGGCGGACTCGCCTGTTCCGGACGGACCTGCTGTCTTATTCCGGAAAGGATTTTATCGTATCCGTGTCGCTGTATCTGATCTCGGTGGGGTTCTGTCTGGTGCTGCGGAACTTCGACCCCAACAACGACACCAGCTATGTGTCCATGATCTTCCTGCTGGATGTGTTTCTGACGGCCCTGCTGACGGACGGGTTTTTCTTCAGCCTGACCATCGCGGTGTTCGCCGTGCTCAGCGTGGACTACATCTTCACCCCGCCCTTCTGGGAGGTCAGCTTCACGCTGGCGGGCTTTCCGCTGACGTTCCTGGTGATGATGACCATCTGCGTGGCGACCGGTATCGTTACCAGCCGGGCCAAGAAGGTCAGCGAGATGGAGCGGGAGGCGGAGCGGGAGAAGATCCACAGCAACCTGCTGCGGGCGGTGTCCCACGACATCCGCACCCCGCTGACGGGCATCGTGGGGGCCACCAACGTCCTGCTGGAGCAGGATGACGTCCTGACGCCCCAGCAGCGGCGGGAGCTGCTGAAAAATGCCAACGAGGAGGCCCAGTGGCTGATCCACATTGTGGAGAACCTCCTGTCCATCACCCGCATCGGCGCGGGAGAGGACGCCCGGGTCACCAAGACCCCAGAGGCAGCGGAGGAGGTCATTGAGGGCGCTGTGGGCAAATTCCGGCGGCAGTATCCGCAGATCGACGTCCGGGTGGAGCTTCCGGAGGAGTTCTTCCTGGTGCCCATGGACCCGCTGCTGATCCAGCAGGTGATGACGAACCTTCTGGAAAACGCCGCCGTCCACGGCGTCACCACCACCCGGGTGGTGGTATCCCTGGAAAAACGGGGGAAATGGGCCCGGTTCACTGTGTGCGACAATGGCCGGGGCATCCCGGAGGGACGGCTGCACAACCTGTTCGACGGCACCCAGAGCGCCCAGAAGGGGGACAGCACCCGCAGCATGGGCATCGGCCTGTCTGTGTGCAAAACCGTGGTGGCAGCCCACTGCGGCAAAATAAAAGGAGAAAATATCAAGGGGGGCGGCGCCCGGTTCACGGTGGACCTGCCCCTGGAGGAGGATGAACATGAAGATCAAGGATAAGGTTCTGATCGTGGAGGATGAGCAGAGCATCAGCAATTTCATCTCCATGGTCCTCAACGCCAGCGGATACGATACCATCATTGTGGGCAGCGGTGAAGAAGCGCTGACCATGATCGCCTCCCACTGCCCGGACCTGATCGTCCTGGACCTGGGTCTGCCGGATATGGACGGCATGGAGGTGCTCAAGTCCGTGCGCAAGTGGTCCAATCTTCCGGTGGTGGTGGTGTCCGCCCGGAACCACGAGCACGACAAGGTGGATGCGCTGGATTACGGGGCCGACGACTATCTGGTGAAGCCCTTCGGCACCTCCGAGCTGCTGGCCCGCATCCGCACCGCCATCCGCCATACCCGCACCACCCTGGCCAACTCCCAGATCGCCCAGTCCGGCAAATTCACCGCCGGGGACCTGACCATCGACTATGACAAGCACCAGGTGCTGATCCGGGGCGAAAACGCCAAGCTGACGGTGAACGAATACAAGATCGTGGCCCTGCTGGGCAAATATGCCGGCAAGGTGCTGACCTATGACTTCATCATCCGGGAGCTGTGGGGCCCCAAGGCCAAGGCCGACAACCAGATCCTCCGGGTGAACATGGCCAATATCCGCCGCAAGATCGAGGACACCCCCGGCCAGCCCCAGTACATCTTCACCGAGGTGGGCGTGGGCTACCGCATGCGGGAGGGAGACTGAGACCGTCCACTTCCGGAGGGTGATTGGCGAAATACATAAAATCTATGTCATAAATTTGTAAAATAGGGGCTATCTTTTTCCGGATGTATATGGTACAATCAGAATATCCCAAATGTATGCGGTACAACATGGTGCCGGAGAAGGTAGGTCTTATCTTATGGAACACAATGCGATCCTGGACAGCAAGCTGTCCCTGAGCAGCAACATTCCCCTGTACGCCCAGCTGGTGGGCATCATCAAGCGGGAGATCTCCTCCGGCGCGCTGAAAATCGGGGACCTGCTGCCGTCGGAGGCGGAGCTGTGCCGGGCGCTGGATATCAGCCGAAACACCGCCCGCCAGGCCATCGGCGAGCTGGAGGACGAGGGACTGGTGGTCCGCAAGCGGGGCAAGGGCACCTTTGTGGCCGACCCCAACAACAACCGCCGGGGCGTGCGCTATTCCTTCACCACGGAGGTCTCCTCCCTGGGCAAGACGCCGTCGTCCACCCTGGTGGATTTCGGCGTGGTGATCCCCACCCGGGCCATCTGCCAGCGGATGGACCTGCAGGAGGGAACCCCGGTGTATTGCTTCACCCGTGTCCGCAACGTGGACGGGGAGCCGCTGATCCTGGAAACCTCCTACTATCCCCAGTACATCTATCCCAACCTCACCCGGGAAATGGTCCAGACTCACAGCTTTTACAGCCTGCTGTATCATGTGGGGATCACACCCTTTTCCGCCGAGGACAGCTATGAATCCGTGATCCTGGACGCCCCCCGGGCCAGCCTGCTGGGGGTGGAGCCGGGCAGCTGCGCCTTTTATCACCAGCGCCGCACCCGCACCGAGGACGGCCGCATTTATGAGTATACCCGCAGCTATATCCGGGGCGACCGGGTCCGGCTGGACGTGCATATGCAGAAAAGCGGCATGAGCTTCACCCGCATCATCGACTGACAAAGTAACAGCAAGGCCCCCGCGCAGCGCGCTGCGCGGGGGCCTTATATTGGTTCACAAAGTCAACCACCGGCTCTGCCGGGGGTTGACTTTGTGAACCAATATGAAAAACAGCGGCAGGCAAAGCCCACCGCTGTTTTTTGTGATTATTCGGCCTGTGCAAGGTCCCGCTTCAGCAGGCGGAACAGGCCCTCCCGGTTCTCCCGGGTGATATACAGCACCCGGACGCCGGGGACGCCCCGCACCGCCTGCAAAAACGGGTCGTTCCGGTTTTTCACCGCCGCCAGCACCGGCTGGTCACCCTGCAAAGCCGCCAGCACCGCCTCCTGGAACCGGCGGGCGTCCCGCTCTAAAAAGCCCAGCTCGTCCATCAGCAGCAGGCCCGGCCCCTCCAGCAGCCGGGGGCCCCAGTCATCAAAGGCCGGGGTACAGCGGACACTGCGGCGGCTGTCGCACCGGCCGATCAGATTCTCCGGGCCGTACTGCCGCCGGGCTTCCGGACAGGCGGCGGGGTGAATGTAAATGGGGAACAGGCCCTCGCCGTCCGCCACGGTCTCCCGCTTGGTGACAAAGCCCGACACCGGGCCGGGATACAGGGCCGTCAGCCGCCGGATGAGGGTGCTTTTCCCCACCCCCCGGGGGCCGCAGATGAGTATTTTATCCATGGGAACCCTCCTTCAGCTGGGCCGCCGGGATGGCCAGCAGGCACAGGGGCTTGGGATTGGGCAGATACAGGGGATAGTCCGGCCAGGGGGACGGCTCCAGCCGGGCCTCCAGCTCCTGCCGGGCGGGCACCGTCCCGTCCCGGCTGTACAGCCGGAAAAACGCCAGGGCGTCCGCCACGGACCGGAAGGGTTGGCCGAATTCCAGGGTGAACCGCCGGAGGGTGCAGGTCAGTCCCCGGCGGCGCAGCTCCTGCTCCATGTCGGCGGCGGTGTGGCCCGCCATGCGGACGCCGGAGCTGAACTGGTGCTGCCGGAAGTCCCGCCGCACCACCAGGGCTGTGCCGCCGCACTGCCGGGCGGCGATGTCCAGAATCTCATCGGTGCCGCCGAACAGGCAGAACACCATGGCGTCATAGGGCCTTTGGGGCGGCAGGTCCCGGATGTCCCCGGTCAGGGCCGTCAGCCGGGGGTCATGGCCCCGGGCGGTCAGGTCGGCGATGGCCGCCGGGGAGCGGTCTATGGCGGTGACGTGTCCGCAGTAGGGCAGAAGGGCCCGGCTCAGCAGACCCAGGCCGCACCCGGCGTCGCACACCCGGTCCTCCGGGTGCAGGAACGCCCCCAGCTCCCGGGCCAGGTCCGTATAGTAGCGGCTGCGGTCTGCCGCCGTGTGCAGATAGCGGATGACCTCCGGACTCCATCGCTGCATGGTTCGCCCCCTTTCTTTCTTACCTTTTATCATACCATACCGCCCCCGGGGATGCAAGCCGGGGGGCGGATAATGGGGGATTTTGAATATGTATTGCAATTTTACGGTCGAAATATACGGAATACAATCGAATTCGGCAGCGGGGGACGGACAAGGCCGTCCGCCTCTGCGGCATGGCTGCCGGTTTTAGGGTCAAAGAAACCTGCCGCAGGCTCCGGCCCGCGGCAGGTTTTTGACGGAATTATTTGCGGCGGCGGCCGCCCCGCTTGGAGGCCATGTAGCGGTTCAGCTCCGACTGCTTGCTGTCGGACACGGACATGAACTGCTTGAGCTTGTCCTCAAAGGACAGCTCCGCCGGGGCGGCGGGCTGGGCGGGGGCGGAACGGGCGGGGGTGGAACGGGCGGGAGCGGGACGGGGGCCACGGGGCCGTGCCGGACGGTCGCCATAGGGAGGCCGGGGCTTGGGCGGCTGCGCCTGCTTCACGGACAGGCTGATCTTCCCCTCCGGCGAGATGGACAGTACCTTCACGGGTACCTCCTGCCCCTGGGTGAGGAAATCGTGGACATCGCTGACGAAGGTGCCGGCCACCTCAGAGATGTGAACCAGCCCGGATTTTCCATCGGGCAGCGCCACAAATGCGCCGAATTTGGTGATGCTGGTCACCTTCCCGGTGATAATGGTCCCAACCGTTAATTCCATAAACGAATCTATCTGCTCCCTTCGAAAGTGTGGCGTGTCAGTTGTTCACGTCGTAAAAAATGCGCTCGCCGTCGGAGGCCAGGCCCAGATCATCCCGGGCCAGACCCTGGATAAAGTCCTGATCTCCCTGGTGCTCCAGGTCGGACCGCAGGGCGTCATTCTGCTTTTCGGTCTGCTGAATCTGGGCCTCCAGCGCCTGGCTCTTGCTGCGAAGCTCCGGCAGACGGCTGCCGTATATCCGGACGATGCCTGCCCCTGCGGCGGCCACCAGCACCACGATCACCAGCAGAGCCGCCACGCGGCTGCGGCTGACGGGCTTTTTCTTGCTTCTTGCCATGTCTGCGGACTCCCTTCCGTGCGTCATCTTTTGGTCGTAGAAAACACTTCCACCAATATGTGTTTAGTATAGCGTACTTTGCCGCAGAATGGAAGCCTTTTTTTGCCTCCGGCAGCAATTTTTTTGCCTGATGGCGGCAAAAATCCAGGGGCAGCCGCAAAAGCCGCGCCAGCTCCCCGGCCACATCGGCCCAGAACTCCCACAGGGGCCGCAGCAGCGGCGCAGCCGCCAGCAGATACAGCAGCATCCCCGCCCCGGCTCCCAGCAGCAGATACAGCTGGGGCTCGCCGCCGCCTACCCGGGTCAGGGCCCACAGGGCCCCCAGCAGGCACACCAGGCCGAACACCGCGTCGGCGGCATGGGTCAGCCCCGGCCGCCTGCGCCGCAGCACCCGCAGCAGGTCGTATACCAGGCCCCCGGCGGCTCCCAGGGCCACGGCGGCCCCCAGGGAGGCCAGCTGACCGGCCACATAGTTCTCCATCCGTCCCCTCAGCCCAGCAGCCGGGTCAGCCAGGAGCCCCGGGGAGCCTGCTGCTCCTCATAGGTCAGGGCCTCCACCCGGCCATCCACCTGGAGCTCGCCGCCGTCCAGGCTCAGCTTGCCGATGTGCAGCCCCTCCCCGGTGACGATCAGGGTCCCCTCGCAGGTGGCCATGACGATGCAGCCCTCGTCGAACCGCTCCACGTCCTCCACCCCGGACACCGTCAGCTTGTCCCGGCCCTCCAGCTCCACCCGGTGATACAGCTGCTGCCCCGTTTCATACGCCATAAAAAAACCGCCCCCTCATATCAGCAATGGAATATTTCAATCGAATATCCCATGTGTATGAGAGGGCGGGAAAAATTATACCGGTTGTCCCGGGGCTGTCTCAGCTTTGTCCCGGAGTTGTCCCGCCGATTTCCCGGTACATGGCGGCGGCATCGGCTTTGCCCACGTTGTCCGCCACCGACAGCACCTCCACCTCCAGGGTCCTGGCCCCGAAGCGGATGGCAATTTTGTCCCCGGGCTTCACCTCGTAGGACGCCCGCTGCACCCGGCCGTTGACGCTGACCCGCTCATTGTCGCAGGCCTCGTTGGCCACCGTCCGCCGCTTGATGAGGCGGGATACCTTCAGATATTTGTCCAGACGCATAGTAATCCCCTCCTTTTGCCCCGCATTATAGCAGAAATTTCCCGGTTTTGCAACAGAAGTCATTTTTTGTGGGGTATGTGAGTTGCACACTCCGGCGGGGTATAGTATAATATAGGATACGAATTTTCCAAATGCGGGAGGGACCCAATATGATGCATCCTACCATAGATATCAAAACCTTTCTCAAGCCCGGGGTCCGGGCCCACCTGGCCGGCATCGGCGGGGTGAGCATGTGTCCCCTGGCGGAGGTGCTGCTGGGCATGGGCCTGCGGGTACAGGGCTCGGACATGACGGAAGGCGACACCGTCCGCCAGCTCCGGTCCCAGGGCATCGACGTGGCCATCGGCCACTCGGCGGAGAACCTGAAGGACTGCGACCTGGTGATCCGCACTGCCGCCATCCACGACGAGAATCCCGAGATCGCCGGGGCCATCGCCCGGGGCATCCCCGTGTATGAGCGGGCCCAGGCCTGGGGCGCTATCATGCAGCACTATGAAAACGCCCTGTGCATCTCCGGCACCCACGGCAAAACCACCACCACCTCCATGGCCACCCACATCTTCATGGCGGCCCAGGCGGACCCCACCGTGATGATCGGCGGCACCCTGCCCATGCTCCATGCGGGCTATCGGGTGGGCAAGGGAAACACCATCATCCTGGAATCCTGCGAATACTGCAATTCCTTCCTGAATTTCTTCCCCACGGTGGCGGTGATCCTGAACGTGGGAGAGGACCATCTGGACTTTTTCAAGGACCTGGCGGACATCGAGCGGTCCTTCCACGCCTTCGCCGACCTGGTGCCCCAGCGGGGCTATGTCATTGCCAACGCCGACGATAAGGGGGCCCGGGACGCCGTGGCGGGCCTGAGCCACCCGGTGTTCACCTTCTCCCTGGCGGACCGGACGGCGGACTGCTATGCCCGGGACGTGGCGTTTTTCGACGGCTGCGCCAGCTTCGACGTGATGATCCACGGGGAGCTGTATGCCCATGTGGACCTGCACATTCCCGGCAAGCACAACATTCTCAACGCCCTGGCGGCGGCCTCGGCGGCCTATGTGCTGGGGATCCCCGGCCAGGCCGTCACCCTGGGCCTGGAGGATTTCCACGGGGCCGGACGCCGGTTCGAGCACAAGGGCAGCTATCACGGGGCGGCGGTGTATGACGACTATGCCCACCACCCGGCGGAGCTTCACGCCCTGCTGACCACCGCCCGGTCCATGGGCTATGACCGGGTGATCTGCGCCTTCCAGCCCCACACCTACACCCGCACCAAGGCGCTGTTTGACGACTTCGTCCGGGAGCTTCAGCTGCCGGATGTGACGGTGCTGGCGGAGATCTACGCCGCCCGGGAGCAGAACGTCCTGGGCATCTCCTCCCGGGACCTGGCGGAGAAGATCCCCGGGGCCATCTATTGCTCCACCCTGGACAAGGTGGCCGACACCCTGGCGGGCCTGGCCCGGCCCGGGGACCTGATCCTCACCGTGGGCGCGGGAGATATCTTCCGGGCCGGTGAAAAGCTGCTGGAGCGGGCGTAAAAAGCAAAAATCCCCCGCCCCGAAGGGCAGGGGATGCGGCGGGCTGTAAAGTGCAGGAGCCTTACGTCTGGGGGGGCTGCTCGGCGGCCAGAACCTCCTGGGTGTCGGCCCCGCACAGGCGGATGAGCTTCTCCGCCAGGATCTTGGAGAACCCTGCGATCAGGGTGCTTTCGATGACCAGCCGGGACACGGCGGCCTCGCCGGGCTGGTCCGGCGTGCGGATATCCTCCGCCGCGTCCTGGACCTGTTGGTTGAAAAACAGGGCAATGTGGCGGAATTTCTCGGAATACTCCTGATAGATGGCCCGGACGTCCTCCTCGAGGATGTCCGCCGGGATGATCTTCTGCACGTCGCTGATGCTGATGCTCTGCTTCATGGTCAGGATCATGATGAGATAGGCGATGTGGACCCGGAAGTATTTCCGCTTTACCGGGGCGGGCATGATCTTCAGCCGCACATAGTTGTTGATGGTGGAGGAGGTGACAAAGCTTTCCTTGCCGCCGGGCATGGCCGGGATGAAGTTCAGATACTGGGCCAGCAGCACTACCACCTGGTCCATATACAGCCCCAGATCGGGGATGGCGTCCCACTCCGGCAGGTGGTAGTCGGTGATGAACCGGTCCCACCGGTCCAGCTTGTGGGCGATCAGCTCTTTGTCATATTGCATACAGCATTCCTCCGGCGTTTCCTTTTTCCATATAATATCAGAATATTTGGTTGGGCGCAAGCAGAAATCGGGAAATAATAGGTTGACTTGCCAGAACTAATATGCTATATTAGGAAAAAAGAGGGATGGAGGTCATAGCCATGCCGGATAAGATTTATATTTACGGAGACTCTCTGCTGAAGGCCACGGTGCCGGACGGAGATTTTCACTATCATTTTCACATCAATGAAGTCATGCAGCGCTACCAGACCAAGCTGGTGGAGGTGGTGAACCGGTCGAAAATGGGGGCCACCATCCGCAAGGGGCTGAGCCTGGTGCGGCATGACCTGGACCGGGGCCTGGAGGCCCGGTATGCCCTGGTGTCCTACGGCGGCAACGACAGCGACTTCGACTGGGCCGCCATTGACGCGGACCCCGAGGCCGACCACCGGCCCAACACGGAGCTGCCGGTGTTTGCCGACACCCTGCATGAGACCCTGGACGCCCTGCGCCAGGGCGGGGTGCAGCCGGTGATGATGACCCTGCCCCCCATTGACGGGGAGCGGTATCTGGACTTCCTGTGCCGGGACAATCTGCGGCGGGACCGCATTCTGGACTGGCTGGGGGAGCCTCAGATGATCTATCGCCACCAGGAGCTGTACGCCGACACGGCGGCGGAGATCGCCCTGCGGGAGAACATCCCCCTGATCCCGGTGCGGCAGACGTTTCTGCGGAACCACCGGCTGTCCCAGCTGATTGCCGCCGACGGCATCCACCTGACCATGCCGGGGTATGAGCAGCTGTTCGACACCCTGGCGGATTGGGTAAAGCACAATATTTAATCGAATTACCTTGGAAAGGAACCGTTTATCATGATTCAGATTTTTGTGGACTCCGGGGCCAATCTGTCCCCCGAGCTGCGGGAGCAATACAACATCCACCTGCTGCCTATGGCCTTGACCATTGACGATCAGCCGGCCCCGGAGGGGCTGGACGGCCACGAGTATTATGAGGCCCTGCGCTCCGGCGCCGACGTGCGCACCTCCATGGTGAACCCGGACGACGCCCGGAAGGCCTTTGAGCCTTATATCGCCCAGGGAGACGACGTGGTGTATTTCAGCATTTCCGCCGGCATCAGCGGCAGCTGGTGGTCGGCGAAGCTGGCCGGGGACGAGCTGATGGAGCAGTATCCCCAGCGCCGGGTCTGTCCCATCGACAGCATGGGCGCGTCTCTGGGGGCGGGAATCCCGGCTCTGAAGGCCTCCTCCCTGGTGCGCCAGGGCATGGGCCTGGACGAGCTGGTGGAGAAAATGACAGTGTACTGCCAGAATTACTGCCAGTATTTCGCTGTGGACGACCTGAAGTACCTGCGCAAGGGCGGCCGCATCTCCGGTGCGTCGGCGCTGGTGGGCTCCCTGCTGCAGATCAAGCCTATCCTCCGGGGCAACGAGGAGGGCAAGATCGTCCTGTTCGACAAGGCCCGGGGCAAGCTGCGGGCCATCGAGCGGCTGGTGAGCATCTATAAGGAGCGGGCCATCGACCTGGACGACCTGATCGGCATCTCCCACGGGGACTGCCCCGGCGAGGCCCTGCGGCTGGAGACCAAGCTGCGGGAGGCGGGCCATCGGGGGCCCATCCTGCTGGTGCCCCACGAGCCGGTGACCGGCGCCCATGTGGGCCCCGGTATGCTGTCGCTGTATTTCCACGCGGTGGGCAAGTAAAAAAAGAACACAAAACCTCCGCCGGGCGCCGCCCGGCGGAGGTTTTTGCGCATATTCAGGCGTCGGTGCGGCAGACTATGGACAAGAGGTGATTTTTATGACGTCCAGACGCCTGGGCCGGCAGACGGTGGCCCTGCTGCGGCCCCCCAGCGTGGTGTCCTATGCCAACATCGGCGGAAAATTCGAGGCCAACGGCCCCCTGGCGGGGCATTTTGACCTGCTGTGCACGGATTCCTTCTTCGGAAAGGACACCTGGGAGCAGGCGGAGTCCGCCATGCAGCAGGAGGCCCTGACCCGGGCCCTGGAAAAGGGCGGGCTGACCCCGGCGGAATTGGACTACGTCCTGGCCGGGGACCTGCTGAACCAGTGCATCGGCACCGCCTTCGGCCTGCGGGATTTCCAGATTCCGTTTTTCGGCCTGTACGGGGCCTGCTCCACCATGGGGGAGAGCCTGGCCCTGGGGAGCCTGCTGCTCTCCGGCGGCCACGCCCGGACGGCGGCCTGCATGACCAGCTCCCACTACTGCACCGCCGAGCGGCAGTACCGCATGCCGGTGCCCTACGGCAGCCAGCGGACCCCCACCGCCCAGTGGACTGCTACCGCCGCCGGGTGCTGTATCCTGGGGGACCAGGGGGACGGGCCGTATATCACCCATGTGACCTGCGGGAAAATCGTGGACATGGGCATCACCGACGTGAACAACATGGGGGCCGCCATGGCCCCCGCCGCCTATGACACGCTGTCGGCCCTGTTCCGGGAGACGAAAACCGGCCCCGGGGACTATGACCTGATCGTCACCGGGGACCTGGGGGCCCTGGGCCACGCCATCGTCACGGACCTGTTCCGCCGGGACGGGGTGGACCTGTCCCGGAACTATCAGGATTGCGGAATGCTGCTGTACGACCTGGAGAAGCAGGACATGCACGCCGGAGGCTCCGGCTGCGGCTGCTCGGCGGCGGTGCTGAACGGATATCTGCTGGACGGCCTGCGGCGGGGCCGGTGGCGGCGGCTGGTGTTTGCCCCCACCGGGGCCTTATTGAGCCCCACCTCCTCCTTCCAGGGGGAGAGCGTGCCGGGCATCTGCCACGCGGTGGTGTTTTCCGCCGGGAAGGAGGGGGAAACGTGGCCTATCTGAACGCGTTTTTGTGCGGCGGACTGCTGTGCGCCGTGGGACAGATCCTCATCGACCGGACCCAGCTGACCCCCGCCCGGATCCTGACGGGCTATGTGGTGGCGGGGGTGCTGTTGCAGGCGGTGGGGCTGTATCAGCCCCTGGTGGACTGGGGCGGCGCCGGAGCCACGGTGCCCCTGACGGGCTTTGGCTATTGCCTGGCCAAGGGGGTGGCGAAGGCCGTGGCGGAAAAGGGACTGCTGGGCGCTCTGACCGGGGGGCTGACGGCCACCGCCGGGGGCATTGCCGCTGCCGTAGTGTTCGGGGTGCTGGCGGCGCTGATCTTCCGCCCCGGGGACAAGCGGTAAGCGGCTCACCAGGAGGATGGCACGAAAAAAGCCCCCGGCAGGGGGCTTTTTGCTCAGCTTGTCCAAAAAGGGCTTTGCCCTTTTTGGACAGAAGGCTTGCAGTCTGCCGCGCGCATAATTTGTTCGCTGAAAGCGAACAAATTCCACACTTGCAGACTGAGAAGTGTTTTTTGCGACGTACACGCCGCCGCAAAAAACGGATTGCAGCTTATTTGCCGCCTGCGGGCGGCAAACGCTGCGAGGCTTTTTGCTGTTTATATGCTGCTTTTTATCCGGCGATGGCGCCGAAGGCGGAGACTCCCAGCAGGCTCAGGGCGCCCATAATGCACCCGGCCAGCAGTACTCCGCCCATACAGGCCAGCACACTCTTGCGGAAATCCATATCCAGGAGGCTGGCGGCCAGGGTGCCGGTCCAGGCCCCCGTGCCGGGCAGGGGGATGCCCACAAACAGCAGCAGCGCCCAGAACAGGCCCCGGCCTGCCTTGGCCTGGAGCTTTTCGCCGCCCTTTTTGCCCTTTTCCAGGCAGAAGGTGAAGAATTTGCCGATGACGGGCTTGTCCCGGCCCCACTCCAGCACCTTCCGGGCAAAGAAATAGATCAGCGGCACCGGCAGCATATTGCCCACAATGGCGATGATATACGTCAGCCACAGGGGCAGGCCGAAGCCCACGCCGTAGGGGATGGCCCCCCGCAGCTCGATGATGGGCACCATGGACACCAGAAACACGATGAGACAATGCTTGAACATAAGGGCTCCTTTTGCAGCGTTAAGCCAGTCTAATTGATGGTATAATAATATAGTATACCCCGCCCCGGCGGGATACGCAAGAATTGTTATTTTTTTGCCGAAGGATTTTGTGGAATACACAAAGAATCCGGCGTTTTTTCTCCGCAATTCTCCATTCTTTTGCGGGGTTTTCCATCGACACGGCTCCCCGGAATTTGCTATACTATAGAATAGACATATACTGGGAGGGGAATGCGTATGGGTGCATCCGAGATCATCGGCCTGTTAGGCGGCATCGCGCTGTTTTTATTCGGCATGGCCATTATGGGCGACGGCCTGAAAAAAGTCGCCGGAAGCAAGCTGGAGCTGGTGCTGTATAAGCTGACCAGCACACCGCTGAAGGGGGTTCTGCTGGGCACCGGCGTCACCGCCGTGATCCAGTCCTCCTCCGCCACCTCCGTGATGGTGGTGGGCTTCGTCAACTCCGGCATGATGAAGGTAAACCAGGCCATCGGCATCGTCATGGGCGCCATTCTGGGCACCAGCGTCACCGGGTGGATCCTCTGTCTCAGCAGTCTCAGCGGCGGCAGCGGCTGGGTGACCCTGCTGAGTACCGCCACCCTGACGGGCCTGGTGGCCGTCGTCGGCATCATCCTGCGCATGGCCGCCAAGCGGCCCTCTACCCACCACATCGGGGACATCCTGCTGGGCTTCGCGGTGCTGATGTACGGCATGAGCGCCATGAGCGACGCCGTCTCCCCCCTGCGGGACAGCCAGGTGTTCATCGACGCCCTGACCTCCTTCTCCAACCCCCTGCTGGGCATTCTGGTGGGCCTGCTGTTCACCAGCGTCATCCAGAGCGCCAGCGCCGCTGTGGGTATTCTCCAGGCTCTGGCCGTCACCGGGGCCATCACCTTTGAGATCGCCCTGCCCATCATCATGGGCATCGCCATCGGCGCGGCGGTGCCGGTGCTGCTGTCGGCCCTGGGGGCCAACGTCAGCGGCAAGCGCACGGCCTTTGTGTATCTGCTGATCGACGTGCTGGGCGTGGTGATCTGGGCCACGGTGTTCTATATCGCCAACGCCATCGCCCACTTTGATTTCATGACCATGACCATGACCACCGTGTCCATCGCCCTGATGAACACCCTGTTCCGTCTGGCCACGGTCATTGTGCTGGCACCGCTTATCGGAGTATTGGAAAAATGCGTGTGCCTGCTGATCCCCGAGAACCCCGAGAGCATCCGGGAGGAGCAGGAGATGGACCGGCTGGAGGAGCGCTTTCTGCTGCACCCGGCCCTGGCCCTGGAGCAGAGCCGCCAGGTCACCGACGCCATGGCCCGGCGGGCCATGGACAACCTGCTGCGGGCCATGGAGCTGGTGCACAAATTCAGCGACAAGGGCTGCCGGGCAGTGGAGGATGCCGAAAACGCCATCGACCGCTACGAGGACCGGCTGGGCACCTATCTGATGAAGATCACCGGCAAGGAGCTGTCCCAGCGGCAAAGCGAGGAGGTGTCCAAGTATCTGCACACCATCTCCGACTTTGAGCGCATTTCCGACCACGCCCTGAACATCTGCGACGCCGCCCGGGAGATCAACGCCAAAAGCGTGGTGTTCTCCCCGGAGGCCGAGCGGGAGCTTCGGACCCTGGAGCAGGCCATCACCGAGATCCTGCACCTGGCCGTCGGGGCCTTCGTCTCCGGCGACCTGGAGGGCGCCTCCCGGGTGGAGCCGCTGGAGGAGATCGTGGACGGCCTGTGCGACGAGATGAAGCTGCACCATGTGGACCGCCTGCAAAAGGGCGTGTGCACCCTGAACCAGGGCTTTATCTTCAACGACCTGCTGACCAACTATGAGCGGGTGGCGGACCACTGCTCCAACATCGCCGTGGCCATGATCGAGCTGGAATCCGACTCCTTCGACACCCATGAGTACCTCAACAGCGTCAAGGCCATGAAGTCCGCCTCCTTCGCCCGGTACTCCGCCGAATATCAGAAGAAATACACCCTGTAACCGGGGCTTATCCTGTTTTTCCCGCCGCGTCTGCGGCGGGAAAAATTTTTTCAAAAAATTTTCGCAAAAAAAGAGGATTCCGAGAATTTTAGGGGTATCTATAGATATCACGGGAATTCCGGCCGGACAGGAGGTGCAGCCATGCCGTTTCCCCAGAGCTTTCTGGACGAGCTGATCGCCCGGAACGATATCGTGGACGTGGTGGGCTCCTATGTGTCCCTGACGCCCAAGGGAGGCAGCTTCTGGGGCTGCTGCCCCTTCCACAACGAAAAGACCCCCTCCTTCCATGTGCTGCCGGACAAGCAGTTTTATCACTGCTTCGGCTGCAAAAAGGGCGGCGGCGTCATCAACTTCGTCATGGACATCGAGAATCTGTCCTATCCCGACGCGGTGCGGTTTCTGGCCAAGCGGGCCAACATCCCGGTGCCGGAGGAGGCCAGCGACGGCACGGAGAAGCTCCGCCGCCGGATGCTGGAGCTGAACCGGGACGCCGCCCGGTGGTACTATCAGACCCTCCAGGCCCCGGAGGGCCAGGCCGTCCGGGACTATCTGGACCGGCGGCAGATCCACCGGAAGATCGCCGTGCGCTTCGGCATGGGGGCCGCGCCGGACAGCTGGGACGCCCTGCTGACCGCCATGACCGCCAGGGGCTATTCCAAGGACGAGCTGATCCGGGCGGGCCTGGCCGTCAGCGGAAAGAACGGGCACATATACGACAAGTTCCGCAACCGGCTGATCCTGCCGGTGATCGACGTGCGGGGCGACGTGGTGGGCTTCGGCAGCCGGGTGCTGGACAAGTCCGAGCCCAAGTATATGAACACCCCCGAAACCCTTACATACAGCAAGCGCCGGGTGCTGTACGGACTGAACCTGGCCAAAAAGACCAAGCGGCCCAACATCATCCTGTGCGAGGGCAATCTGGACGTGGTGACCCTGCACCAGGCGGGGTTCGACAACGCCGTGGCCTCCATGGGCACGGCGCTGACGGTGGAGCAGACCCGGCTGCTGTCCCGGTATACCAAGGAGCTGGTGCTGTGCTACGACAACGATAAGGCGGGGGCACTGGCCACCCAGCGGGCTCTGGAGCTGCTGAACCGGTCGGAGTTCACCGTTCGGGTGCTGCGGCTGCCCAACCGGCTGGTGGACGGGGAATATGTGAAGCAGGACGCTGACGATTTCATCAAATTCCAGGGGCCGGAGGCCTTTGAGCGGCTGCTGTCCGGCAGCGCCAACGGCATCGAGTTCCGGCTGCACGAGATCGCCGGGAAGTATGACCTGCGGGACGATCAGGCCCGGGTGGCCTATGCCCAGGAGGTCAGTGGGGTGCTGTGCACCCTGGAAAACGCCGTGGAGCGGGAAATCTACACCACCCGGGCGGCGGAGGCGGCGGGGCTGACGCCGGAGGCCCTGAAAATGGAGGTGCAGCGGTCCTTCCGCCGCATGGCCGCCAAGGAGAAAAAGACCCGGGAGCGCCGGGAGCTGAACCCGGCGGTGTCCCTGCAGCCCCAGGAGCGTGGCCTGCGGTACGACAACCTCCGCAGCGCCCTGGCGGAGGAGGGCGTCATCCGGCTTCTGCTGCTGGACGACAGCCTGTTCGGCGACACGCCGCCGGTTCCGGCGGAGTCGTTCTCCTCGCCGCTGCTGGGCCGGGTATACGCCAGCCTGTGGGAGAGCCACATGGCCGGGCGGCCTTTGAGCATCTCCTCCCTCAGCGGGGAGCTGACCGGCGAGGAGATGAGCCACCTGACCGGGGTGGTGCAGAAGCCGGAATCCCCTGCCGGAGGGGAGCGGGCCCTGGCGGATTACTGCCGGGTCATCCGGGAAGAAGCGCAGAAACGCACCGCCGGGGCGGGAACGGACCCCCTGGCGGCTGCGGCGGAGAAATATAAAAATAAAAAGGGCTATGGAGGAAAGCACAATGACGGATAAAGTTTATACCCAGCAGGAGCTGAAGGAAATGGCGGACCAGCTGCTGGCCGCCGACGACAAGAAGAAGGCCGGAAAGGCCGCCGCCCAGAAGGCCGAGGAAGCAAAGCCCGCGGCGGACAAGGCCCTGGAGGAAAAGCTGGCCAAGTGCCCGGCGGCGGCGCTGCTGGCCGGGAACGAGAAGCTCCGGGAGCTGTTTATCAAGGGCAAGAAGAAGGGCCGCCTGGAGCCGGCGGAGCTGTCCGAGGTGGTGGACCCCCTGGACCTGGACGGCGACCAGATGGACCGCATCTATGACTCCCTGGCGGACCTGGGCATCGACATCGTCACCGAGGATTTCACCAACGACATCCCCGAGGACATGGAGCCTGCCATGGAGGAGATCGCCGAGATCGAGGAGGAGGAGCTGGTCGACCCCAACACCCTGGTGGATAGCTTCAACATCGACGACCCGGTGCGCATGTATCTGAAGGAGATCGGCAAGGTGCCCCTGCTGACCGGCGACCAGGAGGTCCGGCTGGCCACCGCCATGTCCGCCGGGAACGCCGCCAAGGAGCGGCTGGCCCAGGTGGAGGCCGGGGAGCTGACCCTGACCGATGAGGAGCTGGCCCAGGCCAAGGCGGAGCTGAAGGCCGGGGAAAAAGCCAAAAAACAGCTGGTCGAGGCCAACCTGCGTCTGGTGGTGTCCATCGCCAAGCGCTATGTGGGCCGGGGCATGCTGTTCCTGGACCTGATCCAGGAGGGCAACCTGGGTCTGATCAAGGCCGTGGAGAAATTCGACCACACCAAGGGCTATAAATTCTCCACCTATGCCACCTGGTGGATCCGCCAGGCCATCACCCGGGCCATCGCCGACCAGGCCCGCACCATCCGCATCCCCGTCCACATGGTGGAAACCATCAACAAGGTCATCCGGGTGTCCCGGCAGCTGCTGCAGGAGCTGGGCCACGACCCCTCCCCCGAGGAGATCGCCGAGGAGATGAACATGCCCGTGGACAAGGTCCGGGAGATCCTGAAGATCGCCCAGGAGCCGGTGTCCCTGGAGACCCCCATCGGCGAGGAGGAGGACTCCCATCTGGGGGACTTCATCCCCGACGAGGGCGCGTCCGAGCCCAGCGAGGCCGCCAGCTATACCCTGCTGAAGGAGCAGCTGGTGTCCGTGCTCAGCACCCTGACCCCCCGGGAGGAGAAGGTGCTGAAGCTGCGCTTCGGCCTGGAGGACGGCCGCACCCGCACCCTGGAGGAGGTGGGCAAGGAGTTCAACGTCACCCGCGAGCGCATCCGCCAGATCGAGGCCAAGGCCCTGCGGAAGCTCCGCCATCCCTCCCGCAGCAAGAAGCTCAAGGACTTTCTGAACTGAGGTGACGGGCCATGACGCTGGATTTTGACCGCATGCCCTCCCTGGTGCAGCCCCGGTTCAAGGGCGGCCAGGGGGAGGCCGAGACCCGGATCTTTCAGGACGACATGGGGAAGATCCTACGGCTGACGCTTCAGCCCGGCTCCTCCATCGGCCTGCACACCCATGAGGACAGCTGCGAGATCATGTACTTCCTGTCCGGCACCGGGGTGTGCCTGGACGACGGCGCGGAGGTGCCGGTGGGCCCGGGCCTGTGCCACTACTGCCCCCGGGGCCGCAGCCACAGTGTCGTCAACACCGGCACAGAGCCTCTGGTGATCCTGGGCATCGTGCCCAATGCAAAATAAAGCAAAGGGAAAGAGCATATCCATATGAACCTGCAAGAATTTTTCGCGGAAAATCCCCGGGTGGCCATCGCTTTTTCCGGCGGGGTGGACTCGTCCTACCTGCTGTATGCCGCCCTGCACTATGGGGCCCGGGCAAGGGCCTATTATGTAAATTCCGCCTTCCAGCCGGCCTTTGAGCTGGAGGACGCCCGGCGTCTGGCCGGGGAGCTGAACGCCGACATGAAGGTCCTGCCGGTGGACGTGCTGGCGTCGGAAACCGTAACGGCCAACCCGCCGGACCGGTGCTATCACTGCAAGCAGATGATCTTCCGCACCATCCTGGCCGCGGCGGAGGCGGACGGCTTCACCGTGCTGCTGGACGGCACCAACGCCTCCGACGACGCCGGGGACCGGCCCGGTATGCGGGCCCTGCGGGAGCTGGCGGTGCGCTCTCCCCTGCGGGAGTGCGGCCTGACCAAGCGGGATATCCGCATGCTGTCCCGGGACGCAGGACTGTTTACCTGGGACAAGCCCGCATACGCCTGCCTGGCCACCCGCATCCCCACCGGGCAGCCCATCACCGCCCGGGACCTGGCTGTCACCGAGGCGGCGGAGAGCGATCTGTTCTCCCTGGGCTTCACGGATTTTCGGGTGCGGATGGTGGGCCGCAGCGCCAAAATTCAGCTGCCCGCCGCCCAGATGCCAAGGCTTCTGGAGCACCGGCAGGAGATTTTGCAGCGCCTGGGGCCGGATTATGACGGCGTATGGCTGGATTTGGAGGGACGAGGATGAACAGCGATACCAGAAAGCTGCTGGAGGCCGTGCAGCAGGGCGCCATGTCCGTAGACGAGGCGCTGCTGGCCATCAAGAAGGAGCCCTTTGCCGACATCGGCTATGCCAAGGTGGATATGCACCGGGGCATCCGCCAGGGGGCGGCGGAGGTGATCTACGGCGCGGGAAAAACCGTCGCCCAGATGATCGGCATCGTGGGCGTCATGCGCCAGCACGGCCAGAAAACCATTCTCATCACCCGCCTGTCGCCGGAGGCGGCGGCGGAGATCGCCGCCGTGTATCCCCTGGATTACCGGGCCGAGGCCCGGTGCGGCATCATCGGCGACCTGCCGGAGCCTGACGGCATCGGCCGCATCGTTATCGCTACCGGCGGCACCAGCGACATCCCCGTAGCGGAGGAGGCCGCCCTGACGGCGGAGGTCCACGGCAACGAAGTGCTGCGGCTGTACGATGTGGGGGTGGCGGGCCTGCACCGGACCCTGCACCATATGGACGATATCATGAGCGCCTCGGTGATCATCGCCATTGCCGGCATGGAGGGAGCCTTGGCCAGCGTCATCGGCGGTCTGGCGGACTGCCCGGTGATCGCCGTGCCCACCAGCGTGGGCTACGGCGCGTCCTTCGGCGGCGTGTCGGCTCTGCTGTCCATGCTGAACTCCTGCGCCAGCGGCGTGTCGGTGGTGAACATCGACAACGGCTTCGGCGCGGGGTATCTGGCCAGCATGATCAACCACATGGAGGTGAAAAAATGAGGACCCTGTATCTGGACTGCGGCATGGGCGCTGCCGGAGATATGCTGACGGCGGCCCTGCTGGAGCTGCTGCCCCAGCCGGAGGAGTTTGTGAAGCGGCTCAACGGCCTGGGGATCCCCGGCGTGACCTATCACCGGGAACAGGCGGAAAAGTGCGGCATCACCGGCACCCACATCACCGTGACGGTGGACGGCCATACAGAGTGTGACCATGACCACGACCATGACCATGAGCACCACCATCACCACAGCGGCATGGAGGAGATCGGCCATCTGATCGGGCACCTGCCGGTGTCGGAAAAGGTGCGGGCGGACATCCGGGCGGTGTATGACGCCATTGCCCAGGCGGAGAGTCACGTCCACGGCGTGCCGGTGACGGACATCCATTTCCATGAGGTGGGCACCATGGACGCCGTGGCGGACGTGACGGCGGTGTGCCTGCTGATGGAGGAGCTGGCGGCGGATCAGGTGATCGCCTCCCCGGTGCATGTGGGCAGCGGCACCGTCCGCTGCGCCCACGGCGTTCTGCCGGTGCCTGCCCCGGCCACGGCATATCTCCTGCGGGATGTACCCATCTATGGCGGGGCCATCCAGGGGGAGCTGTGTACCCCCACCGGGGCGGCTTTGCTGCGGCACTTCGTTACCCGCTTCGGCGATATGCCGGTGATGACCCTGGAGACCGTGGGTTATGGCATGGGACAGAAGGACTTCCCCCGGGCCAACTGCCTGCGGGCCATGCTGGGGGAGACGGCGGCGGAGAGCGGCGATGTGGTGGAGCTGGCCTGCAACCTGGACGATATGACCGGCGAGGGCATCGCCTTCGCCATGGAGCGGCTGCTGGCCGCCGGGGCACTGGATGTGTACACCTTGCCCATTGGCATGAAGAAGTCCCGGCCCGGCGTGATGCTGTGCGTCCTGTGCCGGGAGGAGCAGCGGGAGGCTATGGTGCATCTGCTGCTGCGGCACACCACCACCCTGGGCGTCCGGGAGACCCGGCACCGGCGGTATACCCTGTCCCGCAGCCAGGACACCGTGGACTCCCCCTGGGGCCCCGTGGCCCGGAAAACCTCCCAGGGCTGGGGCGTCCGGCGGCAGAAGCCGGAGTTTGAGGACCTGGCCCGCATCGCCCGGGAGCAGAACCTGACTCTGGACCAGGTCCGGGATGGGCTGAAGTGAAAACAAGAGGACCGGCTGCCGAAGCAGCCGGTCCTTTTTTGCGCCTTGATCCGCTTATACCAAAACCTGTTAAAAAGCTTGAAAAGCCTTTTAACAGGTTTTGTATGAGACGTCACAGCGTGTTTTCACACGCTGTGCGTGCGCCCGGCGCACGGGATTCTTGATTCAATTTTTGAATCAAGAATCAGTATTAATACCCGAACAGCATGTCCCGGCGAATCTCCGCCAGGTTGTGGGCGCCGCACATGGCCATGGTGTCCGCCAGCTCCGCCTGGAGCTTGTTCACCAGCACGCCGGGGCCTTCCGCCCCGCCGCCATAGACCATGGTGACGAAGGGACGGCCAATGAGCACGCCGTCCGCGCCCATGGCCAGGGCTTTGAAGATGTCCGTGCCGTTGCGCAGGCCGCCGTCCACCAGGATGGTCAGCTTGCCGCCCACCGCGTCGGCGATGGCGGGCAGGACCTCCGCCGTGGAGGGACACTGATCCTGGACCCGGCCGCCGTGGTTGGACACCACGATGCCGCTGGCCCCGGCCTCCAGGGCCTTCAGGGCGCCCCGGACGGTCATGACGCCCTTGACGATGAAGGGCTTCTGGGCGTAGTCGATGATCTGCCGCAGTTCCTCCACAGTCTTGCTGCCGGCGGGAGGCGTCAGCCCCTTCAGGAAGGGCAGGCCCGCTGCGTCAATGTCCATGGCCACGGCCATGGGGTCCGCCCGGCGCACGGCGTCCAGCTTGGCAAACACCGTTTCCATGTTCCAGGGCTTCACCGTGGGCACGCCCAGGCCCCCGGCGGCGGTGATGGCGTGCAGCGCGCCCTCCATCACGGCGGGGTTGGTGCCGTCGCCGGTGAAGGCGGCGATGCCCGCCTGGGCGCAGGAGGACACCAGAATGTCATTGTAGGTCAGATCGTCGTATTTATCCCCATAGTGGAGCTTCATGGCCCCAACGGGGGCGGCGAAGATGGGGGCGGCAAACTTCCGCCCGAACAGGGTGAAGGTGGTGTCAATGGGAGCATTTTCGCAGATGGTGTCCATGTTGATGCACACCTCCTGCCACTTCTGATAGTTGCGCAGCATGGTGGCGGCGGTACCCTTGCCGCCGGGGCCGGGCACCTGGGTGCGGCAGGCCATGCCGTTGCATACGGGACATGCCTTGCAGTACGGGCCGCTGCACTCCCGGGCGTTTTTGAGAATTTCGTTGTAATCCATAGGGAAAACCTCCTCAATTGCGTGATATAGCCCTATCATAGCGCACCGGAAACGTTTTTGCAACCGATTTTGTCGGTCCGGGGCGAAAAAAGGCCGGTTACAAAAGTATACTAAACGGTAACAAAACCGTTACAATGGTTAAAAATGGTTACAATACACGAAAATCTATTGTTTTTTTGCGGAGTAACTGTATAATACAGTCATGGAGTCCGGATATTGTCCGTTGGAAAGGAGAAAACCATGAACTCGAAAAGACGATTTTTCAGCATATGCACGGCCCTGTGCCTGATGCTGCTGCTTCTGGCGGGATGCGCCGCCAAGCCCCAGCCCGCCGGAGTTGGTACGGACCAGCCGGACCCGGTGCAGGGTCTGGGCCTTCCGGAGGCGGGCGAGTGGACGGTGCCGCTGCTGACGGTCTATCGCCTGGACGGCGGCGAGGACAACCAGGTGCAGATGTTATACACCGGCCAGTGGGACCTGCAGAAGGGCTGCATCACCACCGGTGAGCTTTATGAAACGAAGCATTGGGCGCCCTTGACGCCCCGGAGCCTGCCGGAGGAGTGGCAGCCGCAGTTCATCGACCAGTACGACGGCTCGTTCGCCTGTACCAAGGACGGCGAGACTCTGCGGGAGACGCCGCCGGAGGGCGGCGGCAACGTGTTCCGGATGGCTCTGGACGGAGACACGGTGGTGGCCGTCTACTATCAGTCTGTGGCGGATCAGAGCGGCCTGGTGACGGGAGTAGTCGTCTCCGTGGCCCGGTATCCCCTGGGACACCCGGAACAGGCGGAGTGGAGCCATATGGACGTGGGGCCGGAGCACGTCTCCGAGGTGTCCACCCAGCAGCCGGTCTATCTGGACGGCAAGGTGTATATGGCGGGGCATGAGACGGTGCTGGCCTTTGACCCGGTGACCCAGGAGGTCACGGAGCCTCTGGACATTGCCCGGCTGGATACCCTCTGGCCGGAGGGAAAGCCCACCGACCCGGAGTTCGGTTATGTGGGCGTCGCCATTGCGGGATGCTATGACGATGTGCTGATCGTCAACCGGATCCTCTATGCAGGGGACAGCTATCACGGCATGGACGCCGTGTATAAGGGCGGCGTGCTGGCAGGGGTGATGGAATACCGCTCGGAGTCCCCGGAGCAGCTGTATCTCTATGACGGCGGTCTGCGCCAGGTGGGGACCTTCACCCCTCTGAGCCAGAATGGCCTGGAATTTTTCACCAACAAGTACCCCATGCGGTTCTGATACTGATTCTTGATAAAAATTTTAATCAAGAATCCCGTGCGCTGCGCGCACGCACAGCGTGTGAAAACACGCTGTGACGTCCCATACAAAACCTGACGCACCTTCGGTGCTATAAAAAGCTTTTCAAGCTTTTTAACAGGTTTTGGTATGATATAAATAACCCCCCCGCCCGGCCCTGCGGCAAGCAGAGTCGGGCGGGGCAGCTTTTCAAAAAAGCCTCGCAGAGTTTGCCGCCCGCAGGCGGCAAATCAAATGCAATCCATTTTCGCCCGGGGCGTGTACCTGGGCGAAAATTCTTCTCAGTCTGCAAGTGTGGAATTGGTTCGCCCATGGCGAACCAATTATGCGCGCGGCAGACTGCAAACCTTTTGTCCAAAAAGGGCAAAGCCCTTTTTGGACAGTCTCCCCCCGCTCGACCCTGCGGCAAGCAGAGTCGGGCGGGGGCGTATTTTATTCCGGTGTCTGTTCCGGCTCCTCCTCCGTGATGGTGGGGATGAAGGCCCGGGCCAGCTTGCCCCGGCCCCGGTGCTTGATATAGAAATATCCGATGGTGCTGAACACCACGGCTCCCACGAAGTTCACGAACAGATCCTCCATGGTGTCATACAGGCCGATGTCCAGGTATCCGTCAAAGCCCAGGTCCTGGCCGTTGACGGCCACGGAGTGGATGCCGTCGATGGTGACGGGGATGTTGCTGTTGGTGGGGTCCAGCATCACGGAGGTGACGGACTGGATCACGGTGTCCTTCTGCATGTCCATGTGGAACAGCCGGTCCATGCCGAACTCGAAAAATTCCCACATGACGCCAACGGTCATGGAGAAGCAGAAGGCTGCCAGGGCCACATACACCGGCGAAAGCTGGAACTTGATGCGGCTGTTGCGGTTGAGGATGTCGATCAGGGCGAAGCCCGTGGCGGCGCACAGGAACCCCGTGGTGGTGTGGAGCATGGAGTCCCAATAGGGATAGGTGATGAAATAGCATCCCAGCTCCCCCAGGATCTCCGCCGCGAAGATGAACAGCAGAATGATGATCTCCAGGGTGGAGGGCAGCTCGATGCCGAAGTTCTGCTGGATGAAGAAGGGCAGCATAAACAGCACCAGCACCAGCAGGCAGATGAAGGCGCTCTCATACTCCCGCCGGAGGATGGAGGACACCAGAACGGCGATGACGATCAGACGCAGCACCAGGTATACGGCGAACACCGCCGGGCGGCGGCGGATGATGGGCCCCAGGTCCCGGAACTTGCGGCGGGGCGGCTTGGGTTCGTGCTTCATAAAATGATTCCTTCCTCGTGCATTTCTTCTTGCATAGTGGGATGAATTGTAACATATTCCAGGAAAAAATGCAACAAATAACGCAAAATAACGCATCGGAGGGCCCGCCTGTCGGCGGACCCTCCGGATAACTATGATGCTTTTACAGGTTTGGCTCCATCAGGAGAACCAGCCCAGGCCGAAGAAGCTGTCCAGCTGACCGGCCAGAATCAGGATCATGATGATGGGGGTGATATACTTCACGCACACGTTGAAGAAGGTCTTGCTCTTGAAGCGGTTGCCCTCCAGGCAGCACTCGTCGTCCACGATCTGGGGACCCAGCTCCCAGCCGATGCAGATGCACATCAGCAGAGCGCCCAGCGGCATCAGGATACCCTCGGCCACGCAGTCGAAGAAGTCCAGCCAGCAGTCGCTCCAGCCGCTGGCCTCGATGTTCAGCAGATGGGCGGGGGCCATGCCGTTTTCGCCCAGGCCGTCCAGGCACACCAGCACGCACAGGACACCGGCAGCGATGGCAGCCAGGATGGAATAAGGCTTGCGCTTGTCGCCCTTACCGGCGTCGCGGGCCTCATCCACGAAGTGGGCCACGATGACCTCCAGCAGGGAGATGGAGGAGGAGATGGCGGCAAAGACCACCAGCAGGTAGAACAGGATGCCGAAGATGGGGCCGATGGAGCCCATCTTGTCGAACACGTTCTGCATGGTGATAAACAGCAGCTTGGGGCCGCCCACGGCGCCTGCGGCGTCCAGGGCGAAGCGGCTGGGCATCACGGCCAGACCGGCCATCAGGGCGATCAGGGTGTCGCACACCACGATGACCAGGGCGTTCTTCTCCACGTTCTGCTTCTTGTCCAGATAGGAACCGTAGGTGATCATGATGCCCATGCCCAGAGACAGGGAGAAGAACATCTGACCGCCGGCGGTGGCGAGGATGCTGATGAAGTTGGGGATCTCGGTGACGTGCTTGACCACGGGCACACCGGCAACGGCGCCGACCATGGCCCCGTCCACCAGAGCCTTGGCGGGCTCATAGTAACCGGTGCTGGTGACATAGCCCGGCTGGAACATATACTTCAGGCCGTCCAGGGCACTGCTGTGGATCACCTGCTGCACGGTGCTGCCGTCGGCCTGCAGAACGGCCACGGTGAAGTCGTTGCCGCCCAGGGTGCAGGCCCGGATGATGCAGATCACCAGCAGGATGAACAGGGCGGGCATACCCACGGAACAGACCTTCTCAATGCCGTTGCTGACGCCGCACATGACAATGAGCAGGGTGATGAGCACGAAGATCAGACCATAGATCACGGACTCGCCCTGGTTGGTCAGCAGGCCGCCGAACACCTCTGCGCCGCCCAGGCCGCCGGTGCCGAAGCCGGCGTTGAAGAGGTTGCCCAGGTTCACGGTGACATACTTGATGCAGTAGCCGCCCAGAGCGCAGTAGAACGACAGGATCAGGAAGGGTGCGATGATACCCAGCCAGCCCAGCCACTTGAAGCGCTTGGTGAGGATCTTATAGGTGCTGATGACGCCGCGGCCGGTCTTGCGGCCCAGGGCCAGCTCGCCCACCATGACGATGAAGCCGCACAGCGCCGCCAGGATCAGATAGATGACCAGGAACGTGAAGCCGCCGTTGGCGCCCATCTTGTTGGGGAAGCCCCAGATGTTGCCAAGGCCCACTGCCGATCCCACGGCAGCCATCAGGAACCCAAATGTGGTTCCAAAGCCTTTTCTTTCTTCCATTGAATTCTCTCCTTTTCTTTTTCCTCCTCCGCCCCGGCGGGGCGGGAGCCGGCGCAGGCCGTGCCGGCGGCATGCGTCTATTGGACATATTCAAAGTATACAGGGATTCGGTCAATTGCACAATTGACAATTTTAATAAACTTTTAACGTCAATTTCTGCAAATTTAACATTATGTGAACTTATTCACATTCTTTTTTTATGCACATTTTGCAATATGCCGAAATATTTGCCGGAAACCTACCTACCAAACCGCTCGTTTTTCTTTCATTGGACCCCGTGCCTTGTGAATAATTAAACGGCATTGTGTCAAATTTCACAAAAGTGCTGTTTTTCCGGTTTCTCTATGGGTTTTGCCTGATAAATTTTGTAACCATCTAAAATTTTTTGTATTTATTTTCATTTTTTTGCTGTTAGCGATTTACAACGCTGCAGAATTATGGTAAAATAACGCCTATGGAACAAAAACCCGGAGGGGCCTCCTGCGCCCCGGCCCCCCGGAAAGAAAGGGTGACTGCCTTGGCAAACGTATGCGCAGTTAAAATGGAGAATATCACCAAGTGCTTCGGCAAGGTAACGGCCAACAAGGACGTTACGCTGGAGCTGTATAAGGGTGAGATCCTGTCCCTGCTGGGTGAAAACGGCAGCGGCAAGACCACCTTGATGAATATGCTCTCCGGCATCTATTTCCCCGACGAGGGACAGATCTACATCGACGGCAAGCCTGTGACCATCGCCTCCCCCAAGGACGCCTTCGCCCTGGGAATCGGCATGATCCACCAGCACTTCAAGCTGGTGGACGTGTTCACCGCCACGGAAAACATCATCCTGGGTATGCCCGGGAAGCTGAACCTGGCCGAGGCCCGGAAGAAGGTCAAGGAGATCTGCGACCGGTACGGCTTCGACATCGACCCGGATCAGAAGATCTATGACATGTCCGTGTCCCAGAAGCAGACGGTGGAGATCGTGAAGGTCCTGTACCGCGGGGCCAACATCCTGATCCTGGACGAGCCCACCGCCGTGCTGACCCCCCAGGAGACCGACAAGCTGTTTGCCGTCATGCGCAACATGAAGAACGACGGCAAGTCCCTGATCATCATCACCCACAAGCTCCACGAGGTGCTGGACGTGTCCGACCGGGTGGCGGTGCTGCGCAAGGGCGCGTACATCGGCTGCGTGCAGACCAAGGACGCCAATCAGCAGTCCCTGACGGACATGATGGTGGGCCACGCCGTCACCCTGAACATCGACCGCCCCACCCCCGTGAACGTGAAGCCCCGGCTGGACATCAAGGGCCTGACGGTCTTTGACGAGATGGGCGTCAAGCGCCTGGACAACGTGACCTTCACCGTCAACGCCGGCGAGGTGCTGGGCATTGCCGGTATCGCCGGCTCCGGCCAGCGGGAGCTGCTGGAGTCCATTGCGGGCCTGTATCCCGTGGCCTCCGGCTCCGTCACCTATTATAATCCCGATAATGACCAGCCCAAGGAGCTGGTGGGCCTGAGCCCCATGGCCATCCGCAAGAGCGGCATCGCCATGTCCTTCGTCCCGGAGGACCGCCTGGGTATGGGCCTGGTGGGCTCCATGGGCATGACCGGCAATATGATGCTGCGCTCCTGGCGGAAGGGCGGCAGCATCTTCCTGGACCGCAAGGACCCCGAGGCCCTGGCCAACCGCATCTGGCAGGAGCTGGAGGTGGTGACCCCCAGCACCAGCTTCCCCGTGCGCCGCATGTCCGGCGGCAACGTGCAGAAGGTCCTGGTGGGCCGCGAGATCGCCCAGCAGCCTGCCGTGCTGATGACGGCCTACGCCGTCCGCGGCCTGGACATCAACACCTCCTATACCATTTATAATCTGCTGACCGAGCAGAAGATGAAGGGCGTGGCCGTGGTGTATGTGGGCGAGGATCTGGACGTGCTGCTGGAGCTGTGCGACCGGATCGTGGTTCTGTGCGGCGGTCAGGTCTCCGGCGTGGTAGACGCCCGGACCACTGACAAGCACCAGGTCGGCGCGCTGATGACGCTGGTGAACAAAGGAGGCAAAGCGGATGAATAAGAAATCCCTGTTCCACATTTCCAAGCGGGACACCCTGCCGTGGTACACCAACGTGGCCATCCGGGGCGGCGCCATCATCCTGGCGCTGGTGGTGTGCGCACTGGTCACCACCATCCTCACCGGCGAAAATCCCCTGAGCATTTACGGCACCATCCTCAAGGGCGCTTTCGGCACCGCCCGCAAGAGCTGGACCACCTGGGAAAACGTGGCCATTCTGCTGGGCATCTCCCTGGCGGTGACCCCCGCCTTCAAGATGCGCTTCTGGAACATCGGCGCCGAGGGCCAGGTCCTCATCGGCTGTCTGGCCTCCACCACCTGCATGATCTGCCTGGGCGGCAAGATGCCCAACTGGCTGCTGCTGGTGGTCATGACCATCGCGTCCCTGGCCGCAGGCGCTCTGTGGGGCTTCCTGCCCGGCTTCTTCAAGGCCAAGTGGAACACCAACGAGACCCTGTTCACCCTGATGATGAACTATATCGCCACCCAGCTGGTGGCCTACTTCATCATCATCTGGGAGGTTCCCAAGGGCTCCGGCAAGATCGGCATCATCAACCAGGACACCCAGGCCGGCTGGCTGCCCACCATCGGCAACCAGAAGTACCTGCTGGCCATTCT
>ERZ809074.217-NODE-217-length-98954-cov-7.288921_pt1 | contig 98954 bp, 76 predicted proteins | sample MGYA00520795_ERZ809074 | MGnify/ENA primary metagenome ERZ809074 (study PRJEB31570, sample SAMEA3212989) | Homo sapiens | biome: human-gut; feature: human gut; material: fecal | place: Sweden | collected 2011 ...
GCTCGGCATAATCCAAGTAAACTTGGCTTCTGCTCTCGCCTTGCACAAACGTTCTGTTTTCTAAAATTGTTTCTTTATCCCTGCTCCTCAATCAGTGCGACGGCGTAAGCGGAGATGCCTTCGCGGCGGCCAGTGAAACCGAGATGCTCGGTGGTGGTAGCCTTCACGGAAACGCGGGAGACGGGGATGCCGAGCAGGGGGGCGAGGCACTCGCGCATGGCGTCGATATGCGGCGAAAGTTTGGGGCGTTCGGCGCAAACGGTGATGTCTACGTTGCCTACACTGAAACCGTTATCGGCAAGCAGAGCTACGGTGCGGCGCAGCAGGATCTTGCTGTCGATATTCTTAAACTCGCCCGCCGTGTCGGGGAAATGATAGCCGATGTCGCGCATGGCGGCTGCCCCGAGCAGGGCATCGCAAAGCGCGTGGATAAGCACGTCGGCATCGCTGTGGCCCAGCAGTCCGAAGTCGTGTTCTATCTTTATGCCACCCAGCCAAAGGTCGCGGCCGGGCACCAGCTTGTGTACGTCGTAACCGAATCCTATTCTCATCTTCTCCTTCTGCTGAAAAAGTCCTTGATACCGTCGAAGTCGAACGCCAGCGACACGCGCAGCGTCTGGTCAAGCGGGTTGCTGGGCGAGGTGGCAATGGTGTAGGCTGCGTCAATTGCCATGACGTTCATGCGGAAGCCCGCACCCACGTTGAAATATTTGCGATTACCCTGCATCTTGCTCTCGTGGTGATAGCCGCCGCGCAGGGAGAACTTGTCGTTGTAAACGTATTCCGCGCCGACGCTCCACTGTATCTCTTCCATTTCGCCCTTGAAACCGCGCTCGGAGTCGCTGAAACTCTTGAAGATGCCGGAGATGGATGACACATCGTAGTAGTCCTTGCGCAGGCGCAGCTCATAATCTTCGTTGCTCTCGTCAGCCATTTGCAAAGGTTTGGAAGGAACGAGCAACTTGTTGGCGTCTGCGCAGATGGAGAAGCGGTTGTACTCGTTGATGGGCACCATGAAGTTGATGCCGAGGCGCAGGTTGGTGGGGATGAAATAGGAATTGTCGTCGCCGTAGCTTATTTTCGTACCGATGTTGCTGATGTTAAGGCCGAGGGCGAATTGGCACTCGCGCTGCCCAAGGTTGAAATACGTGTTGTAGTAGCAGGCGATGTCGGCGGCGAAGGCAGAGCCGGGCTTCGTGCTGTCGTCGTAGTGGCCACTCAGGTCGGAGTACATATAGCGCAGTGCTACGGCCGCCGAGAATTTCTCGGAGAGCATACGCGAGTAAGCCACGTCCACGCCCATTTCGTAGGGCTTCACGGTGGTGTTCTCGTCGTCGGTCATCACGTCGCCGAGCGTAAAGTAGCGCAGGCTGGCGCTCAGTGCCTGGTAGTCGCCGAGGCGGATGTAGCCGGCGGCGTTGAGCAGGGCGATACCGTCGGTTAGCTGTCGCAGCCACGGCGTGTAGTTGATGGCAAGACCGGCACGCGAAATGGTGAACGGGTATTTGGCGGGGTTCCAGCTTTGCGAGTTTACGTCGGGGTCGGTGGCGGCACCCGTGTCGCCAAGGCCGGCGGCGCGCGCGTCGGCGGCAATGGACTGCGAGGTGACGGCAGTGGTGACGGGATTGAACTGGTCGCGCACGTCGTCCTGCGCAAACAGAGCCGCAGGCATCACAGCGAGCGCAGCGAAAAGGAGTTGTCTGAGTGTATGTTTCATGTTGTTGATTGTTGGCTGGATTGGGATTATTTTAGTAGACAAGTAGACGAGGAGACAAGTAAACGAGTAAACAAGTTGGGGCGGGCTGTAAGCCCAATTGTTGCGCCTAGCCCAGGGCAACACCCTGGGGACAAGTAAACATATTTAGAGAATTACGAGTTTCTTGGATTTAGTTTCTTTGCCGTCGATAATGGCGCGGTATACGTAGATGCCCGAGGAGAGCGGCGTACCGGCTGTGTCGGTGAGCTGCCAGGGCACGGACACGTAGTTTGCGCCCTGCACGCTTTGCGTTTTATGCCATACGCGCCGCCCGGCGATGTCGTAGACTTCCATGGTCACGTCGATGCCTGCGGTGGTGTCCATGAAGAAGGAGGCAATAAACGTGGTGGTCGTTGTGGCGGGATTTTTCGTGGCAAAGACATCGCGGTCGGCCGCGCCTTCTTCATGCACGTTGAACGAGAGTTCGGAGTCCGTGACGTTGCTGTTCACGTCCCACACGCGCAACTGCACCTTGTGCTTGCCCCTCGCCATGGCGGGCAAATGGTAGGCGATGTGTCCGCTGTTGTAGCTGCCGAAGTCGAATGCGAAGTAATCGTTGAGGCTGATGGGTGCAGTGCGGTCGCCGTCTATCACAAGTTCGATGTTATGCCCGATGGTGGCCCCGTTGATGCTTAGTCCCACGTCGTCGCGCACGTCGGCGTGCAGCAACGGCTCAGGCCCCACGATGCCGCCGTTTGGGAAGTCGGGCGTGTTGAGGTAGAGGAATGCGGAGGGGCCTTGCGTGTCGGCCGGGGCGTTGGGATCCGTGCCGTTCATGTAGATGTCCGTGAAACTTCCGTTGCAGTCGAGCGAATGGTCGGCGTTCACGGCGTAGAATGAGAGCAGGGCATCGTCGTCGGAGTAGTTGATGTCGCGCGGAATGGGTATGCGCAGCGTGAAGCGGCCGCCAGATACCGAAACGCTGCTTTCAAACATCGTTTTGTTGTAGTCCTCATAAGTGAGCGGCGCGCTCGATCCGTTGCCCTTGCACGTAATCTTCTCTTTCGGGCATAGCAGCATCGCCGTGAGCGTTCCGTTGAACCCCGCATCGGCAGTGCCGTCGGGTTTCGTTACGTAACCCTCGATTTCAGCCACGGAGCAGGCGGCGAGTTGGTGGCGCGTGCCGGTAGCAGTGGCCTGCCCGTTGATTTTATCCACCACCACCTTGCCGCGCGGCACGGCCAGGTAGAGGGCGGGGTCGCCGAGGAGGGTGTATTTGAGCTTGTTGATGGTGTTGTCGCTCTTGCGCGTCACGAGTTCCGCCTTGGCCAGTTGCAGGGCTTCGCCCATGGTGTTGCGTCGGCCGTCGGTCGTTCCCAATAGGTAGTTCATGTAAGCCACGTTGAGCGTGCGGTTGTAGTTGGCAAACACCGAGCGCGAGGCACACATCACCGCCACAGCGCCGCCCGTCTGGTTGAAGAGCGCGGCGCGGCCGAGGTCGTCGGTGAGCTGGTCTATGGGCGTGATTTCGCAGGAGGCGTAAATCCAGAGCGGCAGGCTGGAAGTCTGCGTGGCCTTCACGTCGGAGAGGAGCATGAGGTTGGCGTGCGAAATCTTCTCGGGCGAGCCGTGCCCGTTGTAGTTAAAAATCAGCGCGCCCTTGTTCATCTCCGTCTTGAGTTTCTGCGTCACGAGCGGATAGTAGCTGCCTGTTGCGGTCATCGTCACCGTGTAAGCGTCCTGGTAGATGCGGCGCGTGAGCAGGTCGGGGTCGCCGGAGGCTTCTATCTGCTTGCCCACGGCTTCGGCATCGTTCATGTGCAGGTTGTTGTCGCCATTGTCGCCGATGAGGAAGATTTTGTTTTTCCAAATCCCCGGCGCGCTATTGTCGATATAGTGGATGCACTTGTCCACGAGGAAGTTTGCCCGCTCTGCGTCGTGGCAGGGGAAGCGTCCCAAACCGATGTCTATTTTCTCTTTCAATATGTCTGCGCCCTCGCCGTCGTCGAGTAGTCCGAAGTAATCGTCGGTCACGTAGCTGCGCAGCGAACCGTACGACACGGAGTAGGTGTTGAGATTCTTTCCCTCGAAATCATTGGCCTCGTAGGCGGGCAGCATGTCGGCGGGGGTAAGGCCAGAGGCTTTCCAGCCGGCCGAGAGCATGCGGTTGTCCCAGGCGCAGTCGCCGAAGAAAAGAGCGAAGCGCGGCGCACCCTCGCCGGCATCGGCGCGGTCGTAGAGCATTTTGAGGTAGCGGCGCAGCGCGGTGGCATCGGGCGTGCCGGAAGAAAACTCGTTGTATACCTGCGCCACACTCACCACCTTTACTTTCAGGCCCGAGTGTGTGCGGTGCATCTGCGCCAGGCGTTCTGCGGCGGCGTTGAGCGCGCCCGAGCTCGGCACGAAAATCACGTAGTCGATATTGCGGTCGGCGTGCAAGTCCTGATTGCCTATTGCGCCGATGAGAGTCGGTTCGGGATAGTTGCCCGCCGTGTTCACTATGACATAGCGCTCCCTGCCGTCGGCGGCGTATGCCGTGAGCGTTGTGCCGTTGAGGCGCGATGCCACTTCAGCCGCCGGCACGCCCGCGCGTCCTATGCGCCAGAGGCGCGTCGAGCCCGTGGCATTGGCAATGTTCATATTCACCGCGCCGTCCGTCTCGGGGCAGAACGATGCGCCCCCGGCGTTGGCCGTGAGCTGCTTGGGGTATTTGATGCGGATAAAGTTGAGCCGGGCCGGTACGCCTGCCGTTGAGGTGATGCGGAATTGCAGGTCGGAGGTGGTGGCGCGGAAGGTGAATGTGCTTTGCCGCCCGCGGGCTACATCGCTCGAAGTAATCTTGTCTACCGTCATCGACGACACCACGCTGCCGAACGACGGCCCGAGCGACATCTGCGCCGTGCAGTTTTGCGTGGCGCCCGCTGCCGTGAAGTTCCACGTCACGGTAGTGAGATTTGTGCCCGTGATGCCCGGCAGCGAGGCTGTGTAAGTATTGCTGTTCGCCGTGCCGAAATCGTGCCCGTCGAACATTTCGCGCCCGCCGCCGTACCACGCAAACTCGTCGTTGTCGATAGCGGCGTAGTGATACACCTCGCCCAATGTGGCCGATGCCGCTTCGTCGGGCGCGGGCAGCGTGGCGAATGCGGCGGGCGTGTTGCCTTCGGTGAGGAAATAGTAGGAAAGGGTGGAGTAGGGGTTGTTGGCATGCACGCCGTCGGTCCAGCGGCGCGTGCCTTCGGCAAAGAAGAGCAGGGCATCGCTACGGCGGTAGAGGGGAATTTCTTCCAAGTCGTCAGTCACGGCGTTTCTGCCTGAAAACTCAAGCAATTCGGGAATCATGCGTCCGCCGTAGCCGAAGAGGCGCACCTTTGCGGGGTTGGAAAAACCCATTTGCGCCAGTGCGGCCGGTGTGAGGCGGTAAATGCCTTCCGAGGGCACCGCGATTTTCACCCACCGCCCCGAAGCCAGCACCGAGTGGTCGCGATAGCGGGCGGCGATTGATGCGGCTTGAGCCTCGGCAAGGTTCCGACGCGGCGGAATGGTGTCGATGCGCACGCGGCACGAAATGAGGCGCATGGGACGACCGTTTCGGTTCACGATGGGGCAGAAACTCACGTCAAGGCGCACCTCGCCGCGAGCCACGCCGCGAAATACTTCCATTGCCACACTGTCGGGCACTGCCAGTGCCTGCCCGGCGATAGCCCGGCGTTCCTCCGCCGTGAGCGGCGCATATTCGGGATATTCCAGGTGCACGCGGTAAGCGCAACCCTCCGAGGCTCTGCCCACGGCAAGCGATGCGCTGTAATAGGGCAAGCCCTCCGCCGTTATCGGGTAGTCGGCGGCGCGGAGTTCCGTGAACTCGCCTTGTGCCCTGCTTTCCGCCGATGGGGCGGCGAGGCACAGGAGCAGCATCAGGAGCCTGCACATATAATAATATAATGGGTGGTGTCTGAGAATAACCATATTTTTATCGCAACGGCATTTACCAGATGCCTTGAAACGTCATTTCACATTAAAGTCGAGCAACGCCTCGCCGTTGAGCCTTGCCGTGAGGTGGCAGTTGATGCCTACGGCGGTCTGCCCCGTGAAGGGGCTGCCCGTGAGCAGAATGTCGCCCTGGCGCAGGGTGCAACAGCGGCTCACTTGCGCTATGAGCTCGTCCGCTCCTGCCATCGCCGCCGCCGTGTTGAAACTTTGCACCGGTTGGCCGTCAATGTCGAGACTGCACACGGCGTTGTCCACGCCCGTTTCGGGTAGCGGGGCGAAGCGTCCCAAAGCCACGCAACCGTCGAAGGCGCAAGCCGCGTCCCACGGCAGGCCTGCTGCTTGCAACTCCTGCAAAAGCCCTTGCGCTACAAACACGGCGCAGACGGTTGCCGCGTCGCGGTATCTGTAAGCAAACCTCGGCGCGATGCAGCGTCCGAGGCGGCCGATGCGCACTGCCAGTTGCACGCTCACCGTGCAAGGCTCGGCGAAATCGGGAATGAAAAACGGGCGGTTGCTGGTGGTCAGCGTCGTGTCGGGCAGCGTGACAAACGAAGGTTGCCTTAGTACTGATAACGCATTTTCGGCGGTTTTATTGCCTTTCGGGTAATTGTTTATGATAGAAAATACCTTCATGCCGTTTGATTGTGTTCTATTTGCAATTTTGTGCCTAAAAGATAAAACGTGAACGCTCTGCGCAGGGAGGAGCGCGGGATTAACGTGTTTTTAGACTCTTGTGCTTTCAGTACAACTTGTCCTCCCCCAAAGCCCTACCTATTCAATATAAACTTGATGCTGAAGCCGAAGTCCTGAGTGGTGACGGGGTAGGAGCTGGAGGTGAGGAGGGGCTTGTTTTTCTGACGGTCGTAGTAGGCTGTGAGGGTGACGTATTTGCTCAGGGCGTAGTCGGCAGCGAAAGACACCTGGATGGCGTTGTTGCCGCTCGTGGCCTGCGAGAGGAGGGTGGCGATGTCGCGGTTGAGCACGCTCTGGTTGCGGATGGTGAAGTCGAGGCGCAGGTTGAGGTCGGAAGCAAAGCCGGAAGACCCTGTTTTCTTAGTCGTTTCGTTGCTTGCTGTGCGCTTCGATTTTGTTTTCACCGTCTTTTTGGACGAGAAGAGATTGAGGTTGCTGATTTTGTAGCCGAAACCAATGACAAGGTCGTTGGAGCGCGACTCGCTCAGCTGCTGAGAGGTCATGCTCAGCGTGAGGACGCGGGTCTTGCGGTATTCCACCTTTGCAGTGAGGTTGTTCACAAACGTCATGTCCACGCCAACAAGCGGCGAGAAACTTTCGTTGATGCTCACGGTGCTCACGTCGAACTCGCAGCTCGGCACGGGGCTGCCCGTGGCTACGTCCGTCACAAAGCCGAAGCCGTTCATATATTCCTGATAAGAGGTGAACGAACTGTAAGAACCCACGGTGTAGACGCTCTTGTAGGCATGGTTGAGGTTGAAACTCTTGAACACCTTCTTCATCTTCGGCAGCTTGGCGAGTCCGCCGTAGCTCACGGTCCAGTTGGGCAGGAGCGCGGAGAGTTTGGGGAAGATGTCAAGCCCGCCGCCGCCCGACGTATAGGTGTCGAGGAAGGCGGGTATCATCACGCCTGCGGCATAAGGCGACACCGTGCCGTTGGCAGGGTCGAACGTTTGGCCGGCAAGGGCGGAGCCTGCGGGATAAGGCGCACCGGCATAGTTTGCCTCAACCCGGTCGCGGTAGGCTGCAAGGGAATTTACGAATTTTTCAAACGTCTTGCTCTTATAACCCTTGTCGGGCGAGCCGGTCTTCTCAAACGCCGAGCCGATAGAGATGGTTGTCATCGAGAATGACCCGGTGCGCGTGGTGGGCATACCGTCGAACATGAACTGAACGGAAGAGTTTTTCGTTTCGTTGCGCGTGGCGGAGAGGTCAATCTTCACATCCTTAAACGGTTCAAGTGTAGCGCGAATAGAGAGATTGCGGTTTTGGCTCATTGTGGCGGGCGTGACGAGGTCGTCCGAGCAGAGCAGCCAGCCTTTGTCCTTAGCCTTATAGAGCCAGTCCTCGCCCGTGAAGCCGAAGGCGAAGTCAAGGCCGGGCTGCAAGCCGCCGCTGTTGTTTTGGCCGAAGTAGTCGCCCACGTTGGGCAGGAAGCCCGGCACGTTGAGGTTTTGCTTGTCGGTGTAGTTCACACTTACGTTGCGCACCATCATAAGGAAGCGCGTAGCATATTGCAATGCCTTGTACCAGCCTTGCTCCTCCGTGCGCTTGCGCGGGCTGACGGTGAGCTTGAGCCGCGCGGTGTCCTGCGAGAGCACGATGATTTTATTATTGTCCACCACCTTGTAGCGGATGGGATAGCGCGTGCCGTCGGGGCGCAGGGCGGTGACGCGAAGCTTCTTGCTTTTCTGGTTGTGCTGAATGGTGAGCGTGGTGTCGGCCTTGAGCTGTATTTCCTTCGTAAAGTTCTTCTGCTCGGGCTTCTTCTTGGCGGTGGTTGCCGAAGCGGCGAACTTCTTGTTGGTCTTCTTCAAGAAGGGCACGTGGTTGTAGAGCGTTTCGAGGTTGAGACGTGCGTTGTAGGTGGTGCTGCGCGAGTTGGAGATGTTGTTGCCCATGGTGGAGCCGTCTTCGAGGTCGGTGCCGCGCGTCCAGTTGTACGTGCCGTTGTAGGCAAAGTCGGCGGTGAGCCAGTCGAAGAGCGGCAGTTTGTTGAGCGGCAGTTTCCAGGTGAAATCAAAGGTCTGCTGATACGACAAGGGGCGTCCCATGTGCTTGATGCTCTGCCACACGGAGTCCTTCCAAGCCGAGTAGCGGTCGGGAAAGAGATCCTTGTTCACAGCCGTATAGGGCTGCTCGATTTCAGCGTTTGTGCCGGAAGAGAAAGAGGCGTGGATGCTCTTCGTCAAGTCCCAGCGCAGCTGGAAAGAGCGGTTCCAAAGGAAGTCGCTCGACCACGTGAGCGGTATCGACGTGTTGTCGAGATTTTCCATATCGCGCTCCTGGAACTCGTAGTAAGTGCGGTTGATGTCGGAGTTGAAAGCGATGTTTTGCGGAATATAGTTGAAATTCTGTTCCTTGACGATTTTGAGCCACGGGCTTTTGCCCTTCAATTTCTTAAAGGGTTCGTAAGGCTTATAGTTAGGCGTGTAGCTGTAGCCAAAGTTCCATTTCCAGTTTTCATCTTTCTCCCACGCCGTAGTCTCGCCCGTGGTGTTGCGTGCGCTATGGGCATAGCCAAACGTAAAGTTGGCGGGGTCGTAGGGCATGGGGTGGCGCTTCGTGGAGATGTTGAAGCGTGCGCCGGAGATGCTGAAGTTCTTGTTGATGACCACAGTCTCGGCAATGTTTTTCAGTGAGTCTTTCTCCTCCTTCGTAGCCAGTCCGTCGAGGGCTTCTTCCATGGTCATGTCGGTATCGAGCGGATTGTAGCGGGGCGAGGTGCGCTGCTTGGAGTAAGCGTAGTAAATGGGTGCCTGGAGCTTCACTTTTTCCGGCAGGAGCTTACCTACTTCCACGTTGGTGGTAACGCTGTATTCATAGAGATTGTCGTCGCGTCGCTGCGATACGGTTTCCTCGATGCCGCCGAAGCCTTCGGTCTCGACGTGGCCCGTGAGATTCACGGAGGCGAGGTCGGAAAGCTGGAGGTTGAGCGCACCGCGTGCCGCCCAGCCGCCGTTGTTGGAAAACTCTTGCAGGCGCAGTTCGTTGGCCCATACCTCAACGCTGCGCGCATCGCGCGAATTGTTGCGCACGCCAATCATGATGGTGCGCACCTCGCCGAGCGTGGGGTTGCCCATCACGCTGATCTTGTTGGCGGGGCGGTTGGCATCGTATTCCGAATAAAGCTGCGCGTAGGAGATCAGCCCGAGCGACTTCTGCCTGTTGCGGTTGCGCTTGGCGGCGGTAAAGACGGAGAGGTCTATGTCGAGCATATTTTCCTCCGGCCACACGATGCGCGCACCGGCATCGGAGTTGGGATAAAGCCCGTCGGGGGTGATTTTCAGGGAAATTTCGTATTCGTAGAAATTATTCTTGTAGTCAGTGCCAAGGCGCAGGAAGAGGCTTACCTGCCCGTCCTCCACGGGCGTTTCGCCGGGGAGGCTGTTGGCGTGGGCGAACATTTGCAGGTGCTTGTAGCGGCGGAAGTCGAACGATGTGTTCTTGTAGACGGCGCGTGCATCGTTGGAGGCCAGCTGCTTCACGGTGACGGCCAGTGCCTGCTCGTCGTTTTGCAGCACTTGGTCCTGCCCGGGGTCGATGACGCGGCTGATGCCGGGCGGTATGACGTAGTTGACGGGCTGTTTTTCGTTATTTTCCTCAAAGCTCACGGCCGACGCGCTCACCGTGCCGCTCACGTCGGGCGCCTTGCCGGCGTAGAGGCTCTGGTCGTAGGTGCGCCACTCGGCGTGGACGAGGTTGAGCGTGGCGAAGCGCAGGACGACGGGATTTTCAAAGTTCGTCATATACATACGCATGAAGCGAATGCTCGAGAAGTCGGAGATGCCGCCCACGTTCTTCTCGTATTCCTTCACGGGAATGCGGAACAGATACCACACCGCCTGCTTGGAAATGCCGTCGCGGGTGGTGACGCTCGTGATGCGCTTGTCGGTGATGTAGTTGCTGCCCACGTTCATCGCCTCGGGCGAGATGCGCACGCGGTACTGGTAATACTTTTCGTATTCGTTGAGCGTGAAGTCTTGGTTGATATCCTCCACATCGGGCGTAGTTTTGTAGGCCGTGCTGTAGCTTTCGGGAGAGTTGTCGGCGTCTACGGAGTTGCCGTTGGGATTATTTATATATTTGTATCGGTCGAGAATAGAAAGCTGCCGCTCGTCGTAGTCCGTGCCACGGAAATAATGATACTTGTCGGCCGAGGGGGAGTTGTAAATATCTTGGAAGGCATCGGGGTTGACAACAGCCTGAACCTTTGAAAGATAATCGGCATAAGCAGGATAGCTGCGCTCTTGCTCGCTCGTCAGGCCGTTGAAACCCACGTCTTGGTTCTGGCGCGAGCCGCTGGCGGTGTTGAACGCATAAGTCACGCTGTTTTGCGTGGGCACGCGGCCCCACACGGTTTCAGAATACTGCGAGGGGTCGCCGTCGACGGGCAGACCGCTCTCGTAGAACTTCTTGCCGTCTTTGAGCACGTCCTCGCTCACCTCGCCGAGGTTGATGTAGAGGTCACCACTCACGGCCGAGGGATTGTCGGCATTCTTGACAAAGGGGTCCATGAGCCAAAACTCGATGTACTCGATATTGGCATTTTCAAAATCGCTCGTTTCCAGTTTGCGCATCATGCCGCCCCAGCGAGTGGAGGGATTGGGCAGATGCCCGTCTTCATCGAGGTTGGGGTCGAGGTTATACGGACCGCGCTCGTTGGGATAGAAAGCAAGGTTGAGCACGTCGAGGGTATTGGCCTCCTTCATGTTGATGCTCTTGTTGGGGAAGAGCTCGCTCTTGTAGACCTCGCGCACCCAAGGGTCGGAAAGCTGTGCGAGGTCGTTTTTTAGGTGGCCCGGCGTGAGAGATGACGAGCGGCGCGTGAAGAGCGGGTCGATGTAGTACCACGACAGCAGGGCGCGGTTGTAGCCGTAGCGCACATCGTTTGTCAGCTTCGCCTCTTCAAAAACGGAAGGCACGGCGCAGAGGTTCCACTCTACGGGATTGGAAATGTCGATGGTACTCTTGGCACTTTCAAAGTCGTCGATGTAGGAGGCATTGCCCTGTGCGCCCTTGTTCTTGCCGGCAATGAGTTGCGCGTATTCGCCCGTGAAACTGATGCTCGACGGGGCGGTGCAATGTATGAGCGGGAGTTTGTCGAGCCAGTCCGTGAGCCGCTGGCTTTGCTTCTTCCACGAGATGTTCACGCCCCATATCGTATTATTGAGCGGCTCGCTGCCCATGGTGACCTTCGTGGTGAGCGGCTTTTCGCCGAGGTGCATGAACGTACCGCCGATTTGGAAATCTTTGGAAAAGTCGTATTCCCACGTCATGCCGAAGAGCGTTTTGCGCTGCATGCCATAATCCGTGTTGCTTTCGAGGCTCACGTTCACAGGCGTGCCAGCATCGAGAATACTCTGATTGAGTATGCGCACGATGCCTGAATTATAGTCCACGGTATAGTCAGAGCCTTCCGAGAGCGTCTGTCCGCCGGCGGTTACGAGCACCGACCCGCGCGGTATGTTCATCGCGCCGAGGTCGATCTCGTCGTTGCGCGAGGCTTTGTATTGTCCCGAAATCTGATATTTGTTCTTCTCGGCAATTTGCCGCGCAATGGTGCGTGTGGAGTCGTAAAGTTCTTGGAATACATAGCGTTTCGCCGTCTCTTCGTTGCCGATAGCGGCGGCAAGGTCCTTGCCGAAAGGCTCGACGACGGGGAAGTACACGCGGCCGCTCGAGGCATCGATGGTGTAGCCCTCCACATAGTCGAAATAGCCGTTAGGATTGCGGCGGTTGTTGTTGTCGAGGCGGTCGAGACCGATGAGCTGTATGATTTTCTTGCTTTTAAGCGCAGGCTCGGGGATGTAAGAAAGATATACGCCCGTGGTGTCGCTTAAAATCTTGATGTCGAGGCGGAACTTTTCCTTCTGGATAGACGAGGCGTTGAGGGAATAGACGTTTTTCATCATCAAGTTCCAGTTGGGCATTTTCGGCGTGCAGGCCGTGTTGCGCAGTGCCTTGACGAAGAGTGCCTCTTTATTGTTCTGGCGGTCGGTTGAAAACTCGCCGACCTGATAGTTCTGCCCCCTGTAAGTGTACTCATACGCCACGGCCAGCACTTGGTCGGTTTGCAGCGTCGATTTGAGCGAGATGTAGCCAAGCGCCTCGTTTAAGATGTATTCCGAAGAGTTGAGCAGGCGGGCGTTTTCCAGTTTCTCATAGTCCACGCCGCCGGAGAGGCCGAAGCCGTCCAATGTCTGCGTAGCCTGCGAAATGTCGCGCGCGGCGGCGAGTTCGTTGGCGAGGTAAGAATAAAGGGAGTTGGCGGCATTGCATGGGTTTACGTCCGCACCGGGTGTCCAAAGCGGGTTGCCGATGTAGTCGTGCTCGCCGAGGTCGGCCATTGCCACAAGGTTGCGCGTGTTGGTCGTTGTTCCGTTCTTATTGGTCACCCAAATCTCCACGCGGTTAATCTTAATGCCCGAGGTAATCGTGGGCAATTGCGCCATATTGGCGTTGTATTTATCCCGGAAATAGTGCGCGAGGAAGAAGTGGCGGTTTTCGTCGTAGGCATCTGCCGAAAACTCATAATTGGTGAGCTGTACGCCGCCTTTGGAATTGACGCTCTGCGAACTGGACTTCTTTTGGGAAATGACCGTGCTGATCTTGAATTTGCCGAATTGCATGTCGGCGCGAATACCGAAGAGCGACGACGCGCCGCGAATGAGCGATGAGTTGGTGGGCATGGAGATGTTGCCCGCCTCGATGAGCTTGATGATTTCGTCTTCCTTGCCGTCGTAGTGCAGCTTGAGATTTTGAGTGTCGAAGTTGAAAGTCGCTTCCGAATTATAGTTAAAGTCGAGGTTCACCTTGTCGCCCACCTTGCCGTTGACGCTGATATTGATTTTCTCGTCGAAATCGAAGCCGAATACCTTGCGGTTGCGCTCCGAGAGCGAGGGGTTGTCGGTGAAGCGCGTGTTGGCACCGATTTTCAGTTCGGCGGAACCCTGAGTCTTGATGCGCACACCGCCCGGGCCGAAGATTTTATCGACTGGCCCGAGGTTGAACTTCATGTCGGTGAAGTCGAACTTTTCTTTTCCCTTTGCCTTGAAGTCGTCGCGGTTCTTCGAACGGTAGTATTCCGACATGGAGCGGCGGAAACTCCAATTCATATATTCCTCGCTCGTCATGAAAAATGGCGTTTCGAGATAGTCATCGCCAAGTTTCGTACCGAGGCGGTAGGTATCTTCCTTTTCGTTGTACTCTGCCTCCGTCTTCAGGTTTTCGGGGTCTTTGAGGTCGATGCTTGCCTTCGGTTCTTCTTCGTCCTGAATGGTGGTGCGCTTCACCTTAAAGCGCGGGCCTACCGTGTCGGGCGGCGCAGCGGCGACGCCCGTCTCTGCCCGGTGCATGGCAAAAGCGGGACGTATCGCATACGCCCGCAAAACTGCCGACACCGCCGCAGCCAGCATCAAGGCAATAAATAATATTTTCAGGAAAGAAGATTTCACCTTAAAAATCGCCTACTTGTTTACTCGTCTACTCGTTTACTCGTTTACTAAAACCTTACAACAATTTCAGTCCCTGCTTGATCAGTTCCTCCACTGTGGCATCGGGTTGCTGGCGGATAAGCTGCATGACTACTTTGTGCGTCGGTGCTGGCGGGAAACCAAGCACGGTGAGCGCCGAAACGGCTTCGTCCACCACTGCCTTATTAGCCACTGGCTGCCCGCCGCCTGCTTCTGCCGCGCCGCCGCCATCTGTCAAAATGCCCATTACCTTGTCGCGCAGGTCGAGAATAATGCGCTGTGCGGCTTTCGGCCCGATGCCTTTCACGCTTTTGAGCGAGCGCACGTCTTCGTTTTGTATAATGCCAGCCAACTCGGCAGGTGTGAAGGCCGAGAGTATCATGCGTGCCGTTTGCCCGCCCACGCCGTTCACGGAAACCAGGAGCGTGAACAGTTCGCGCTCCTGCTTCGTGGCAAAGCCGTAGAGCAGATGCGCGTCCTCGCGGATGGTCTCGTATACATACAGTTTCACTTCCTTCTTGCCCTGAACGGCAGAATATGTGTTGAGCGAAACGAGCAGCGCATACCCCACGCCGCCTGCTTCCACAGTTGCTTGCGTGGGCGTTAAGTCGTCTAATTGTCCTTTGATGTATTCAATCATTGTGTTTAAGAATGTGTTCTCTCTCGTGGTTCGGCGGCATATTACCGCGAAACGCACAATATTATTTTATAACGATTGTTATAGCCTAATATTGTGCGTTTCTTATGAAAAAGTAATTTCCTTATATTCTTTCTCCGAAGATGTACGAACCGACGCGCACCAGCGTTGCGCCTTCCTCTACGGCTATCGGATAGTCGTGGCTCATGCCCCAAGAACATTCTTTGAAATAATCCTTGTCGGCGAAATAAAGGTTTTTGTAACGCTTGTAAAGTTCGTGCGCAAGATGAAACTCGCTGCGGATTTGCGCCTCGTCGTCGGTATTCGATGCCATGCACATCAGTCCCGCTATCTGCACGCCTGCCAATTCTTTCCATTCGCCGGCGGCAAGCATCTCCTCGCAGGCTTCGGGCGTGAAGCCATATTTGCTTTCTTCCTGCGCTATATGCAGTTCGAGCAGACAGGGGATGATACGCCCGCAGCGCAAGGCCTGACGGTTGATTTCCTGCAAAAGGCGCAGGCTGTCCACGGCGTGGATAAGGCTGACGTAAGGCGCAATGTATTTCACTTTGTTTTGTTGCAGATGGCCGATAAAATGCCATTCGATGTCTTTGGGCAAGGCTTCATGTTTGGCTTGCAGTTCCTGCACGCGGCTCTCGCCAAACACGCGCTGCCCGCAATCGTAGGCTTCTTGCAGGGCTTCAATGGGATGGAACTTCGACACTGCCACAAGGCGCACGCTCTGCGGCAGGCGGGCGAGCACGTCCGCAAGATGGCTTTTAATAGTGCTCATAGTCTTTGGATTAAAAAAGGGTATGCCTGCGGGCATACCCTTTCGCTAAAATGTATTTGTGTGGGCAAAGATGGATTCGAACCACCGAAGGCGTAAGCCAGCAGATTTACAGTCTGCCCCATTTGGCCACTCTGGTATTTGCCCTTGTTGCGGCGGGCGTATGCGTTACGCCCTTCTTTTATGCCGCAAAGTTATGAATTATTTCTGTAACTGCCAAGCGTAGTCTACCATTTTTATAGCAGTAACTGCGAATTCGCAGCCTTTGTTGCCGAGTTTTCCGCCTGCGCGCTCTTCTGCCTGCTCTTGCGTGTTGGTCGTTATCAGACCGAAAATCACGGGAATGCTGCCGTTGGCATTGAGGTCGGCCAAGCCGCGCGTCACGCCTTCGCAGATGTAATCGAAGTGGGGCGTATCGCCGCGCACCACGCAACCGATGGCGATTACGGCGTTCACGTGCCCATGTTTCGCCAACTGCGCCGCGCCGTAAATCAGTTCGAAACTGCCAGGCACACGCTTGATGGTGATTTTAGGAAGTCCCACACCGTGCTCTTGGAGCGTTTGCACCGCGCCTTCGAGCAACTTGTCCGTGATGTGGTTGTTCCATTCGCTCACCACGATGCCGATGCGCATATCCGTGGCGTCGGGAATGGGCGTTACCTGTGCGTCGAGGTAGGAAAAGTTTTGAGTAGACATTTTACTTAGTCAGTCGCTCAATATATTTGTCGATGACAGCACCGAGCACCTGACCGTTATACTCTTCGTTTGCGCAAAGAGGCGATTCGGGATAGTCGGCCTTGATTTGCTGATAGAGGGCGAGGGCGTCCTCGTTCTTCTTCTGATATTCGAGGATTTGCGCTGCCTGGAACGTATATTCTGCGCAGAGGGCAGGCACGTCGGTCTTTTTGGCTGCTTTCTTGAAGGTATCGACAGCCTTGTCGAGCTGCTTGTCGGCAGCGTAGCAGTTGGCAAGAGCGGCTACGGCCTGTGCGGAAATCGTGTTATCGCCTTTCGTGCTGAACTTTTCGAGCGAGGCAATGGCTTCCTTAATCTTGCCCATTTGGAAATAGCAGATACCTGCCTCGTAGTTGGCCACGTTACCGGCATCGGTAGAACCGTAAGTTTCGGCAATCTTCGTAAGGCCGGGAGTCTGTGCATCGCCTTTGAGCGCGTTCTCAAAGTCCTGCTTCATCACGTATTTCTGCATCACGTTGCCGAGCAGTTCCTGTGCTTTCTCTTCGCGGGGCTTTGCATAGCCGTAAATGTAGGCGAACGTGCCGCCCACGATTACCACAACGGCCACGATGCCGATGATGAGTTGTTTCTTGTACTTGCTGATAAATGCCTCGGACTGTGCAATCTTGTCGTTCACGTCCAATGCGTTTTGCTTTTTGTTTTGGCTCATAATGATATTTATGCTCTAATTTTTATTTGTCTGTCGGTTGCGCCGCACCATTATTATATATATAATATTGTATGCTCGGGCAGCGTTTTTGCACACTGCTTCAATTAAGGCGGTGCAAATTTAATGTTTTTCGTAGGATAATTAAAGCAAAAGCCCTTTTTTTTATAGGAAACGCTATTTTCAACCGCGCTGGCTTTGCCTATCTGCCCTCTGCGTGGTAACTTTGTGCAGTTTTTCGTAAGATAGTTTATTATTGATGATTCTTCAAAGCATCTCTGTCCTTAATTATAAAAACCTCGAGCAGGCAGAATTAACCTTTTCGCCCAACGTGAACTGCATCGTAGGCGCTAACGGCGTGGGTAAGACGAACCTGCTCGATGCTATCGGCTACCTCTCGCTGTGCCGCAGCGCACAGGGCGGCAGCGACAGCATCAACATTCGCCACGGCGCGGACTTCTTCATGATTTCGGGGCAATATGTATCGGAACTCGGCGAAGCGCGGAGCGTGACGTGCAGTTTGCAGCGCGGCTGCCGCAAGCGGGTGAAGGTCGACGGTAAGGACCTGAAGAAGATATCGGAGCACGTGGGCAATATTCCGCTGGTGCTTATCTCACCCTCTGACTCTGAACTTATTTCGGGCGGCAGCGAGGAGCGGCGAAAGTTTATGGATCAGGTGATTGCGCAGTATGACGCGCCTTATCTCGAAGCCCTTATCCGCTACGAGCGTTGCCTCAAGCAGCGCAACGCTTTGCTAAAGCAAGAAGAAGAGCCGGACGCATCGGTGCTGGACGTTTTGGAAATGATGATGTCGCGCGATGCCGCCATTATCTACGCCGCGCGGCGTGTTTTCGCGGAGGAGTTCCGTCCAATTTTCCAAAAAATGTATGCCACGCTCAGCCGTCAAGAGGTCGAGGAGGTGGAAATTGAATACCAGTCGCACGGCGAGCGCGGCGACCTCGAACCTATTTTGCACGACTGGCGGGCACGCGAACGCCTGGTGGGCTACACGCTCCACGGCACGCACAAGGACGACCTCCTGCTTTCTTTGAAAGGTTACCCCGTGCGCCGCGAAGGGTCGCAGGGACAGACCAAGACGTATTTTATCGCCATGAAACTGGCGCAGTTCCTTTATCTCAAGCAAAAGGGGCATTGCCACACGCCGCTGCTCCTGCTTGACGATATTTTCGACAAACTCGACGATAGCCGCGTGGGCAATATCATTGACTACGTGAGTGGCGACGACTTCGGGCAAATCTTCATCACGGACACGCAGCGCGAGCACCTCGACAAGATTTTGGCGGCCACGCAGCGCGACTACCGCCTGTTTCACATCAACGCGGAGCAAAAAGTATGGAACGACGAAAATCTGAAGAAATAAGCGGCGTGCTTTTGCGCTTTCTGCGCCTTGCGGGACTTGAAACGCCGCTCAACGAACACCGCGCCCTCATGGCGTGGCCGTCGGTGGCGGGCGAGGCGTTCAGCCGATATACGGAAGCCGTTGCTATCCGCAACCAAGTGCTCACCGTCCGCGTGTCGTCGCCTGCCGCCCGCGCCACGCTGATGATGCAGCGCAGCAACCTTGTAAAGAAACTCAACGAAATGGTCCGTGCACAGGTTATATCCGACATTTCGTTTGTATAGGGTTAATTAGTTTGCCCAGTGCCTTTCTGCCCGAAATAATAATACCACCAAAATGTTTCGCCGTAGCTGCGGCGCAGGAGGTTACGCCCCTCTTGCGCCGTGCCCGTCTTGCGTGCCATGTCCATAAAGTCGAGCAGATTGGCTTCGACGGCTTCATCGTTGTAGGCAAAGGGGAGGTCATGCTTGCGGCTGTGAAGCGCGAGGGCTTCGCTGTAAAAGCGAGGAATTTGCACGGAGTCGCCGGGACAAAGGGTGGCGTAGGTTTCCGCGAAGTCCGACAGGCGGCGATCCAGCAGCAGGGCGCAAAGATAATAGTCGCGGGCGAGTGGGGTGGGGCAGTGCGCCGTGTCGGCCGGCAAGGCAAGGCGTTGCAAAAACTGCAAGGTCGTTTCGCCCTGAGCAGGCGTGCCGCCAAGGCGGACGTAAAGGCTGTCGGGCGAAAAGTTGAGGCGTTGCCATTCGTCGTTGGGCAGAAGCAGATACTTGCTGCCGCCCGCAGGAATGGGTTGCTTGAAGAGCGTTTGCGATAAGCCCTCGCCTTGCGTTGCCAAGAGGTAAGAGCGCATGGCAAATAGGCGCGGCGTGACAGCGAGGGCTATTTCGCCCGTGCGGTAGGCGGCGGCATAGTCGCAGCGGCGCAGGGCTTCGGCTGTGCGCAGTTCGTAGTGGTCTGCATCGGTGGCGGCTGCACGCAGTCCCGTTACGAAGCAAACGAGGAGCAATCCCGTGCCGTAAATCAGGAGCGGCAAGCGGCGGCGCGCCGTGTGATAAGCCTTTTGAAGCAATCTGTTGCAAAAGACGAGTGTCGCTGCAGCAACACAATAATATAATATGGTAACCAGCACGTGCTGCCAACAGGCAAACGGCAGGCTGACCGCCAACACGGCGGCGAAGCCTGCCGGTATCGTTTCAATCAGTGGATAGCGGCGGCATACGGCCGTGCGCGAAAGCAGCCACATTATTAATATGAGTATTGCCGCCGCCGCGCCGCCCAGTAGCCAGTGCACGGGTTCGGACGAGGCATCTATGAAGTGGCGGTAAAGATAGCATAGCACGTCGCCCTGTGCCACGGAAAGGAAGAAAAATAGAAACAGGACGAAGATAACGCGCAATGAAACAAGAATTTTAGGCATCAGTTTGCTTTTGAAAAATTGGGGCGCACGGTTTCATGCGCCCCAAATCGTTATAATCGGTATGGCCGACCACAAATTTATTCTTCCACTTTTTTCAAAACAACGGCAGAGCGGGCGGGCAGATAGAGTTGCAACCAGCCTTTGCCGTCCTTCTTCAAGAGCGGGTCGTAGTTGGTGAAATGGCGGATGCTGTCGTCTGACAGGCCGTTGCCGCCGAAGGCTTTGGCATCGGTGTTGAGCACCACGTCGTAGGCGCCTTCCTTCATCATGAAGCCGTAGCCCGTGAACGACTGCGTGGGGTTGAAGTTGAACACGAAGAGCAGCGAGCCGCGCTGATAGGCAAGGATTTGGTCGCCGTCGTTGTGCCAAATTTCTTGCACGGGCAACTTCTGAATGTTCTTTTCCGACTTAATCGTTTCGAGCATCGCCTTGTCGAAGTCGCCGAGGAAGTGGTAGCACAATTCTTTGTTGTCCACAAGGTTCCATTGGCGGCGGGCGTACTTGTGGCTCCAGCCGTTGCCTTCGCGCGGGAAGTCAATCCATTCCGGGTGACCGAACTCATTGCCCATGAAGTTAAGGTAGCCGCCGCAAATCGTGGAGGCCGTGATGAGGCGGATCATCTTGTGGAGCGCGATGCCGCGATGCACCGTGCCGTTTTCGTCGCCCTTGCGGAAGTGCCAGTACATGTCGGCATCGATGAGGCGGAAGATGATGGTCTTGTCGCCCACAAGTGCCTGGTCGTGGCTTTCGCAATAAGATATCGTCTTTTCATCGGCGCGGCGGTTGGTGAGTTCCCAGAAAATAGAGGAGGGCTTCCAGTCTTCGTCGCGACATTCCTTAATGGTCTTAATCCAATAGTCGGGCACATTCATTGCCATGCGGTAGTCGAAGCCGTAGCCGCCGTCCTTGAACGGGGCTGCCAGTCCCGGCATACCCGACACTTCTTCGGCAATGGTGATGGCCTTGGGATTTACCTCGTGGATAAGTAGGTTGGCAAGGGTGAGGTAGCAAATGGCATTGTCGTCCTGATGCCCGTTGTAGTAGTCGCCATAGCCGCAGAACGCTTCGCCGAGGCCGTGGCTGTAATAGAGCATCGACGTAACGCCGTCGAAGCGGAATCCGTCAAAGTGGAACTCCGTAAGCCAATACTTGCAGTTGGAAAGGAGGAAGTGGATCACCTCGTTCTTGCCGTAGTCGAAGCAAAGGCTGTCCCATGCCGGGTGCTCGCGGCGGCCGCCGCTATAAAAATATTGGGAGGGGTCGCCGGCGAAGTTGCCGAGGCCTTCTATTTCGTTCTTCACAGCGTGGCTCTGCACCATATCCATAATTACGGCGATGCCTGCCTGATGCGCCTCGTCGATGAGTTGCTTCAACTCTTCGGGCGTGCCGAAGCGGGAAGACGGGGCGAAGAAAGAACTTACGTGATAGCCGAAACTGCCGTAATAGGGATGCTCCTGAATAGCCATAATCTGGATACAGTTGTATCCCTCTTCGATGATGCGCGGCAGCACGTTCTCGCGAAATTCGTTGTATGTGCCCACCTTTTCAGCGTCCTGCGACATGCCGATATGGCATTCGTAAATCAGCAGCGGGGCGGTGTTGGGCTTAAATGTCTTTTTCTTAAACACGTATTCCTGTTCGGGTGCCCACACCTGTGCGCTGAATATCTTTGTATCGTCGTCCTGCACCACGCGGCGGCACCAAGCAGGAATGCGCTCGCCTTCGCCGCCGTCCCAGTGCACTTTGAGTTTGTAGAGGTCTTGATGCTTGAGGGCTTTCGCAGGGAGTTTGAGTTCCCAGTTGCCAGAGTTTTTGAGGCGTTTGAAGGCATATTTTTCGTTTTCCTGCCATCCGTTGAAATCGCCGATGAGATAAATCGCCGTGGCATTGGGTGCCCATTCGCGGATCACCCAGCCCTTTTCTGTCTTATGCAGGCCGAAATACAGATGGCCGTCGGCAAATTCCGAGAGCGGTTTCTTGCCGGCCGTGAGTTCGTGGAGTTTGTGGAGCACATGGTCGTGGCGGCCCTGGATTGCGCCTTCAAACGGTTCGAGCCAAGGGTCGTTTTTCACGATTTTGAGGCGTTGCGGCTTCGCTGCGGCAGCCTTGGTGGTTTTCTTGGGGGAGGTTTTCATAATATATTTGATTTAAGGTGTTGATATGTCTTATTAGTAGACGAGTTTACAAGTAAACGAGTAGACGAGACAGATTTGTCTTGCAAACTATATTTTATTTGGTAACTTGTCTTGTTTACTTGTTTACTCGTTTACTCGTTTACTAAAAATCGTCCAAAAATTATTGCACCACGCGGCCGTTGGAATATTCGCCTTTCTTGGTGACGTTTCCGTTGCGGTCGTACTCCACGTATTTGCCGTGTCGTTCGCCGTCCTTGTAGGTACATTCTATTTTAGAGCCGTCGGGGCGCAGTTCCACCGATTTGCCGTGCTTGCGCCCTTCCTTGAATTCGCCGTTGAACTTAGTGCCGTCGGCAGTGCGCAGCACGCCTTTGCCGTCCATCTTGTTGTTGACCCAGGAGCCGGTGTATTCGTCGCCGTTTTTCCACTTATACGTGCCGTGGCCGTTTCTCATGTTGTTTTGCCATTGCCCCGTATAGTTGGCTACGTTTTTCCAGATGAAAGTGCCTTGCCCGCTCTGCTCGCCGTTCAGGAAATGGCCGTTGTACTGGTCGCCCGTGGCAAACTTGAAGATGCCTTCGCCGGTGCGCTCGCCGTCAACATACTGCCCTTCGTAGACATCGCCGTTGCGGAATTTGTAGATGCCCTTACCGTTCTGCATGTCGTCTTTCCAGTCGCCGGTGTAATAGTCGCCGTCGGCATAGAAATACGTGCCCTTGCCGTTTCGGCGGTTGTTGAGCCATGTGCCCTCGTATTTCGAGCCGTCGTTCCAGTCGAAGTAGCCTTTGCCGGTCTTTTTGTCGTCCTCCCAGTCGCCTTTGTAGAACGCGCCGCTCTTAAAGGTGTACGTGCCTTTGCCTTCGCGCTTGTCTTCCTTCCAGTCGCCGTCGTAGACATCGCCGTTGTAGTAGTACATCACGCCGTGCCCCTCCTTGCGGTTGCGGTACCAGAGGCCGACGTAGCGGTTATTGTTCACGGCGTAGAACGTGCCCTTGCCGTGCCTTTCGTTTTTCATCCACGAGCCCTCGTAGCGCGAGCCGTCGGCGGCGGTAAAGGTGCCTTGCCCCTGCCGGAAGCCTTTCACGAACTCGCCTTCGTAGGTGTCGCCGTTTTCATACACGGCGCGCCCCTTGCCGTTAGCCTTGCCGCCGAGCAGTTCGCCGGTGTAGATGCCGCCGTCTTTCAGTTCGCACGAGCCCACTTGCAGTTTCTGCGCCGAAAGGGGCGCGGCAAGCAAAGCGATGGCGAAGAGTATAGGTTTGAGTTTATTGAGCATAGTCTTGTCAGAATAGTGTTTTATTGTGTTTACAGGCCTTTGATGAATGCCTCTGCCTTTTCGAGGTCTTCGGGCGTGTCGATGCCGATGGTTTCCAAGTCGGTGCGCCCCACTTTGATTTTAAGTCCCGCTTGCAGCCAGCGCAACTGCTCGAGCGATTCGGCTTGTTCCAATGCGCCTTGCGGCATCGCCGTGATGCGCTGGAGCGTTTCGGCGCGGTAGGCGTAGAGGCCGATGTGCTTGAGAAACTCGTGCCGCGCCGTCCAGTCCTTTTGTTCCACGCCGCGCAGGTAAGGAATGACGCTGCGACTGAAATAGAGCGCGAAACTGCGGCTGTCCACCACCACCTTCGGACTGTTGGGGTTGGAGAGTTTTTCCCATGGGTCGGTCGGGGCGAAAGGTTTCACGAGCGTGGCGATTTCCGTCTCAGGGTCGTCGAAGCATTGCTTGATGGTCTGCAGCTGCTGCGCGGCGATAAAGGGTTCGTCGCCCTGCACGTTCACAATCACATCCGCCGTGCAGCCGATGTTTTTCACGGCCTCGCCGATGCGGTCCGTGCCGCTGCGGTGGTTGGGCGAGGTCATCACAACATTGCCTCCGAAAGCGCGGACGGCTTCGGCAATGCGCTCGTCGTCGGTGGCCACCCAGGCATCGGGTATCTCGGCGGCGGTGCGCTCATAAACGTGTTGCACAATCGGTTTCCCGGCCAGCAGCGCAAGCGGTTTGGCGGGGAAGCGCGTAGAAGCGTATCTTGCTGGAATTATTGCCGTAAATTTCATATTTATATAATGTAGAGTAGACGAGTAGACGAGTAAACAAGTAAACGAGTTGACAAGTAGACGAGTATAATCCCCGGCCGTTATTCAAAAAGTTCCTCGCCGCTGGTGCGGTTTGCCGGTGCGGCTGGCTTCGGAGCGGGTTTCGGCTCGTTGGGCTGCGGTTCGCCTTCGGGGAGTTTGGGCAGTGCCGAGAGCGAGTCGCGGAGTTCAGGTTTCTCAAACTCTTGTTCTGGGTCGTATCCGAGCGAACGGTCGGCAAACACGCGCTTCATATACACCGCCCAAACCGGCAGCGCAGTGGCTGCGCCCTGTCCGTTGGCAGTGGAGTTGAAATGTATGTCGCGCTCTTCGCCGCCTACCCAGCAGGCCGTGACAAGCGTGGGAATGCAGCCCACGAACCAGCCGTCCGAGTTGTCGTTCGTCGTACCCGTTTTGCCGGCAATCGGGCCGCGCAGGTCGTAGCGGTAGCGCAGGCGGCCGCCCGTGCCGTGGTCGATTACGGCGCGCATCATGTCAATCATATTATATGCCGTTTCCTCGCTGTACACCTCGTTGGTGCGCGGGTGGAACTCTGCCAAGATGTTGCCGTTGCCGTCTTCGATGCGTGTCACGAGGATTGGGGCGCGGCGAATGCCTTTCTTCACGAAAGCCGTGTAGGCAGAGGCCATTTCGGCGGTGGTGATGTCGCACGTGCCGAGGCAGAGCGAGAGCGAGGGCTGCATATTGTCGTTGGCAATGCCAAGGTCTTGCAGGTCGCGCACGAGACCCTGCCCCGTGTTGTCAATCTGATACATCAGTTCCGCCGTAACCCAGTTGTTCGACTGGCTAAGTCCCCATTTCAGTGTCACTACCTCGCCGTAGCGCGCCTTGCTGCCGTTGCGCGGCGTCCAGTCGCCGTAGGTGCGCTGCACGTTCAGAATAGTGCTCTCCGGCGTGTAGCCGCCCTGCATCGCCATGGCATAGACAAAGGGTTTCATCGTAGAACCCACCTGCCGGCGGCCCACGGTGGCCATGTCGTATTGGAAATGAGCGTAGTCCAGTCCGCCCACATAGGCTTTCACGTGTCCCGTTTCGGGGTCAATGGATACGAGGCCGGCGCGCAGGAAGCGCTTGTAATAGCGTATGGAGTCGCGCGGCGTCATCAGCGTGTCCACTTCGCCGCGCGGCGTGTACACCGTCATCGGCACGCGGCGGTTGAACGCCTCTTCTATTTCCGCCTCCGTAGCCCCGTCGGCTTTCATCTGGCGATAGCGGTCGCTCTGCTTCATGGCTTTGGCGAGGCGTTGGTTTACGTCTTTTACCGAAAGGGTTGATACGTAGGGCGCATTGGCCGCACCGCGCTTTTCGGCGTCAAACTTTGCTTGCATCACTTGCCCCACCTGCTTCTTCACGGCCTCCTCGGCGTATTGCTGCATACGCGAGTCGATGGCCGTATATATTTTAAGCCCGTCGGTGTAAATGTCGTAGTGCGTGCCGTCGCGCTTCACGTTCTTCTTGCACCAGCCGTAGAGCGGGTCGTTTTCCCACATGAGCGAATCCACGTAGTATTGCGGTCGCTGCCAAGCGCGGTAATCGTCGGGGTTGGGGCGTTCCGCCATCATGATGCGGCGCAGATATTCGCGCAGATAGGCGGCGAGGCCTTCCTTATGGTCGATGCGGTGGAAGTTGAGCCCGAGCGGTTCTTGGCTGAGACGTTCCACTTTTTCCTCCGTGAGGTGTCCCGCCTTGCACATCTGCTGCAGCACCACGTTGCGCCGCTGTCGGCAACGCTCCGGCTCGCGCACGGGATTAAAGTAAGAGGGGTTTTTACACATGCCCACCAGTGTGGCGGCTTCGAGCGTGGTGAGGTCGCGTGGCTGTTTGCCGAAGTATACCTTCGCGGCCGTCTTGATGCCCACGGCATTGTGCAGGAAGTCGAAATAATTAAGGTAGAGCGTGAGGATTTCCTCTTTCGTGTAAGCGCGCTCCAGTTCCACGGCGATTACCCATTCTATGGGCTTTTGCAGCAGTCGCTGCATCGTGGTGGCTGCCGTGGACGAATAGAGCTGCTTGGCCAGTTGCTGCGTGATGGTGCTGCCGCCGCCCGCGCCTTTCTGCCCGAAAATACCGCGCTTCACCACGGCGCGCGCCAAGGCTTTGGCATCAATGCCCGAGTGGTCGTAGAAACGCACGTCCTCCGTTGCCGTGAGCGCGTCGAACATCACGGGCGCGATGCTGTCGTAGTCCACGAACACGCGGTTCTCGTTGCGGCTCCACGTGCCGAGCAGTTTGCCATCGGCGGAGAGGATTTGCGAAGCGTAGCGGCTGATGGGGCGTTGCAGTTCGTCAATCGGCGGCATGTAGCCAATCCACCCTTTGTCGATCGCCACGAACGCGAGAGATATTATCAGCAGTGCGGCGATGAAGAGCGACCACACCCAAATCAGGAATTTCTTTCTCATTCTATAATAGATGTCCTTTTTCAGTAAACGAGTTTACTAAAAATCCTTCTCTATACGTTCAAGTTCTTGCTTGATTTTCTCGTTCGTTTCCTGCGAAACGGGCACCAAGGGCAGGCGCAACACGTTTTCGGCCTTGCCTTGCAGGGCGAGCAATGCCTTGATGCCGCCGGGATTGCCCTCCGCCATCATCAGGCGGCACATCTCGGCGAGTTCGCTTTGCAGGGCGTGTGCCGTGTCGCGGTCGCCTTGCAGGGCGGCGTGCGTGAGTTGGGCGAAGAGCGTGGGCAGCGCGTTGCCCACCACTGAGATCACACCCGTCGCGCCGCGTTCGAGCAGGTCGGCGGCGATGCCGTCGTCGCCGCAGAGCACCTCGAAGCCCTCGGGGGCGTTCTTGATGATTTCTTCCGCCTGCGCCACGTTGCCCGACGCCTCTTTCACCGCCACCACGTTGGGGCAGTCCTTAGCGATGCGCAGGGCGGTGGCAGGCGTGAGGTTCACGCCCGTGCGTCCCGGCACGTTATAGAGCACCACGGGCAGTTTCGTGCTGTCGGCTACGGCCTTGAAATGCCGGTAAAGGCCTTCCGCCGTCGGCTTGTTGTAGTAGGGGCACACAATCAGCACGCCGTCTACGAGTCCCTCGTGCTCTATGTCGCGGAGGCCGTCGATAACGTTAGCGGTACAGTTGCCGCCCGCTCCGAGGAGCAGAGGCACGCGCCCGGCGTTGGCTTGATGTGCGATGGAAACGATATTACGCTTTTCTTCGGTGGTGAGGCAGGGCGTTTCGGCCGTTGTGCCGAGCACGCAAAGAAAGTCTGCGCCGCCTTCAATCTGTTCATTCACGAGCTTGCCCAAGGCTTCATAATCGGGCGTGCCATCGGTTTGGAACGGCGTAACGATGGCCACTCCAAACCCTTTGAAAATATTTTTGCTAATCATACGAATGATTATATCTGTCTTAATTTACCTGCAAATTTACGCATTTCTTATATGACAGGCACGTTTTCTCATCACTTTATGCTTGGGTAAATCTATTTAGGCTTACCGTCCGAAATAATCAGCCCGAGGTTGTAATAGTCGGAAATGGCTTGAAACTGCACCGGCCGCCCCGCCTCGCGCCGTGCCAGCCGGTGGCACAATTTGGCGCAATTTGGTGGCACGGCAAAAATGGCGTATCTTTGCGTTAGCGAAAGAGGAGGAGCGCAGGCTCTTCCTCTTTTCGCGTTTTTAGGGCAAACTATCCTATATGAGCGCAAAAACTATCCTATATGAGCGTAAAAATTATAAGCAAGATAGTGAAAATTATCTCCTTGATAGTTTTTACGAAGCCCTTGATAATTGCTCCGAAGTGCTTTTCTGTGAAATTTTTCTTAAAGAGCGTTTTGATTTTATAAAGGCAAATTTTCCGTTTCTTAATTATCTCTAAACTTTCGCCCGAGGTCGTCTTAACGATTGCAAACGCGTCAGCAACGCTCTGCGCAGAGACGCGATAGGCATTAACGAAATTTGCATTTCTTCCCGCCGGGAAAGGCGAGGCGGCGCGGGCATATTTACGAGGGCGCGCCCGACAATTTTCCTTAACTGCTATTTACATAAAAATGGCAACCACTCGTCATCGCGACGAATGGTTGCCTCACAGAACTTATATAGAGATGAAAAAACTATTTTTCCCTTGTTGCTGATGCAAATTTACGGGAGATGATTTTTTCTTGCAAATATTTTCAGAAAAAATTCGTGGAAATTCGACAAAAAGGCGTTTTTTACCGATGAATCAACTTGATGCCCTGTTCTTCCAAGGCGATTTTGCGTGCTTTGTAGAGTGTGCCGAGGGCTTGCTTGAAGGTTTTTTTGCTCACGCCGAAGCGTGCGGCGATTTCCTCGGCGGGCGTTTTGTCGGTGTAGGGGAGGGTGCCGCCGGCTTCTTTGAGGGCTTCGAGGAGTGCGGGGGCGAAGTCGCGGAATTTGCTCTTGCCGATTTTTTGCAGCGAGAGGTCGAGGCGGCCGTCAGGGCGCACGTTCACCACGGTTGCTTTCAGCCGGTCGCCGCTGTGGGGCTCGGTGAAAATCTGATTGTCATAAATCATGCCTGCAAAGCGGTTGTCCACGATGACTTTGAAGCCGAGGGGCGTTTTCTGCCAGATGAGCGCGTCGACCTCCATGCCTCTGTGGTAGAGGCCGGGACTGGCGTGTCGGATAAAGCGGTCGATTTTCGCCGTGCCCACGATGCGCCGCGACTCCTCGTCCACATAAACGTATACAAGGTATTTGCGCCCTTGCTCCATCTTCATTTTCTGCTCGCGGAAGGGCACGAAGAGGTCTTTCATCAGTCCCCATGAGAGAAATGCGCCGTATTCATTCACCCATGCCACTTCGAGAAAGGCGAAGTCGCCCACCTGGCAGAATGGTTGTTCGGTGGTGCCCACGAGGAGTTCTTTCTGGTCGAGATAGACAAACACGTCCACGGCATCGCCTGGGTGCATCTCGGGACGCACATAGTTTTTGGGCATCAGTATCTCGCCGATGTTACCGCCGTCGAGGTAGGCTCCGTGGTCGGTGAAGCGCGTGATGGTTAGTCGGTTATATTTTCCTAAGCGTATCATTGGTTTAAGCGGTGTGTTATTGGTTTACCACCACGCCGTCGACGAGGTGGATAGTGCGGTCGGTAAGCGTGGCGAGCTGTTCGTCGTGGGTCACGATGACGAACGTCTGGCCCATTTCGTCGCGCAGGCGGAAGAAGAGATTGTGTAACTCCGTCTTATGCTGCGTGTCGAGGCTGCCGGAGGGCTCGTCGGCGAGGATCACGTCGGGCTCGTTCATTAGCGCGCGCGCCACGGCCACGCGCTGCCTTTCGCCGCCCGAGAGTTGCGCGGGGCGGTGCTTGGCGCGTTCGCTAAGGCCAAGATAGTCGAGCAACTTCATGGCGCGTTCCTTCATGCTGCTGCGGCTGAGCCGTCCGGCAATCATGGCGGGGATCATCACGTTTTCGAGGGCGGTGAACTCCGGCATGAGTTGGTGAAACTGGAACACGAAGCCGAGGTGCTCGCAGCGGAAGCGTGCCAATGCCGAACCGCGCAGGGCGAGCACGTCGTTGCCGGCGATGCGGAGCGTGCCGCTGTCGGGGCGTGCCAGGGTGCCGGCTATTTGCAGCAGGGTGGTCTTGCCCGCGCCGCTGGGCCCTACGATGCTCACCACCTCGCCCTTGGCGATGTGCAGGTCGATGCCTTTCAGCACCTCGAGTTGCCCGAAAGATTTTCTTAGATTTTGTATTTCAATCATTGCAATCTTTGTTGTCAAGAAAAATGGCTAATGTTAATCAGGGCAACAGTTGCGCTTGCAGCCCGCCCTGATGAATATCGCAAAACAAGTTTATCCTCAACTGCTGCAAAGTTAAGCAAATCTTGCCTGTTTGCCCCTTTGCTTATAGGATAAATAGCATTTTCCAATAAGAATAATTGGCAGTTTGCGCGGTTTTGGGTAACTTTGCACACAATATATTCATTTATTAGTAGACGAGTAAACAAGTAGACGAGTAGACGAGATAAGTTTCTCATGTAAAATATAAATTAGTAAGACATCTCTGTCTTGTTTACTTGTTTACTCGTTTACTAAAAATCATTTATATAACGCCAAAATAACGAAACCAAATGAAGAAAATTCTTAGCACAATGCTTCTTTTTGCGGCTTTTTGCTTGACGGCCGCCGCGCAGTTGCCCTCAGTGGAACTGAAAGATATTAACGGCAAGGCCGTGAACACGGCAAATCTCTCCAACGATGGCAAGCCCTTTATCATCAGCTTTTTCGCCACGTGGTGCAAGCCTTGCAACCGCGAACTCAAGGCTATCCACGAGCAATATGCCGACTGGCAGGACGAGACGGGCGTTAAGGTTATCGCCATTTCCATTGATGAAGCGCAAAACATGCAGAAGGTGAAGCCTATGGTAGACGCTGCAGGTTGGGAATACGAGGTGCTGCTCGACCCCAACAGCGAGTTCCGCCGCGCTATGGGCGTGAATATGATTCCCCACGTGTTCGTCATCGACGGCAACGGCAAGATTGCCGAGAGCCGCAGCGGCTACACCGACGGCGGCGAGGAGCACCTGATTGAGAAAGTGCGCGAGCTCATCGCGGCGCAAGGCAAATAATATCCTTCTCCAAATAAAGAATGCAACCCATTAAGATAATAGCCGCCAGCCTCTTGGCGCTTGCCCCGCTCTGCGCAGATGCGCAAGGCGACGACGGCAAGAAATTCTCGCTCCACGGCAGCATTCAGAGCGATGTGCTCTTTCCCGAAAAAGACGGAAAGATTGGCGCGACCAAAGACAACTGGTCGCTCACGAATACCTACGTGGAACTTAATCTGCTCAACAAATACTTTACCGCCGGCGTGCGCTACGAAGGTTTGGAGCACCCGCTGCCCGGTTTCGACGATGGCTTCAAGGGGCGCGGTATTCCTTATTTCTATGTGGCGGGCCATTACAAAGGCTTCGACCTCACGCTCGGCGACTTCTACGAGCAGTTCGGCTCGGGCCTTATCCTGCGCACCTACGAAGAGCGTGCGCTCGGCATAGACAATTCCTTGCGGGGCGGAAAGCTCACGATGCGGCCGTTTAAGGGCGTAAACATCAAACTCCTTGGCGGTCAGCAACGCTTCTATTGGGAGCACCGCAACCTCGATGATTGCAACGCCTGGATTTACGGTGGCGACGTGGAACTGAGCCTCGACCGCTGGTTTAAGAAAATGGACGAGACGGGCACGCGCCTCACGCTCGGTTTCTCCGGCGTGAGCAAGCACGAAAAGGTGACCGATGACATCACCGTGTTCCGCGCCGACCCGACCACGGGCCAGCAGGGTGCCTATCGTCTTAACCTGCCCGAGAACACGGCGGCCTTCGATGCCCGCGCCAATCTGAAAAAAGGCAATTACAGTTTCTTGGCAGAATATGCGTGGAAAGGGCAAGACCCTTCCTCGCGCAACGACTATATCTATCGCCACGGTCAAACGCTTTTGCTCTCGGGCTCTTACTCCAAGCGCGGCATGAGCGTGCTTTTGCAGGCCAAGCGCACGGAGGATATGGACTTTATGTCGCGCCGCTCGCTCGATAAGGGCGTTACCACGGCGTGCCACATCAACCACCTGCCCGCCTTCTCCATGCAGCAGACTTATGCCCTTGCCTCCATCTATCCCTACGCCACGCAGAATGCGCTCGGCGAATGGGCCTTCCAAGGAGAGTTTGCCTACACCTTCAAGCGCAAAACGCCCCTCGGCGGCAAGTACGGCACGACCGTGAAACTCAATGCCTCGCACATTCGCGCCATCGACCGCAACGACCTCTCTTCCAACCCGCAGGACTTGGCTGGAACGGAGGGCTATACCTCAAAGTTCTTCAAAGTGGGCAGCCAAATCTATTATCAGGACATTAACGTGCAGCTCGAGAAGAAACTCACCAAGAAGTTCAAACTCAACCTCATGTATGCCAACCAGCGCTACAACAAAACGGTAGTTGAAGGCGAGGGCGGCACCGTGAAATGCCACGTGGCAGTTGTGGAAGGCAAGTATCAGTTCAACAAAAAGTTCACCCTGCGCGGCGAGGCGCAATACCTCCACACCCGCGAGGACCAAAAGGACTGGTGGTACGGCCTGCTCGAACTTTCCATCCTGCCCAACCTCATGCTCACCGTCAGCGACCAGTTCAACGCCAACGTGCCCGATTTCAGCAAGGACGCAGAGGACGGGAAAACCAACCGCGTGCACTACCTCATGGGCAGCCTCACATTTACAAAGAAGGCTCACCGCATCCAGGTGGGCTACGGCATGACCCGCGCCGGCTACAACTGCTCGGGCGGCGTGTGCCGCTTCGTGCCGGCGCAGAAAGGTTTGCAGGCTTCCTATTCGTTTAACTTCTGATTGCTCTGAAATATGACTTTTTCGAAATACATCAAATATGCCCTGCCGGCGATTTTTCTGCTGACGCTTTGCGCCTGCGACGAAATCGACGAGCAGGACCGCTTCCAAAAAGTTGAAATAGCCTCCGGTGGTGAAAGCGGTGGCGAAGGCGGCGGTGAAGGTACGGGTTTCGGCGTGAAAAACGTGCTGATTGAAGACTTCACCGGCCAGCGTTGCATCAACTGCCCCCTGGCCACGAATACCATTTCAACGCTTCAGGCCTCCTTTGGACACGACCGCGTGATCCCCGTGGCTATCCACGGCGGCGACCTCACGCTGGCCGCACCCACGGGCTTGGCCAATGAGATAGGCAACACCTATACTGCCGAGCGCGGCGTTTCTTCCAAGCCCAAGGGCGAGGTGGACCGTACGGGGCAGTTGCTCGACCAGGAAAAGTGGGGCACAACCGTATTGGAGCGCATCGCCATCACGGCGCACGTGAAACTGGACGTGGAAAACATCGCGTTAGATGCCGACAAGCGCGAACTCTCTTTCAACGTGAACGCCGCAGCCGATTTAACAGGCGCACAGGGCCTGTTGCAGGTGTGGCTCACCGAAAGCCACATACACAAATATCAGGCAACGCCCGACCACAACCGCTATCCGCAATATCCAGCCTCGGGCTACGACCTCAACTATGAGCACAACCACGTGCTCCGCGCCTGCGTCAGCGCAAAGGACGGCGATGCCCTCGCGCTCGCCGCCGGCGGCAGCGACACGCGCACATATAAATATATATTGGATGCCGACTGGGTGGCCGATAATATGTCGGTTGTCGTGATTGCCTACAATGCCGCGCAGGGCGTGCTGCAAGTCATTGAGCAGCCGGTGCAATAACCTTGAAATTTTCCCGAATAAATAATCATCTAAATACCATATTATTATGAAGAAAATCTTTACCCTCTCATTGCTTTGCCTTTTGTCGGTTGCCGCTGCTAAGGCACAGCTGAAAATAACCAACGGCACACAGGAAGTAACCAATGGTTCGGTCCTCACTTTCACCGCTACCGAAATTGCTGAAATAGGTTTGGTGGATTGTGCACCCAGCGACCCTAAGATTACCAACGTTTCCGGCGAAAAGGGCACGCTGAAAGTTGTGGTTAAGAAGAACTCGCTTTTCGACAGCTTCGACTGGTGCGGCATCACCGCGCAGTGCCAACCCATGGGAAGCGGCACAGAAACCCGTACGGCCGAACTTGCTAACGGCGACTACCGGACGTTGGAATTGCACGCCAACTTCACATTCGGCACCTATGCCACCTATTCTGCCACCGTTACGGTTTATTTCAACGATAAGCCTTTCTGCACCTTTATGGCGCAATATGTTTACGCTAATCCCGCCAGCATTGAAAAGGTGAGCGCAGACGGAAATTCCTCCGTACGTATCGCTGGCAACGCCCTCCGCTACGCTTTTGCCGATAACGCACAGCGCACCCTCGACGTTTATGCCGCCGACGGCCGCCTCGTGCGCACCGCTTCCGTAAATGGCAACGGCAACCTCTCGCTTGCCGGTATGCCCAAGGGTACATATATATATTGTGTACGCGAAGCAGGCAAGAAGGTGCTCGACGGCAAATGCCTCGTAAAGTAACCATTGATGAAAATAGTAGATATTATCTCGGGCACGCAGGGCACGGCGTTCTCCTTTGAAATCCTGCCGCCGCTCAAAGGTACGGGCATGGGCAGTCTGCTCAACACCGTGCGCCGCCTGCGCGAGTACGACCCGAAATACATTAACATCACGACCCACCGCTCGGAGTACGTATATACCGAAACCGACAACGGACGCTTCGTGCAGCGAAACCGCATACGCCGCCGCCCCGGTACTATTGCCGTGGCGGCTGCCGTGCAGAACGAGACGCATATCCCCGTCGTGCCGCACGTGCTATGCTCAGGCTTTACGCGCGAGGATATAGAATACATGCTCCTCGACCTGCAGTTCCTTGGCATTGAAAACATCTTGCTGCTGCGCGGCGATAAGGCAAAAGAAGATGCACGCTTTATCCCCACGCCCGACGGCTACGCCCACACCACGGAGTTGCAGGAACAGGTGAACCGCTTCAACGAAGGCTTCTTTGTCGACGGCACGCCGATTAAAGTGCACGGCCAACCGTTCAGTTACGGCGTGGCGTGCTATCCCGAAAAGCACGAAGAGGCGCTCAATCCCGAGACCGACTTCGAGTGGTTCAAGAAAAAAGTGGCACTCGGCGCGGAATATGCCGTGACCCAGCTCTTCTACGACAATGCCGCCTATTTCCGCTTTGTGGAAAAGGCGCGGAAGGCTGGCATCACCGTGCCCATTATTCCCGGCATCAAGCCGCTGGCGAAACTCTCGCAGCTCACGGTCGTTCCAAAGACTTTCCATTGCGATATCCCCGAGGCGCTGGCACGCGAAGCCCTCAAATGCCGCACGGACGAGGAACTCAAGCAAGTCGGCATAGAGTGGGGCGAGCAGCAGTGCCGCGAACTCATCGCCAAAGGCGTGCCAGGCATACATTTCTACACCGTGTCGGCGGTCGATAGCATTTGCGAAATCGCCAAGCGCGTGTTTTAATCTCATTTCCACCATGCACTTTTCTTCCGTTATCGGTCAGGACATCATCAAGCAGCAGCTCAAAAGCCTGCTGCAAAGCGGCAAGATGCCGCACGCCCTGCTCTTTGCCGGTCCCGAGGGTTGCGGCAAACTGCCCATGGCTTTGGCGTTTGCCTCCGCCCTGCTTTGCGAGGAGCGCACCGCCGACGGAGAGCCTTGCGGGCATTGCAAGGCGTGCAAGATGCTGGCTAATTGGGCGCACCCCGATTTGCACTTCGCCTTTCCCGTGTTTAAGCCCACGGGGCAGAAGCAACCGCCCGTCAGCGACCAGTTCCTGCCCGAATGGAGAGAGCAACTGCAGGCCGAAGTCTACTTTACCCTGCGCGATTGGCAGAAGCGCATGGGCGTGGAAAACCAGCAAACCATCATCACCGCCGCCGAAGCCGACAACATCGTGCGCAAACTCAGCATTGTGACCAGTCAGGGCGGCTATCGCGTGGTAATCATTTGGTTGCCCGAACTGATGAATCTCGACTCTGCCAATAAGACGCTCAAAATCCTTGAAGAACCGCCCGCCAAGACCGTGTTCCTCTTGGTGAGCAATAGTCCCGAGAAACTCCTATCCACGATTGTGAGCCGCACGCAGCGCATCACCTTCGGCGCACTCGCCGAGAGCGAGGTGGCAGAAGCCTTGATGTCGACGCGCGGCTTGCAGGAAGAAGACGCGAAAGCCATTGCCCACAGTTGCGCAGGCAACTATATGAGCGCCCTCGCGCAGGTGACCAACAGTGTGGACGAGGCGCTTTTTTTCGACATGTTTGTCCTTCTGATGCGCCAAAGCTATGCGCGAAACATCAAGGAACTCAGCGCGTGGTCGGAGCAGGTGGCGAAATGGGGGCGCGAACAGCAAAAGAGTTTCCTCGCCTACTGCCAGCGGCTGGTGCGGGAAAATTTCGTTTACAACTTTGGTTTGCCGGAGTTGAACTATATGAGCGCCACCGAGGCCGAGTTTGCTGTGCGCTTCGCCCGTTTCATCAACGAGCGCAACGTGATTGGCATCACCGAAGAACTGGCAAAGGCGCAGCGCGACATTGAGCAGAATGTCAATCCCAAAATGGTGTTCTACGAATTTGCTTTGAAAAACATCGTGTTGCTTGTGAAGTAGTAAACAAGTGTACGAGTAAACAAGTAAACAAGACAAGTTACCGATACAAACCATTGGCGCGACTATCATGTCTCGTCTACTCGTTTACTTGTCTACTCGTCTACTAAATATATTAATATATATGTCAGAAAATCCAATCGAAAATACACAGGAACAGCAGCCTGCGGAAAACCTTGCCACGCTGCGCCCCGACAATACCCTTTGGGGCGGACGCAGTCTGCAAGGCATTTGCGCCAAAGGCTGCGGGCGTTCCAACAGTCAGCTTAACACGTTCGACTATCTTGCCGATGTGCCCGGCAACGCCGAGACTACTGACCTCGTGGAGGTGCAGTTTAAGAACACGCGCAAGGGCTATTATCGCAACGACAACCACCTGCCGCTCGTTAAGGGCGACATCGTGGCCGTTGAGGCATCTCCCGGCCACGACATCGGCACTGTAACGCTCACGGGGCAGCTCGTGCCGCTGCAAATGAAGAAAATCTACATGAAGCCCGGCACTGAAATCAAGCGCATCTATCGCAAGGCGCGGCCTGTGGATATGGAGAAATACCATGAAGCAAAGGCCCGCGAGCACGACACGATGATTCGCTCCCGCAAAATTGCCAACGAGTTGAAACTCGAAATGAAAATAGGCGATGTGGAGTATCAGGGCGACGGCAATAAGGCGATTTTCTATTACATCGCCGACGGGCGCGTGGACTTTCGCCAGCTCATCAAGGTGCTTGCCGATACTTTCCACGTGCGCATTGAGATGAAGCAAATCGGAGCGCGGCAGGAAGCGGGACGCATAGGAGGCACGGGGCCTTGCGGCAGAGAACTTTGCTGTGCTACCTGGATGAAAAACTTTAAGTCGGTCTCCACAGCCGCCGCGCGTTTCCAAGACATCACGCCCAACCCGCAAAAGCTCGCGGGGCAGTGCGCCAAACTCAAATGCTGCCTTAACTACGAGGTGGACACCTACGTAGAGGCCTCGCGCAAGTTGCCCGAACGCAACGTCTCGCTCGAAACGGCCGACGGCACGTATTATTTCTTCAAGGCCGACATCTTGGCAGGACTTGTGACGTATAGCACCGACAAGCGTCTTGCCGCCAATCTCGAAACAATCAGTGCTGCCCGCGCCCACGAAGTAATCCGCATGAACCGCCAGGGCGAAAAGCCCCTCACGCTTTCGGAAGAGGGCAACAAGGAAGTACGCACCTCTATCGACCTTGCCGAGCAGGACGACCTCACCCGTTTCGACACCGCCAAGAGCAAGCGTTCCGGCCGCAAGCAGCGCAAAGGCAACAACAATAACAACGATAATCGCCAGCGTAACCGACAAAGGAGAAACGGCGAAGGAAAGAATAATTGAGCCTATCGAGAAAAAAGAAATTGAGTGCAATCGATAAGTCAATCGCTTGCACTCAATGCTTTCTATAAAGGCTTAGCCTTGCTTAAATGTCAGCAGGGGCGGACTCTATTCCAAGAGCCCGCCCCTGCTTTAATATATTTCTTCAAAAAAGTTCTTTTACTTGGCGTAGCTTACCGAGCGCGTTTCGCGGATTACGGTAATCTTCACCTGGCCGGGATAAGTCATTTCGTCCTGAATGCGGCGGGCGATGTCGGCACTGAGCTGCTCAATCTGCGTGTCGTCGATCTTGTCGGCACCCACAATGACGCGGAGCTCGCGGCCTGCCTGAATGGCGTAGGTCTTCGTAACGCCCTCGTAGCTCGAAGCGATCTGCTCGAGGTCGTTGAGGCGCTTGATGTAGGCTTCCACGATTTCGCGGCGTGCGCCGGGGCGTGCACCGCTGATGGCATCGCACACCTGAACGATGGGGGCGAGGAGCGTAGTCATCTCTTCCTCGTCGTGGTGGGCGGCAATGGCGTTGCAGATTTCGGGCTTCTCCTTATACTTCTCTGCCAGCTTGCCGCCGTAGAGTGCGTGGGGCAGTTCGCTTTCCTCATCGGGCACCTTACCGATATCGTGCAAGAGACCGGCACGCTTTGCCTTCTTGGGGTTCAGGCCGAGCTCGGCAGCCATTACGGAGCAGAGATTGGCGGTTTCGCGGGCGTGCTGCAAGAGGTTCTGACCATAGGAAGAGCGATATTTCATCTTACCAATGATGCGAATCAGTTCGGGGTGCAAGCCGTGCACGCCGAGGTCGATGGCCGTGCGCTTACCCGTCTCGATGACTTCTTCTTCCACCTGCTTCTTCACCTTGGCCACGACTTCCTCGATGCGTGCAGGGTGGATGCGGCCGTCGGCGATGAGCTGGTGCAGGGCGAGGCGGCAGATTTCGCGGCGTATGGGGTCGAAAGCGGAGATAACGATGGCCTCGGGCGTGTCGTCCACAACGATTTCAACGCCCGTGGCGGCTTCGAGGGCGCGGATATTGCGGCCTTCGCGGCCGATGATGCGGCCTTTCACCTCGTCGTTGTCGATGTGGAACACGGTGACGCTGTTTTCAATGGCCGTTTCCGTAGCCACGCGCTGAATAGTCTGTATGACAATGCGCTTGGCCTCCTTGCCTGCGGTGAGTTTGGCGTCGTCCATAATCTCGTTGATGTAACTCTGCGCGTTGGTGCGTGCTTCGTCTTTGAGCGATTCCACGAGGCGGTTCTTAGCCTCTTCGGCTGACAGGCCACTGAGTTCTTCGAGTTTCTCGCGCTCTTTGAGCTGGAGCTTTTCGAGTTCTTCCTCGCGCTTGGCGAGTGCCTGCTGCTTGTTTTCCACGCGGGTGTGGGCAGCGTCGAGTTCCTGCTTGCGGCGGGCGAGGTCTTCCTGCTTCTGATTGAGGCCGATTTCGCGCTGTTTGAGTTTGTTTTCAGCTTGCTGGAACTTCTGCTGGCGTGCGCGGACTTCGTTTTCGAGTTCTGCCTTCTTGTTGAGGAACTTTTCCTTCACTTCGAGCAGTTTGCTCTCTTTGATGACTTCGGCTTCTTTGCGTGCGCTCTCAAGCACAAAGTTGTACTTCTTTGTCAAGATGTAGCGGAAAATGGCAAATCCGATGCCGCCGCCTATGAGTAGAGCGATGATAGGAATTATGATATCCATTGTGTTTTAAGGGTGATTGATTTGATGTATATATATAATAATGTGTATCTCATTTTTCCTTGGCCGGCGCGAGCGCGTCCTCAATTTCTTTGGTGAGTTGGGCGATAGAGTCGGCGTAGGGTTGCGTTTCGTGGTCCTTTTCCATTTTGAGCGCCATGACGGCAAAGTCGAGCAGGGCGATGGCCGTAAGTTTCTCGTTACCTTGATTGGGATAGGCCGTCTGATAGCGTTGCAGCTTGTTGTTGATAAGTTCTGCGGCGCGGCGGAACACCTCTTCCTGGTCGCGCTTCACAGTGATGGGGTAAGACTGGCGGCCGATGAAGAGATTGATGACGAGTTTGTCGGAATTGGGATCCATGGCTCTTGAAAAGATGAAAAAGAATCGGGGATTTTAGACGTTGAGCAATGCGATGCTCTTGTCGATTTCGTGGATAATGGTGTTGATGCGCTGCCGTGCGGCCTTTACGTCGCCTCCCGTCACCTCTATCATTCTCGCGATTTTGAGGCTGTCAAACTCACGGCGCAGTGCGGCAAAGTCTTTGTCTTTCTGGGCGATGATGCCGTCGCGCTTTTCCACCTCAGCCGCAAGCCTTTCGTTCTCGCGAGCCAGTTCGCCGCAGTGCAGGATAAGCTGCCGCACGCGGGTTTCAAAATGGCGCAACGCCTGTTCTTGTTCTTGGGTCATAAGGATTTGCGGTTTGGTGAAACGGTTTGTGATAGAATGGGGCGCGGGAGGAGGAGGCTATTCCTTGTCGGCGGGTTTCGGCTCTTTCTTGGCGAGCATCACCACGTTGTAAACGTACTCCGACATCCACTCGGCGGAGTAGCCGAGGCGGGCTTGGTAGGTGCGGATAGCCACGCACGTTTTGCGCACGCCGTCGTCCTTCCAGTTGTTCTTGGTGAGCACTTCGTTCACGGTCTTCTCCGTAAGCTGGCGCAGCACGTTGCGCATGAAGCCCGGCATGCGGAACTTCCACTTCATGAGGTTGCCCATGAGCATCATGAGGTCCTGCGAGAAGCCTTGGAAGAGGAAGAGATAATTGCGCACATCGTTCACCGTGCGGCAGTTCTTCTTGATGCTTTGGTCGATTTCCTTGAAGAAGGAGTCGCTGATGCCGTAGATTTCGCTAAGCATCTTTTTGCAGCGGTTCTTTTCTCCGAGGCCGAGCTTGTTGTTCACTGTCTGCACGTGGAGCGTCTGCTTAAACACGCGCAGGTCGGGCAAGGCGGCGAGGTTCGTGATTCCGAGATTGGCAGCCATAACGGCCTGGTAGTAAACGCGAATGAGCGTCATGAAGTCCTCCATGCCGCCCACGCGCCAGCCGGTGTCCTGCGCCGTTGCCTTCTTCTTGAATATTTTTGAGAATAATCCCATTTTACAAAAATTGTATAAAACTTTTGGGTAAAAAATATGACGCAAGAGCGCGTCTAAATGAAACTGCAAGAAAGCGTTAGGCCACTTTCTTACTGCAAAGTTACTATAAGGCGGCGGAAATGCCAAATAAAAAGCCCCCTTTTTGACTTTTACAAGAACGAAAAAGTATTTAACTTTGTGACAGAATAGGTTAAGCCTTCTACATTTTCCCTCCAAAAGCTACAAAACTCCATGCAAAAAACGCTTTTGTTTCCTATCTGCAAAATCAACATCGGGCTGTATGTCGTTGAAAAGCGGCCCGATGGCTACCACAACCTCCAAACGCTCTTTTATCCCGTAGGCCTCACTGACTCGCTCGAAATCTGCGAGCCGCGCGACCGCCATGTGCCTTACGCCCTCTACGTGAGCGGCGTGAAGAACCTGTGCGCGCCGGAAGACAACATCGTGGTAAAGACTTATCTCGCCCTGAAAGAGGAGTTCGACTTGCCGCCCGTTGAGATTTTCCTCGGCAAACGCATCCCTACCGGCGCGGGACTGGGCGGCGGCAGCAGCGACGCGGCGGAGATGATAAAGGGACTTAACGAACGCTTCCGTCTCGGACTGACTGACGAGGACATGCGGCGGCGCATCGCCCGCTTCGGCGCGGACTGCGCGTTTTTCATCGACGGCAAGCCTGCTTACGCAGAGGGCATCGGCGACGTGCTGACGCCGGCTGACGTGTCGCTCAAAGGTAAGACCCTCGTGCTGGTGAAACCGCCCGTGGCCGTTTCCACACGCGAGGCATATTCGGGCGTGGTGCCGGCGCAGCCCGAGCACGATTTGCGCGATGCGCTGAGCCGCCCCATTGAAACGTGGCGCGACACGGTGAGCAACGATTTCGAGCGTTCCGTGTTCCGCCTGCACCCCACCATTGAAGCCATCAAAAACACGCTCTACGACTTTGGAGCGCTCTATGCCTCGATGAGCGGAAGCGGCAGCACTGTGTTCGGCATCTTCCCCCACCGAATGGAAGGCATCGAGGCGGCGTTTAAAGACTGCTTCGTTTATCAGGAACGTTTTCGTTAAGCCAAATGAGCAAAGGCAAGTTTACTTGAACTTTGCCATGGCGAGAAAACGTCTGTTGAAAACGAACAAATAAGAAAATGATACTATACTTTTCTGGTACAGGCAATTCCCTTTATGCCGCCCGCCGTTTGGCGGATCTTACGGGCGACAGCGTGCGCCCCTTGCTCTCCTTGCGTGAAACGCCTTTGGAGAAAGGCGAGGCAGCGGTGGGTATCGTGTTTCCAGTCTACGCATGGGGTATGCCGCGCATCGTGGAACGCGTGCTGCGCGAGGCGGCAGCAGAGGTGGCTGCGGCGCACTATATATATATAGTATGCACCTGCGGCGACGACATCGGCATGACCGATGTTTTTGTAAATAATCTCCTGAAACCTTATGGTCGCCACGCAGACGCGGTGTTCTCGGTGCAGATGCGCAACACGTATGTCTGCCTGCCCGGCTTCGATGTGGACAGTGAGGAAACGGAGCGACGCAAAACAGCGGCGGCGCATGCGCGGTTGGAAAAGATAGCCGCGCAGATACGGGCGCGGCAGAGCGGCTTGACGGAGGTGGTGCGCGGTGCGGTGCCGAGGATAAAGAGTTACGTGCTGCGCCCGCTCTTCAACCGCTTCCTGACGGGCGACCGGCGTTTTAAGACGAAGCATTGCGTAGGCTGCAAGCATTGCGCGGCTGTGTGCCCGGCGCACAACATCATTCCCAACAAAAAGGGCAAGCCCAAATGGCAAGGCCATTGCTACGACTGCCTTGCCTGCTACCACGCCTGCCCATATCATGCCATCCGCTACGGCCGGTATACGAAGGGCAAAGGGCAGGTGCGCCTACCTTTCAATGGGGATTAAGGAAATCTTTTGCCGTTTTGCATATAAGATAATATCAAAAAACGCGCAAATAGTTTTGCCTTTTTTCCGAGTAACGGTAATTTTGCACTTTCTTACTGTAAAAACGATAAAAATCCGCACACTATGGGTGGTTTCTTTGGCGCAGTGTCACGCAAAAACTGCACTGCCGACCTTTTCTACGGCACCGACTACAATTCGCACCTCGGCACGCGCCGGGGCGGCATGGCAGGCTACAACAAAGAAGAAAAAGCCTTCACGCGTTCCATTCACAACTTAGAGAACTCGTATTTCCGCACTAAATTCGAGCCGACGCTTAGCCGTTTCCAAGGCTGCACCTCCGGCATTGGCGTGATTAGCGATACCGACGCGCAGCCTCTTGTCATCAATTCCCATCTCGGGCGCTTTGCCATCGTGACGGTGGCGAAAATCCAAAACCTCGACGAACTGGCGCAGCAACTGCTCGACCAAAACATGCACTTCGCCGAACTTTCTTCGGGGAAGACCAATCAGACCGAACTTATCTCGTTGCTCATTATACAAGGGCGCACTTTCGTGGAAGGCATTGAGAATGTGTTCCGACACATCAAAGGCTCCTGTTCCATGCTCCTGCTCACGGAAGACGGTATTATCGCCGCACGCGACAAGTGGGGGCGCACGCCAATCGTGATAGGACGGAAAGAGGATGGCTTTGCTGCCACTTCCGAGAGCACGGCGTTCGACAATTTGGACTATCAGATAGAGTATTTCCTCGGCCCGGGCGAAATAGTCCGCCTACGCCCCGACGGCATAGAGCTGATGCGCAAACCAGAAGAGCACATGCAGATATGCTCCTTCCTATGGGTGTACTACGGTTTCCCGACATCGACCTACGAAGGCCGCAACGTGGAGGAAGTGCGCTATGCCAACGGCCAACTGATGGGCAGCGAGGACCAGACGGAAGTGGATTGCGTGTGCGGCATCCCCGACTCGGGCGTCGGCATGGCGCTCGGCTACGCCGCCGGCATGGGGAAACCGTATCAGCGTGCCATTAGCAAATACACGCCCACGTGGCCGCGCAGCTTCACCCCCGCCAACCAGGAGATGCGCTCGCTGGTAGCCAAGATGAAACTCATTGCCAACCGCGCGATGCTCAAAGACAAGCGCGTGCTCTTCTGCGACGACAGTATCGTGCGCGGCACTCAGCTCCGCGACAACGTGAAAGTGCTTTTCCACGACGGCGCCCGCGAGGTGCACATGCGCATTGCCTGCCCGCCGCTCATCTATGGCTGTCCGTTCATCGGTTTCACGTCCTCAAAGAGCGACATGGAACTGATTACGCGCCGCATCATCAAAGATTTCGAGGGCGACGAGAATGCCAATCTTGACAAGTACGCCACCACCGACTCGCCCGAATATCAGCGCATGGTGGAGGAAATACGCCGCCAGTTGGGACTGACCTCGCTGCGCTTTAACAAGCTCGAGCAACTCGTCAAGGCCATTGGTCTGCCCAAGTGCAAACTTTGCACGCATTGCTTCGACGGCACGGGGTGCTTCTAACGGAGCGCAGGTGTTATCAATATAGAATCAGGGAGCTTTTGCCAGCGCAAAAGCTCCCTGATTGCATTTGAATATATGCGTTTTATCCTTCTTAAAAGTGCGATTTCTCGCCAAGCCAAAGCGAATAAATTCTCTTTGGTCTTTTGGCTTAACGAAATCGTTCATATAAATGCACCTTTTCTTGATATTTTCGGCTGCGCTCGGCATAGCCCGAACAAGTTCGGTTCTGCGCTCGCTTGCACGAAAATTGGCGGCGGCTCGGCATAGCCCGATCAAACAAGTTTGTCGGTCTCTGCTCTCGCCTTGCACAAACGTTCGTTTCCTGCTGCTGCCGTGAGGACAAACGTTTTGAAATATCTGTAATAGACGGGGAGGGGCGGGGCGTGCCGCGTGCGTGCCGAAAGCCAGCCGGGGGCGTGGGTCAGGAGCTGGATAAGGCGGAAGTCGCATAGTGCCTTGTCGTTGAAGTATTTATAAACCGCTTCTTTCGCACTCCAATAAAGCGTGGCTGCAGCCTCTGTGGGGTGGGGCAGTTGCCTGATTTCCATGGGTTGCAGGTAGCGCGAAGCAAGGCGCAGGGCGCGGCCGTCCCATCGCTCTATGTCGATGCCCACGGGGCGCGGCGACAGGGCGAGGGCAATCACGCCGGCCGTGTGCGAAACGCTGAGGCGCAACCCGAGGGCGCGGCTGTCGGTTTCTGCCGCGAAGTTCGCGCTCTGTTCGATTAGGGGACTGCCGTCAGCGTTGTGCCCGATTTGCACGCCCTTGCCCAAAATCTGCCTAATCACAAGCTGCGCCGCGAGTCGCTCGGCCATGCGTGCCGTGGAGCGGATTTTTCCGGAGGCTGCGCCGGCAGAGGGGGTGCCGCAGACAGCCTGTTGCAGTTCGGGCGTGCAGAGGGGGTGGGCTGGCGAAAGGTCAGCGGGATAGCGCCACAGGTAGATTTGCAAACGCTCTTCGTCCTGCTCGAAAGAATACGGCGGAAGAGTACTCAATGAGTGCTCTTCCGCCGCAATGTGTATGTTTGGCTCAAACGATGCCATATATTTATTGTATCCTAAAAAGGCATGGCGTCCTTAAAACGGCAAATCCGTGCCGCCCGCCGCAGGCGTTTCAAAAGAAGAAGCGGAGGGCTGTTGCGCTTGCTGGGGCGCGGCGGCGGTTTGCGGCGCGGCAGGCTGCGCTGCTGCGGGACGGCCGCCGAGAAGCTCGAGATTGTCGGCCCAAATTTCCGTTACATAGCGCGTTGCGCCTTTCTTGTCAGTAAAGGAACGCGTGCGGAGCTGTCCTTCGATATAGATTTTTTCGCCTTTGTGCACGTAGCGTTCCACGATCTCCGCCAGTTTGCGCCACAGCACGATGCGGTGCCATTCTGTGCGCTCGGGAACTTGCGTGCCGTTTTGCAGCGTGTAACCCGGCGTGGTGGTGGCAAGGCTCATCGTGGCGGTGCAAACGCCGTTGTCGATGTAGCGGATTTCGGGGTCCTTGCCCACGTTGCCAATCAGCATTACTTTGTTCAGGGACATAATCAATAATTTAGTAAACGAGTAAACAAGTCGACAAGTAAACGAGTAGGCGAGTATACAAGTTAACAAGACAAGTATATTATGTAAAATCTGATTAGCAAGACATCCTTGTCTCGTCTACTCGTTTACTTGTTAACTCGTCTACTAATATTAACCAATTATAAGTGATTTATCTAATTCTGTCGGCGGCGCGCACGAGTGCTTCGTCGTGCTTGATGCCGCGCTTGGCCAGATAGAGCGCGAGCAGAGATAGGGCGGGGAATGCCAGTCCGTACGACGGGGCAACCTCGAAGCCCGTGCGGCTTGCGGCGGCAAAGCAGTAGGCAGCGCAGACGGCGTACCAAGCCACGACCAAGAGCATGGCGAGGTTCACGTGGCTGATTTGACGCTTGCGGTTCTTATAGCCGAAGATAATGATCAGGGGCAAAATCGTGCTTAATGCAGTCATGAGCGCCACGCCGAAGGGATAGGTGAACTGTTCCTCGGCGCAGGTAGAGGCCACGTAGTGGCAGCCGTAAAGCGAGCACGTGGCATCGGGCTGCGCACCGGTGAAGAGAGCGCAGGGCGCGGCGCATGCGAGTGTTGCAAAGATGCCTGCGAGTAGCAGGTAGATGCTTTGAATGCGCTGAATCATAAGTCGTTGCCGAGATTTTCCTTTTCTTTGGCGGGATTGCGGTAATAAATTTGGTCGTCGAGGAACTCTTGCGCGGCCATGAGCGTGGGCTTCGGCAGTTTCTCGTAGTAGCGCGAGATTTCAATCTGTTCGCGGTTTTCAAACACCTCTTCGAGGTTGTCGTTGCCCGAGGCAAATTCTTTGAGTTTGCGTGCAAGGTCTTCCTTCATCTTGGCAGAGATCTGATTGGCTCGCTTCGACATGATAGCTACGCTTTCATATATGTTGTCGGTGCCTTTGCAGAAATCCATAAGGTTGTGCGTCACGGTGTTGGTCGGTGCCTTGCTTTTTTTGTAGTCCATGATTTTTATAATGTTATTCGTTGTTGTCTTCAGTTTTGGGAGCATACTTTCCAGCCGAAGCGAAGAGTTTCTTGGCTTCAGGCAGGAATTTTGACTCGGGAAATTCGTTGGCGAAAGAATAATACTCCTCGATAGCATCCTGATAGCGTTCCTCTTTACGCTGATCCACGCTGGCTTTTGCGAGGGCAAATTTCGATTTGAGGATGAGGATGGAGAAGTCTTCGCGGCGGTTGGTGTAGGGATAGTCCTTAATGGCATTTTCGGCGGTCACGATGCAAGCCGTGTAGTTGCCGTTCACGCCGTTGCCGATGTACTCGCCAAGGTTGTAGTAGAGCTTAGCCGAGAGCAGTTCCTTCTCAATCAACTTGTCTTGCAGGGTAAAGATGTCGTCCTGTGCCTCTTGCCGCAGCGGGCTGTCGGGGTAGTTTTCGATAAAGTTCTGATATTCCGTCACGGCCTCGTAGGTAGCCGTTTGGTCGAGCTTAGGTTCGGGCGTGGAGTTGAAGAGCGCCTTGCCGGCATTGAAGCGAGAGCGTTCGGCATACGTGCCGCGCGGATAGCTTTGATAATATTTTTTGAAATAAGCCGCTGCGGCGGAGTAGCTTTTCGCTTTGAAACTGCTGTAACCCAGGAGGTAGAGCGACTCTTCGCCCACTTCTGTTCCTTTCAGCACGGTCACGATGTCGCCAATCGTTTCGGCGGCGCGGTTATAGTGCCCCTGCGCGTAATATTGCTTGGCCAGTTCGTAGCGCACAGAGTAGTCGCGCACCTTATCCAGTTTGCTCGCATTGCCGCAGGCAGAAAGGAGCGAAAGGAGGCCGACGAAAGCGGCAGCGGGCACGATATATTTCAATACAAGCGTTTTCATATTGCAAATTTGGCGCAAAGTTAGCAAAATCAGTGCAAACGGACAAATATTTTTTTTCGCGTCACGTATGAAAGTGCTATGCAACGCGCCGAAGGTAAGGGTAGGAGTGTTCTGGAAGTTATGAAGTCTGCGAATTTCAAGGCGACAGTTTGAACTTTTGCCGCAATTTTCAAAATGACAGTCTGAAAAACCACGTATTCCTTGCCGTTTGAATTTTTCCTCTAAGGCATGATAGCGCTGACGGGCCTATAATAATGTTTTGCAGCGTGCCATGACATTTGTCGTTGCCAGCCAAAATGTGCTTCTTCTTACTTGTAAATGGGGCGAAAGCGTGCGGGTGTTGTCAAAATATTGTAACTTAGCGGCACGATTGCGGCACTTGCCTTCATGGCATGCCCATACAATATATTATATATATGCCTGAAACACTCAACTTAACCAACTCAACGCCCGGTGCGCCCCTGACTTTGGAAATGATAAAGGGCGTGCTGGTGAAAGAGGTGCTGGCGCGCCCAACGCTTTGCATTGGCGATGTGGCGGCCATGCTGGGCGTTGGGCCGCGCACGCTTTCGGCGGTGCTCAAAAGGGAGGGAGGCGGAAATTTTTGCTCTTTCATTTCCGACCTGCGCCTTGCCGAAGCCGAACGACTGCTGAGGCTGCGCCGCTATGCGCGGTTTTCGGCTGAGCAGATAGGACTTATGGTGGGCTTTGCCTCGCGTCAGTCGTTTTATCCGCATTTCAAAGAAAAATATGGCTGTACGCCGATAGAATATCGTAGTCGTAATATTAATGAAAACACACGACCAGAAGATGCTGACTTTTGAAGAGAAACAACAAATCACGGAACTGGTGCGACGGCAGGTGGTGCCTGCCGTGGGATGCACCGAACCGGGATGCGTGGCGCTTGCCGTGAGCCGCGCCACGGAGTTACTGGGCTGCACGCCCGAGAAGATTGAGGCGCGGCTCAGCGCGAATATCCTCAAAAACGCGATGGGCGTGGGTATTCCCGGCACAGGCATGACGGGACTGCCCGTGGCCATTGCCCTCGGTGCACTCATTGGCCGCTCGGAGTATAAGTTGCAAGTTCTGAAAGATTGCACGCCCGAGGCGGTGGCGCAGGCGCGGCAATATATCGACGAAGGGCGCGTGTGCGTTTCTTTGAAAGACGATGCGCCCGATAAACTGTATGTAGAAGTTACCTGCACAGCCGGCGGACATACGGCGACGGCGGTAATAGCCTGCGAGCACACGCGCTTCGTAAGGCTCGAAAAGGACGGCGAGCCGCTTGAGGCGGCAGCTGCGTCGGCGGGCGGCGGCACTTCCGCGCTCGGCACAGACGCGCCCGCCCTGACAATGCATAAGGTGTGGGAATATGCCTCGACGATGCCCATCGAAGAAATCAGTTTCATAGGCGAGGCGCGTCGGCTCAACGAGCAGGCGGCTTCGGCTTCCTTGAAAGGCAATTACGGCCACTGCCTCGGCAAGGCTCTTTCGCGTCCGCTGGGGCGCGGCATTATGGGCGACAGCATTTTCTCGCACATACTTTCGAGCACCTCCGCCGCCTGCGATGCGCGAATGGCGGGCGCAAATATTCCCGTGATGGGAAACTCTGGTTCGGGCAACCAAGGCATCTGCGCCACCAATCCCGTGGTGGTCTTTGCCGAGGAAAACCATAACACGGAGGAGGAACTCACGCGTGCCTTGATGCTTTCCCATCTTACCGCCATTTATATCAAGATGCACCTCGGTTCGCTCTCCGCGCTATGCGGCTGCGTGGTGGCCTCGACGGGCGCGGGCTGCGGCATCACCTACCTCATGGGCGGCAATTACGAGCAGGTGACTTTTACGGTGAAGAACATGATTGCCAACCTTACGGGCATGATTTGCGACGGCGCGAAACCGAGTTGTGCCTTGAAACTTACCTCGGGCGTGAGCACGGCAGTGCTTTCGGCTATGCTGGCCATGCAGGGCAACTGCGTGGAAAGCGTGGAGGGCATTATCGACGACAGCGTGGACCAGAGCATTCGCAACCTTTGCGATATCGGTGCGGAGGCGATGAACGAGACCGACCGCCACGTGCTGCACATCATGACGCACAAGCATTGTTAAGGGGATAGTCAATAGGCATATTATGTAGGCGTTGCTCAAATTATTCTGTTGGTTTTAGATAAAAACCATGAAAAACGTCTTGCTTCGTTTGAAGCCCAAGGGCACGCCGCCGGTCTTAACGCCGAGCTTGTGAGCCTAAACGGCTCATGCTCGTCCTTAATCCCTTCGGCTGCGGTCGGTTCCCGCCCGCTTCAAAAGCCGCAAGGAAAAAACCAAGAAAAACCCGTGAGACCTTGATCTTATCGAGATAGCAATGGGAAAGTGGCCCATTGGAAACGGGTTTTTCATGGTTTTTCCCTTGTTCTGTGTGGGGCGGGCTGGTACCGACCGCCGCCTTAGCGGATAAAGCACGAGACGAAAGTCGGAAGACTTTCAGGCTCGGGATTTATACGATAAGGCGAGCGATAGCTCCACACAGAACAAGCTGTTTTTACAGGTTTTTATCAAATTCAATGCACACATATAATATATATACGCGCGAGGCAGATTGCAAAAGCAACCCGCCTCGCGCGTTTTCTTGGGGCGATGATAAATGCGCCCCGGCTTTTAGTTCAAAATCTGTTTCTTACCGTTCACGATGTAAACGCCTTTGCTGGGATTAGCCACGCGGCGGCCGGCGAGGTCGTAAACGACCGTCTGCTTAGGCTGCCCGAAAGCAACGCTTACGATGCCGGAGGGCGTTTGCACTTCCTTTTCCGCCAAAGCAAACAGGTATTGGCAACCCGTATCTGCGGTGTTCGTGCCGCCGCCCCAGTTGTAGACGTTCCAGTTCAAGGAGGCATTGTTCGTCTGGTTGAATTGTGCCGTTCCCGAAGTTATGATATAATAACCCAGCGTTGCGGCTGGCGAGATGCTCCAACCGGCAGAGGGCTCGTCGGCTACGGTGCGGAGGGCCGTGTTGTTGGCAGAATTGGGAGAAACAAAGGTGCCGTCGGCGCGGCAAATAATATTATAAGAGCCGTCTGTGCGGGCCGTGAGTTTCCACTGCGCAGCAAGCGTGGCCTCCGTTTCGCCTACCAATGCCTCGCCTGCGCCCTTGCCCGTGGCATAGCGGCTGAAGCGCAACGGTGTGCACATGGTGTACCAATAATAAGTTTGGTCGTTACTGACCTGCGGCATCTCCACTTCCTCAATGCGGTATTTGCAGCCCGTGTCTGTGGTGTTCGTGCCGTCGCCCCAGTTGAAGATTTTGTAGCCATTGGGGCTTGTGGTTTGGTTGAACTCAGCCGTGCCCGAGGTGATGATGACATAGCCCACTTCGTCGGCGGGTTTAATCGTCCAGCCGCTTCCGGGTATGGCGGCAACGGTGGTGAGGGCGGTGTTCTTGCTGCTGTTGGGCGAGATGTACAGCCCTTCTTGAGATGAAACAATATTAAATGTCCCGTCCGTGCGTTCCTCGAATTTCCAGAGGGCGGCAGTGCTTGCGGCAGTCTGTCCGATGAGTTGCTGGCCGCTGCCTTGCGAGGTCACGTAGCGGCTTTCGCGCAGCGGCGTGCAGAGCGTGTAGAGATGCGTTTCGGAGGCCGTGGTGGCTTTCGGCTGATTGATAGATGCCGTCTTCACCTTATTTTTCAGAGCCTCGAAGGCCGTGTTGAGTCTTGCGGCTTGCGCGGCGCGGTCGCTCTCAGAGAGGCTTTGCCCGAGCGTGGAGCGCACCAAGTCAGCCATTTCCGAGAGTTCTTGGCAGAGGGAAAGGGGATAGTAGCCCACCTTGTCGGAAAAGTTTGCGCCGATGTAGGCGGCGATGTCTCCGAGGAGGAGGTCTATTTGCTCGGTGCTGCTGTCCATTGCCTTTGAGGGAGAGTAAACGATGCCGTCGAGCGCGTTCTTTCCTTCGGTGTCGGTAAGCACGAAAGTGAACTGCCACTTGTCGCGTCCCGTGCCAGAGGCGGCGGCGTGCGGCAGGCGCATCAGCACCTTGTTCCAACCCTGCTTGAGTTGAATTTGCACGACGGGCCGCGCCGTGAGGTTTTCATTTGTCAAACCGCTCGTGGCATGGTCCTGCGGGATAGAGGCATTGGGCTGCTCCCAAGAGGGCGCGGCAATCTCGATGCCGTTTACCCAAAGTTTAGAGCCTCGGCGGTCCCACTCGCCTGCGGGCGGCGCGGTTTCATTTCCCGAACGGCTGTAAGTATAAAATTCCACTTGCGCCCCGGCTGTCTGCGCCACGGGCGAATATACGTAAGTCCAGGCGTAAGCCGTTTGCCCGTAGGCGGGGTTGGAGAAGAAAGAGGGCACGGTGGAGTGCCAGATGTGGCGCAGATAGATGCCCGCACCCGTGGCCACCTTCGACCCGTAAGTAGTGCCGTTGTAAGTGAAAGAGGTGGGCAGCACGCCGTCCTCGCCCTCGTTGGTCGTTTCGGGCGGGAACTGCATCGTCTTGTCGCCGTTGTTGGGGAAGGGGTCGGTGATGCGCCAGCGTACGTTGGTTTGCTTCACGTAGGGGATCGGCTCGTTTTTGAGCACGTGTGCTTTGTGGAAGAGGAAGCGACGTTCAAAGTCGGCAAACTCTTCAAATTCCTCGCCCGAGTTAGGCAGCGTGGTGCCGCCGGTCTCGATGTACTGCTTACCGCCGCCGTACCAAGCCCTTTCGGCCGAGGCGATGATATTGGCGTAAATATTGTTCTGCTTCACGATGTCGGTCCACGTCTTTGTCTTCGTGTCGTTCCACGCCGCGCTGATAGTGCCCGCCACGTCGCTCGTGCCTTGCTGCGCATAGTAGATGTTGCTCTTGTAAATGCCCACGAGGTCGGCGTACACGTCGAAGTGGTTCGTGTAGTTGTAGCGGCAGTCGATGTTGGGCAGTCCGCTTACCACGCGTCCCGCGGTCGCCCACATTTGCGTCATGTCGCAGAGAGCGCTTGTGGGAGGACCGGCAACGAGCCGGTTCCACATAACAACTTTCTTACCCTTGCCGCGCACGTAGTCCGCCATCGTTTTCAGGAAGTTAGGATAAGTAATAGTCACCTCGTCGCCGCCGATGTGGATATAGGGGGCAAGGGGGAATGCTTCCACCACTTCGTCGAGGATATTCTTCAAAGCAGCCACGCCCTCATCGCTCTGCATCGAAAAGCCCATGGCCTTGGTGAAGGCATCGCTGTGGCCGGGCATGTCAATTTCGGGAATAACGGTCACGCCGCGCTCTGCCGCATAGGCTTCGAGATTCTTGCATTGTTGTTGCGTGTAGTAGCTGCCGGCATAGCGCGTCATATTGTCAGCGGCGGTGAGTTGCGGATAAGCCTTCACCATAAAGCGCCAGGCGAGTTTCTCCGTCAGGTGCCAGTGGAACACGTTTACCTTGAAGCGCGAAAGCATATCGATTTCGTGTTTCAGTTCTTCAAAGGGAATGAACGAACGCCCCACGTCGTGCATGAAACCGCGCACTTTGAAGGCCGGCCAGTCCGTGATTGTCAGAGCTTGCAGCGATGCCGTGCCGCCGTTGTCGTTGGTGCCCGATGCGAGTTGCAGCAGCGTTTGCGCGGCGCGTATTACGCCCGTCTGCGTCACCGCCTCGATGGTGATTTTATCGGAGGTAACGGTGAGCGTATAGGTTTCGTTGGGCATATACGCCACGCTGTGGTTGTAGGAGCCGGCGATAACCGCCACGCGCTTTACTTCCACCGTAGCAGCCGCTCCTTCCGTAATGGTGCAGCCCATTTCTTCGAGGGCTGTGCGCAGGAAGGGCGTGCCGAAAGCGTCGGTAACGCTTACGGCTCTGCCGAGCGCGAAGCTTTGCCCTTCAGTAATCACCATGGAGTGCGGCTTAGGCAAGAGGTCGCTCGGACCCGCGCTTGCTGTCATAGGCAGCAGGGCGGCGGCCAGCAGCATGCCTTTCAAAAGTCGTTGTTTCATGATACAGATATTTTTATTAGATTGTTTGAAAAAGAGTGAATTGGCAAATATTTGGATAAAAACCAGGAAAAACAGCTTGTTCGGCGTGAAGCCTATCGGCTACGTCTTTGCACATAATGCCCAAGTCTGAAAGCAGAGCTTTCGCCTTGTGCTTTATGTGCAAAGCCTGCGGTCGGTTCCCGCCCGCTTCACGCTGAACAAGGGAAAAACCATAAAAAACCGTATTGCTGAGTCCATTGCGTGCTGATTATATGTAGTCTCCATATCATTAAATCAGAATATGAAGATTGTTTCAAGGTCTGGGTCGTAGTAATATTTCTCGCACTGGTCTACAGTAGGCGCGAAATTATAGAGAATGCCGAGGCGTATGCCTGCCAGTCGCATATAGTTGAATAATTGTTGGCGATGTTCGGGGAGTAATGCAGAGACAGCTTTACATTCGACAAAAACTTTGCCGTTTACGAGGAAATCTACTTTATGCGGATGGTTTATCGGACGGTTGTGGAACGATGTTTTGAAATAATATTCTCGTATTAAATCTTCACCGCAAAAACCAGCTTCACTAAGGCATATTTCCAAAGCGTCTTGATACATATATTCATTGAGAAAAGGCCCCATGTCCCTATGTACCGTTTGGCAGCAACCCACAATGTTGTATATATACTTACGTAATTGCTGCGTGAGTTGCGGGTCAGTTTCTTGAAGTTTCTTTACTTCGGTTACTATGCGGTAAAAGGGTTTGTTCATAGCGTGGCAATTGTTGCTCTCATTCGTATGTTCGTGATACTATGTGATTTACGTTGTGAGGAGTTCTTTTGATGATGGTTTTTTATGGTTTTTCCCTTGCGGTTGGTGAAGCGGCTGGAACAGACGCAGCCGGGGCAAGAGCCACGCACGGCGGGAGCCGATAGGCTCACAGACGTGCGTGGAAATTGCAACGGCGTGCCCTTGGGCTTCACCAACGGCAAGTGTTTTTACTGGTTTTTATCATTAAACATAGTAGCAATCAAAGCAAGAGCCTTTACTTCTTCCCCTTCATCACAAACACGAGCGTGCCGCCGCGTACGATGTCAGAGTGGTTGATGTAGTTGGTCTTGACGCGCTTGCCGTTGAGGAAGATTTTGTCGACGTAGAGATTTTCCTTGCTCAAGCCATCGGCTTTCACCGTGAACGTCTTGCCGTTCGGCAGATGCAGGGTTACCTGCGGCAACTGTGGCGCACCGAAGACGTAGCGGGCAGAAACGGGATCGACAGGGTAGAATCCCATCGACGAAAGCATATACCAGGCAGACATCTGTCCGCAGTCGTCGTTGCCGCAAAGGCCTTCGGGCTTAGGCAGATATTGAGTCTCGATGATTTCGCGCACCAGTTCCTGCGTGCGCTCCGGCTTGCCGGCAAGGGCATAGAGGTAAGCCACGTGGTGGCTCGGTTCATTGCCGTGGGCATACTGGCCAATCAGGCCCGTCACGTCGCAAAGCGTGCTGTTGAGCTTGGTGGTGAAAAACGAGTCGAGCTTGGCGATGAAGGGCTTGCTGCCGCCGAAGAGTTGGATAAGGCCCGGCACATCGTGCTGCACATGCCACGTGTATTGCCAGGCGTTGCCCTCCGTGTAATCACCGCCATCGCTTTCTGCATGTGCGAGGGCGGAGGGATTGAACGGCGACTTCCATTCGCCCGTGCTGAGGCGCGGACGCATGAAGTTCGTGCTCTTGTCGAAGAGATTCTTGTAGAAATCGGCGCGGCGGGCGAAATATTTATAGTCGTCCTTCTTGCGCATCAGCAGCGCCATGTCGGCGGCGGCGTAGTCGTCGTAGACATTCTCGAGCGTGCCCGAAACCGATTCCATCTTGATGATGTCGCACGGGAAGTAGCCGTATTTCATATAAGTCTCCCAGTCCGACTTCATCTTGTGCGACTTCGTCTGCGTCATCTTAATGGCCTGGAACGCGCGCTCGGCGTCGAAGTCGCGGAAGCCCTTGTGATAAGCCTCGGCAACGATGGGCACGCTGTGGTTGGCAATCATGCAGTAGTTTTCCTTGCCCCAAAGCGCCCATATCGGCAAGTGTCCCTGCGTTTCGGCCTGGCTGATCATCGAGCGCACGAAGGGACACACCATTTCAGGCACGGCCAGCGTGTAGAACGGGTGCGCGGCGCGGTAGGTGTCCCAGGTGGAGAAGGTGGAGTAGAACGTGCCGTCTTCGGCTTTCGCCAGATTGCCGTTGGCGTCGCGGTACGCGCCGTCTACGTCGGCAATGTTGTTAGGTTGGATAAGGGCGTGGTAGAAGCAGGTGTAGAAATTTGTCTTCTCCACGTCAGAGCCTTGCACCTCGATTCGGTCGAGGTAACTGCTCCACACGTCCTCGGCTTTCTTCCTCGTGGCCTCGAAATCCCAGCCCGGCAGTTCCGCCTGCATGTTGCGGCACGCGCCGTCGATGGTGGCGGAGGAGAGGGCAATTTTCACCTCCAGCTGCTCGCCTTTCTTGAGGTCGAACGCCACGAGCATCCTTTGTCCCTTCTCTGTCGCGGCGAGCGGCAGGGCGGTGATGCGCGTCATGGGGCGGCTGAACTGCATCTGGAAATATACGTCCTGTTCCACCCACACGTTGCTGCGCACATGGCCCGTCAGGCACGTGGGGCTTTCCCAGTTCACCTCGCAGGCTTTCACGTGCGAGTGATATTGCTCCTCGCTCCACGTAGGTCCGTGCTGCAGGTCGATGAGCAGGGCGGCGGAGTCTGCCTTGTGGAACGTGTAGCGGTGGTATGCCACGTGCGGCGTGGCGGTGAGTTCGGCCGTTACATAGTTCTCCGTGAGTTCCACAGAGTAATAGCCGGGGCGTGCCCGCTCGCTGCTCTTGCTGAACGTGCTGCGGTAGTCCTTGCGGTCGGGGCGAGCCGTTACGGGCATCACGAGCACGTCGCCGAGGTCGGTGCAGCCCGTGCCGTTGAGGTGCGTCTGGCTAAATCCCCATATCCTCGTGTCGGCGTAGATATATTCCGAGCAATATTGCCAGCCCACAGCGCCCGTCACAGGGCTTGCCTGAATCATTCCGAAGGGCAGGCAGGCACCGGGAAACGTGTGTCCGGTTGCGGCAGTGCCGATAAAGGGATTGACGTAGTCGATGGGTTTGTGCGCAGGCTTTTGCGCGGAGAGCGCTGTTGCCGCAAAAGAGAGCAGCAGCGCGGAGAAAAGCTTTTTCATGGTATGAGGTTTGGAATAATGTAGTATTAGATATGCAAATCTACATTATTTTTTTGTAATCAAACCATTAAACGTGCGTGTTTCTTATAAGATAGGGGCGCGTCCGTGCTTTTACGTAACGGGAACCCTACTCGGGGCTCCCGTTCGGTTAGGCTTGTTTAATTCCTATGGAAGGTTGTCGGTGGCTTAATTTTTCCACGGATTGCTTTCTTCCTCTTCTCCCCAAATGGGGTGCTTCTTGTTGGTGAAATTGTCGCTGCCGGCACTGCCGTTGTCGATTTCAATTGTATCGCCGCCGCTTAATGCCAACATTCCTTCTGTTTCAATCTTTACAATGATTGCTGTCGGGGTTATATATTTCTTTTTCATTATTTTTCTGGAATTATTTGATAAACATTTTCTTGCCGTTCACGATATAAAGTCCTTTGCCGGCGTTTTGTACGCGGCGGCCGGAGAGGTCAAACACGGTGTTAGCAGTGCTTTGCTGCGTGCCAATGCTATTGATGCCCGTTTCAACGTCTTCTTTGAAGCGCATGCCTTTCACGGCTGTGCCGCCTGTGTTCAAATAAGCGCGGCAACCCTGAAGTTTTGTGCCGTTGAATTTGCGGAAAACCAAAGATGTCGTTGCTGTGCTGGGGTCGGAGGGTACTTGCAGCGTATAAATAGTAATTGTGCTTTCATCTTCAGGAGCAGTATATGCGGTTGTTTCGAGATTTCCTTGCATGCTGTATGTGCTGGGCTCTACTTCATCGGCAGTCTCTGCAACTGTCATCAATACGCTGCCGTTTGTACTGTCGTAAGTTGCGCCTTCCTGCAATTCGATAAGGAAGGGCGTTTTGGCGGGAATGTTGCCGCTGTGCTTTGTCAGCGTCACGTAGTCCTCTTCGTCAATCTTCCCGGTAAAGAATTTGAGTTTGCTCTCGTCTGCCACCAAGGGAACAGGGCTGTAAAGTGTACCGAGTTTATACGTGCTATTGATAACTACGGGCAGTTCCGTAACCTCCTCGATTGTCCAATGATACCCTGTGTCGCCTGTTATAGAACCGCTAGAACTTCCAGAATCCAAAGTTGTGTTTTTGCCATATAGATTGCGCGCGTTTCCACTATTGTTAACGTATAAACCATAAGTGCCCAAATGTGCTGCATCTGAACTTAAAGCATAAACATCTTTGAATGTAATTGTATTGACCGAAGACGAGCTCGTGCCAACACCATATAGCTTCATGTTAGGCGAAGCGATACTTCCTGTATATTGCCCAGTATTGTAAGACAATAATTGGTTGCTTTCGTTCAGATAGAAATACGTATTAAGCCCTTCATCAGGAGTCATTTGCACTTTCCCGTCGCTACTCGTGGCAGACGAAAGCCATTTCCCGCCGTTCACACATTTGAAACGGTACATCTTTCCTGTTTCGGGCTGATTGATGCTGCCGATGTTGTTGCCAATTTCATTCAGTTTGTCAACGCAGGCCTGCACGGCTGCATAGTCTGGAACGGTCGAAGAGTTCAGCAATTCGTTTGCCTCGGACATGGCTTCTTGAACGTTAGCTGTTCCCGAATAAGCATAGTGCCCAACGCCCTCACCTATATATGCAGGCTTTGCCAATGCAGGCGTAATCATGCTTGCTGCAATAGCTTTAGGAATTGCCAATTGTAATTCTTCCGACAAATCGCCAACTTCTAACACTTGGAAAACATTTCCTTCGTCGCCGTATCTAACTCTGCCCTCTTCACTTGCCCAGTTGCATAATCCGTTCTTTCCTGGAGTTGGGGTTGCATTGATTAAGCCTTCGCCCGCGTTGCAAGTAAAGCAGAAGGGATAGTTGCTGTTTGTTGATGGGATAATTTGAATATCTGTATTAGGCACATATACCAAGGGTATAGCAGCCGCATCGCCGGTAACGGTTCCAACGAATTTGTGGGCGGCAATACTGTAAATGTAATACTTCTCTCCATATTTATATATAGAGAACTGGAAGATTGAAGAATTTTGGTCAAAAGCCGTAGCTGGACCTGCACCGTATGTGGAAGAAAGATATTCAGAAGCTGCTTCGTTGTAAAGCACATAATAAGGCGGCGTTTTACTATTGATATTTCTCTGACGCCCTGACTTAATAGCGTAAACCTTCTCATTGCTCAACCCTTCTTTTGATGTAATGGAGGTTTGAGCATCTGCCATTTCTGTTAATAGACAGAAAAGGACCAATAAAAATGTAATAGATTTCCTCATAGTTAAACAGTTTGTAATTTAGTTAGTTGTATAGGATAAGAGTGATTTTGCGCATTATTTGCGCTGCAAATCTATTACAAGTTTTAATAGTAACCAAGCGGGGGGGGTAAAAGATGTTAAAAGATGAAATTTTCTTGGATTTTGTGTGATTATTCCTTGTTTTCGCTGCCCCTCGATGCATTTTCGGCGCATTTTCCTGCAGATAATATCTCCTGTCCTATAAGCCAATTCCTACGACCATGTAGAAATTTTTCCCTGTCTGCTAAGACAATTTTTATTTTCTCCTTGGTATTTTTCATTTTCTGCGCAGAAAATTTTTGTTACAAAGTTTCTAATACATGTTACAAACTTTGTAACACATGTTAGCAAGTTTGTAATATATGTTACAAAGTTTGTAACAAAAACTATCTTGTATGAGCCGAAAAATTATCTTGCGGATAATGAAAACTATCTTGCGGATAGTAAAAATTATCTTGCTGATAGTGGGGCTCGAAACGGGCTATGCCGAGCGCAGCCGAATTTTCGTGCAAGCGAGTGCAGAGGGCAAGCCTCGCTTGTATTATGCCGTGCCGCTGACAAAGGTGCATTTTATATAGACCAATTGGTTGAATTGTGCGTTAAGTGCCAATTGCAATAGGCGGTACATGCGCCGTGTTCACTGTGCTGGCTGCACAAGTGGGGCGGGCTGTAAGCCCAATTGCTGCACTCAGTCCAGGGCAGCGCCCTGGGGGAACGATGTTGCATTGATTAAAGTGTCGCGCTCTGTAAGAGCAACCTGCATTATGAGGGGCAACGCCCCGTGGGGCGTTAAGGGCATTAATGGGTTACGCGCTTTCGGCGCGTGGCATTTTTGCGCTGGCGCAAAAATGCCGAATGTATCAATCGCGGTCTACGTTCCCCCAGGGCGCTGCCCGGGGCTATGGGCAACATTTGGGCTTACAGCCCGCCCCAACCATTTACTGGGCGTTTGTGCAAATTGGTTCAATTAAATGCAACCAATTTCAGGACAAGACAAACCCGTCATTAGTGACGGGTTTGAGGTGCAAACCATACACTCGCAACATGTTTGATTACAGGCGGTTATGCAAATTAGTGCTGGGTTGACGGGTTTTTCGGGGAAATAATTGCGTAACGCGCGCGCGTGGGAACGTTCAGATGTTGGTGGAAGTCGTTGTAGATTTCTTTGCAGGTATTCAGTTTGATCGTTGGCGGTATAGGTGAGGACGAGTATTTCTATTCCTTGACTTTTAGAGAGGATAGCACAATAGAGTGCTTGGCTGTTCCGAGGTTTGTTATGTATGACATTATGTGCAATATTTCTTCAGGTATTTCTACGTCTTTGGTATCGTCATTTTCGGCTTGACCATCTTCCTGCTACTCGACAGCCACTATCATTGGACTACGTAATCTGATGTTCCCAACATTGCTTGTGGGATTCATTTCAGGAACGAAAAACCCACTGACAATCGGCAATTCTGCTGAAAGTCAGTGGGTCTGCTTATTCTGTTGTCAATCTTGACGTGAAGCAGAAGCTGTTTTGCTTGTATCTAAGATTTATCGATTTCGGCTGCGCTCGGCAATATAAATAGATTTATTTGCATTTGCTTGCACGAGAATTTACGCCTTTGCTGCTGCGCAATGCCTGCCAATACACGGCGCAGGCGGTGCAGAAATAAATGGCGGTTTGCAGCCAAAGCATAGCGGTCTCGGCAGTGAGGTCGGAGAGGCGTGCGCCGGCGTTGTTCATCGCTACAAATCCGTGGATGCCGTAAGTGGAGGGGAAGATGCAGGCAAGGGTGCGCCAGAAGGCGGGCAGTGCACTCTGCGGCCACGACACGCCGGAGATGAAGAGCAGCAGCACGGAGGTGAAGACGATGAGCATGATGCTCGTCTCGCGGTGGCGTATCAGTCCCGAAAGGGTGATGGCAAAGAAGATGGCGGCCAGTAGGAAGGGCACGATAAAGAGTGCAAGGTCGTGCGGCACGAAGAGATGGTTGAGGCTGAACAGGCGGGGCACGATGACCAGCACGTAGATAGCCAGCGGCAAGTAGATGAGCAGATACATCGCGGCTTTGCCCAGTACGAAGGGTATGGGGTTGGTGGTTTGCAGCCCCGCAGGCACGAGCAGATGCCCCGGGTTGCGCTCGCGTCGCGTGCCAGCCGCCATTCCGATGCCGAGCAGCAGCGTTTGCTGCAACACGAGGATAAGCACGGCGGGAATGAGGAAGGAGGCAAAGCCGTTCTGCGGGTTGAAGAGGCTGATGTCTTTGTAGGCAATGGGGTGGTCCATTACCCGCGCCTGTTCCTGCGTGGCGCCGGGCGTGCGCTCCACTTTCAGTTTCGCGTTCATTTCCAGCGAAGCGTTCAACGCCGATGTATAGACGGCTTTGTAGTAGAGCATGCTGCTCATGTCGGAAAATACGCTTACGGTGGTCTGCTTGCCGGCGGCGAGGTCGGCTGCGAAGGTGCGCGGAACGTTGATGATGCCGTAAGCCTCGCGCCGCTTCATAGCGGCTTTCGCTTCTTCCATGTCGGCGGCGTAGGCCACGATGTGCGCGTCGGGCGTGGCGTCGATGTTTCTCAGAAACTCGCGGCTCTGCGCCGAGCGGTCATTGTCTATGGCCACCACAGGCACCTCGCGTACCGCCTCGTTCGTGTAGATGAAACAATAGAGCAGGGGGTAGGCGAGGGGCACGATGAAGAAGAAAATCATCACGCCTTGGTCGCGCAGGGCGGTGCGCCCTTCTGCGAGAAAGTTGCCGAGGGCGCAGCGCGTGAAGTCCGCGAATATATTTTTCAAACGATTGGGCATTCTATATATTATTAGTAGACGAGTTTACAAGTAAACGAGTAGACGAGACAAGAATGTCTTGCTAATTATATTTTTTAGTAACCAGTCTTGTTTACTTGTATACTTGTTTACTTGTTTACTCGTTTACTTGTTTACTAAAATATTTTATTACGGCACATACTCCATTGTAATCGTCACCCTGTAAATGCGTCGCGATAGCAGCACGGGTAGCAGGGCGAAGGCGAGCAACGCGAGCAGGAAGGGCCACGCGGCGAGCAACGGCCAGCCGTTGAGGGCGGAGTTTACGTAGATGAGGAAATAGTGGCGCAGCGGGAAGAGGAGCGATAGGCCTTGCAGCACGGGGTGCATGGCCATTACAGGAAACGAGATGCCGGCGATGCTGAACGAGATGACGCCCCAAAGCGAAGCGAACGACAGTGCAAGGCGCAGCGTGGGCGCGGCGGCGTACATGGCAACGCCTAAACCCTGGGCGGCAAAGATGAAAAGCCACACCGCACCGAGCATCGTGGGTATGCCGCACAGGCAGGGGAAACGCAGGTAGCCGTAGACAAGTAGCACGTATATCGTGCCGAGTATGAGGAAGATAACTGTTTGCGGCAAGAGTTTTCCTAAAAGTGCCATGAAGGGCTTTCCGCCCGCTGCGTTGTACCACGCCCGCGCGGTGCCCTCCTTCGTTTCCGTGCCGATGGCGTAGATGGTGAGCATGAAGATGAAAATCATCAGCAGCCCAGGCAAGATGCCGTTGCTCAGGTAGAGATTATAGTTGAGCCACGGGTTGCCGAGCGCGTGCATGTCGATCAGCACGGGTTGCAGGAACGCCATTGCCTGCCCCTCTGTCGCTCCTTTTGCGTAGAGCACGCTGCGTGCTGCCGCGCCCGATGCAAGTTCTGACATCGTGCGCATATCGCGATAGAGCAGAGAGGCAGGCACAAGGAAAGAGTTGTTTGTGTAAAACGACACGGTGGGCACTTCCTGCCGCTGCGCTTTGCGGGAGGTGCCGCGCGGTATGTAGTAAAAGCCGTAAATCTCTCCCCGTTGCATGGCTTGGCGCGCCTCCGTCGCGTTGGGGTAGTGCGCCGTTATGTCCGTTTGCTGGAAAGCGTCGAGGTTGCGGGCAATGGAGCGCGTGGTGGCGGTAGCGTCTTCGTCCACCAGCCCGAGCGGCAGGTCGGTGGGCAGGCCGTTTGCCATCAGCGTGAGGAAGAACACGTAGCAAAACAGCGGCGCGCCTATTGCGGCAAACCAGAAAATGGGCTGCCGCCAAAGGCGTTTTATTTCGCGGATGATTACGTTTCGGAGCATAATGTTATCGTCCTATTTTTATAGCCCTGGGCATAAAAAAACTTCGTGGTCGAAATAAATTATGTGGCTTTAATTTGCGCTGCATATCACGCTCATGCCCGGGCGCAGTCCTTCCACGGGGCTTTCGGGGGCGGCTTTCACCTCAAAGGTCTTCATGTCAAACTGCCCCGTGGTCTTCGTGGCTTTCCAGGCGGCGTAAGTGCCGAGGTCTTTCATGTAGAACACTTTGAGCGTTACCTCCTTATTGCCGAGCGCGGGAATGGTGGCCTTGAACGTCTTGTTCATGCCGAAGCCGGCGAGACGGTCTTCACGCACGTTGAAACTTACCCACATGTCGCTCATAATGGCGATGTTCATAATGGGTGCGCCCGTGCCCACGAGTTCGCCCACGGAGGGGAACACGTCCGTCACTTCGCCGTCGGCGGAGGCGATGAGCCATGTTTCGTTGATGTAAGAGGTCACCTCGTCCACTGCGCCTTTGGCTCTTGCCACTACGGCGCGGGCTGCGGCCTTGTCTTCCTGTTCCGCACCGTTCACGGCCATGTCATACTGCGCTTTGGCGGCGCGTTCCGTGGCGAGGGCGGCATCGCGCTGCGCCGTCACTTCATCAAACTTTTGCGCCGTCATCACGCCCTGTTCGTAGAGGCGTTTCACGCGGTCGTACGATTTCTGTGCAATGGCGGTGGCGGCCTTCGCCTTTTGCCACATCTCGTAAGCCGCCTGTTTCTGCTCGGCGCGTGCACCCTTATCCGCCTTCTGCTGTTGCGCCTCGGCAGCCTGCCTTGCGGCAGAGGCCTGTTCGAGTTTCGCCGCCACGTCGGGGGCTTCGAGGCGTGCCAGCGTGTCGCCACGGTGCACGAAGTCGCCTTCTTTCACGCGCAGTTCGAGAATGCGTCCCGGCACCTTGCTTGATACGCGGTATTCCGTCACGTCTGCCTGACCCTGAATAAGGTCGGTCTGCGGACGATAAGCCAGATAACCGCCCACGGCGGCAAGCACCACCAAGCCTGCCACTACGAGCAGGCCGGGCAGGATTTTTGTCAATGAATTTTCTTTGGACATATTTTCTTCTTTTTTTGATGTTGTCGTTTGAGGATGCCGGATTTTCCGGAAAGTCTGGGCCTTCCGGATATTCCGGGTATAGGCCCTGCTTATTTCAATTCGCCGATGGCCTTTTGGTATTCAGCGCGTGAAATCATGATGTCGATTTGCGCGTCGATTTTGTCGCTATGCGCTTGCAGCCAGGCCGTTTGTGCGGCGAGCAGGTCGCTCGTGGGGATAACGCCCTCCTTGAATCCGAGGCGGGCGGTGCGCAGGTTTTCCTCGGCATTGTCGAGGTTGCGGAGCGAGAGCGAGAGTTTCTTGTTAGCCTCGTTCACGCGGAACGCCTGCTGCGTCACTTGCAGGCGGATCTTCTCTTCCGCGTCCTCGCGGCGCAGGGTAGCCATGCGCGCCTCGGCGCGTGCCGCGCGTACCTTATATTTTCCCTCGCCCCAGTTCCAAACGGGGATATTCAGCGTTACGCCCACGCTCCACGTGCCGCGGAACTTGCGCTCAAAACCGTTTTTAAGCGCGGGGTTTGTCAGGGCATAGCCGCCCATAAGCGCGAGATGGGGCAGAAACTCCGAGCGTTCTACCTTGATTTTCTCCTTATAAATATTGTCTGCCAGCGAGAGTTGCGCCAGTTCCGGGCGGTTGGCTATTGCGCCGTCGGTATTGGCGGCGATGTCATCGGTAGGGCAGGGCAGATTTTCCCATTGCTCGCCGTCGAGCACCAGTTCCGTTTCGAGCGGCAGACCGCACAGCTCGCACAGAGCCATGCGCGAGAGCGTCAGTCCGTCGCACACTTTCGTCAGTGTCATCTCAGCCTCGTTCAGTTTCACGCTCACCGACAGTTCGTTGGCCTTCGTGGCCACGCCTTCGGCTATCATCTTCACAAGGTCGCTGTCGAGGCGTGCCAGCATGTTGCGGTAACTTTCGGCGAGCTCCTTCTTGTTTTTCAGCGAAACGATTTGCCAGTACGCCTTGTCCACGCTCAGCAGGAGCGATTGCTCTTCCGCGTCGAGCTGCTTGCCGGCCAGCTGTTCAGAGAGGCGCGTGATGCGGTCGTACGCCTTGATTTTGCCGCCCATATAGAGCGGTTGCTTGAGGATAACCGCACCCACGGTGAGGTTGCGCGTGTCGGTGTGCAGCGCGTCTACGAGTCCTTGACCGAGACTGTTGCCGAAGGCACCCGCCTGCCCGAGATATGCCCCCATGTTCTGCGCCAGCGGCGCGAGTTCGGGATGCTGCGCGAGGATTTGACCCGCCATTTGTTGCATCTGCCCGCTCATGGACGTGCCGAGCGAGGAAAGTTTTGCCTTTTGGTCGTCGCTGAGGAGCGAGAGTTCGTCGCCCGTGCGCATGTATGCGGCCGTAATGTCAATTTTAGGCAGATAGTTTGTAAATGCCGCCTTGCGCTCGTTGTGCGCCTTGTCGATGTTGGCGCGGGCTGCGGCAATGGAGCGGTTGTTGCGCAGGGCCATGGCGCGGCAGCTGTCCAAAGAGAGCGGCTCGCCGGCGAGAGCGGCGAGGCATTGGCAGCAAAATAAGAATGCGATGCAGAGTTTTTTCATTTTTCTGATGATATTCTTTTCGGTGTACTTTGCAAAGATAGTGCAAGCGAGTGCAATAAAGTTTACTTTAATTGCCGAGCGCCGCCTATCTTCTGCAAAGATAGTGCAAGCGAGCGCAATGAAGTTTACTTTAATTGCCGAGCGCCGCCTATCTTCTGCAAAGTTACGCCATTCCTTTGAAACATTGCCTTTCTTATAGGAAATTACGAGTTTTAGGACAGGCTTTTCACTATTTTTCAATATTAATAGAAATTGAAAAGGAAAAATAGTAGAAAGGAAACGAGTAATATCTAACAAGGTCTGTTTGCCTCGTAATTTGCTCCGTTAGATTTTTTCCTAATCCAGGAGGAAGAAAAAAGTTTCAAGCAAGAAGGAAGAAGATTTAGCGCCCCGATTTTCCCAAAATATATCATCAAAGACATCTAAAACACCAACAATTTCGCAAAACCGCCTTTTATGCTAAGAAAATTCGTTACCTTTGCGCGTTGAAAATCAAACACACAATATATAATATATGATCAAGATTACTTTTCCCGATGGTTCCGTGCGCGAATACGAGAGTGGCGTAACGGGATTGCAAATCGCCGAAAGCATCTCACAGCGGCTGGCACAGGACGTGCTCGCCTGCGGCGTTAACGGCGAAACGCAGGAGCTTAACCGCCCCATCAACGAAGATGCGTCCATTCAATTATATAAATGGGACGACGCAGAAGGCAAGCACGCCTTTTGGCACACCTCTGCCCACCTCATGGCAGAAGCCATGCAGGAACTTTGGCCCGGCACGCAGTTCGGTATCGGCCCCGCCATTGAAAACGGTTTCTACTACGACGTGATGCCGCCGCAGGGCATCAGCATCAGCGAGAGCGATTTCCCGAAAATCGAGAAGAAGATGCAAGAACTCGTTACCCGCAAGGAAGCCCTCGTGCGCCAAAGCATATCTAAGGACGACGCGCTCAAATTCTTCGGCGACCACGGGCAGACCTATAAAAACGAACTCATAGCAGAGCTCGAAGACGGACATATCACCACGTACACGCAGGGTGCGTACACCGACCTCTGCCGCGGCCCGCACTTGATGAACACCGCACCCATCAAAGCCGTGAAGGTAATGGCTGTGAGCTCTGCCTATTGGCGCGGCGACGAGAAACGCCCGCAGATGACCCGCGTTTACGGTATCAGTTTCCCTAAAAAGAAGCTCCTCGACGAATACCTCCAGCTCCTCGAAGAAGCCAAGCGCCGCGACCACCGCAAGATTGGCAAGGAAATGGAACTCTTCATGTTCTCCGAACTTGTAGGCAAGGGCCTGCCCATGTGGCTGCCGAAAGGCACCGCGCTCCGCCTGCGCCTCGAGGATTTCCTGAAGAAAATCCAGAAGCGCTACGGCTACCAGCAGGTGATGACGCCGCACATCGGCTCGAAGAACCTCTACGTCACTTCCGGCCACTATGCCAAGTATGGCAAAGACTCTTTCCAGCCTATCCACACGCCCGAAGAAGGCGAGGAATATATGCTCAAACCCATGAACTGCCCGCACCACTGCGCCATTTACGCATGGAAGCCCCGCAGTTATAAGGACCTGCCCCTGCGCCTCGCAGAGTTTGGCACCGTGTACCGTTACGAGCAGAGCGGTGAACTGCACGGACTGACGCGCGTGCGCGGCTTTACCCAGGACGACGCGCACATCTTCTGCCGTCCCGACCAGGTGAAGGACGAGTTCCTGCGCGTGATGGACATCATCATGATTATCTTCAAGGCCCTCGACTTCAAAAACTTTGAGGCACAGATTTCCCTGCGCGACAAGGTGAACCGCGAGAAGTACATCGGCTCGGAAGAAAACTGGGAAAAGGCCGAAAACGCCATTATCGAGGCTTGCAAAGAAAAAGGCCTGCCTGCCCGCATCGAATACGGCGAAGCCGCTTTCTACGGCCCGAAGCTCGACTTCATGGTGAAGGATGCCCTCGGCCGCCGCTGGCAGCTCGGCACCATTCAGGTGGACTACAATCTGCCCGAACGCTTCAAACTCGAATATACCGGCGCGGACAACCAGAAGCACCGCCCTGTGATGATTCACCGCGCGCCGTTTGGCAGCATGGAACGCTTTGTGGCTGTGCTCATCGAGCACACCGCCGGCCGTTTCCCCCTCTGGCTCACGCCCGACCAAGTGGCTATCCTGCCTATCTCCGATAAGTTCAACGACTACGCCCAGCAGGTGCGCAAGCAACTCGAAGAGCAAGACGTTCGCGCCTACGTGGACGACCGCTCCGAGAAGATTGGCCGCAAAATCCGCGACAACGAGCTCAAGCACGTGCCTTACCTCATCATTGTGGGCGAGAAAGAGCAGGCTGAAAGCACCGTCAGCGTCAGAAAACAGGGTGAAGGCGACCAAGGAAGCATGAAAATCAACGACTTTGCCAAGAAAATTTGCGAAGAAGTAGATGAAATGACAAAAAATTATTAACTTTGCGTCCGCTTTTCATAGGAGATACTTATGAGAAGCGGACATTTTATTTACAAAAAATATAACTTTTCCACCTCCGCAGGGACTACACAATATTATATATATAGTGTCCCGCGCCAAGGAGGTTTCAAAATCAAAGTATGCCGCAACCGCAGAAACCGAGAAACGACAGCAACAAGCAGCAGCACCGCATCAACGAGCAAATCCGCGTGCGCGAAGTGCGCATCGTGGGCGACGACATCGAGCCGATGGTAGTACCCACGCGTCAGGCGCTTGACATGGCACGCCAGCAGGGTGTTGACCTCGTTGAGATTTCTCCCAATGCCGAGCCTCCCGTTTGCCGGCTCATCAGTTACTCTAAGTTTCTCTACCAGCAGAAGAAACGCCAGAAGGAGCTGAAAGCCAAGCAGACCAAGATTGAGGTGAAGGAAATACGATTCGGACCGCAGACCGACGAGCACGACTACAACTTCAAGCTCAAGCACGCCAAGGAATTCCTTTCCGATGGCGACAAGGTGAAGGCTTACGTGTTCTTCCGCGGCCGTTCCATTCTCTTCAAAGAGCAAGGCGAGGTGTTGCTCCTGCGTTTTGCCAACGACCTCGAAGAGTACGGCAAGGTAGAGTCGATGCCCAAGCTCGAAGGCAAGCGCATGATTATCTTCATCGCTCCCAAGAAGACCGGCGGCAGCAATAAGAAAGCCGAGGCGCAGCAAGAAGAGCTGCCCATTGAGCGCGCGCCGAAAACCGCGCCCAAGGTTAAGGAAAAGAAAGAATATCAGGGTCCCCGCGTTGAAGGCGAAGACTTTTGATAAAGCCTGTCCCGTAAGGGGTAAGGGCAAAACACGCTAAAAAACTCTGCGCGTCTGTGTTTGGTATCTCACCAGCCGCAGTTTTATAATAATCAATTAATTAATTACAAAAGAAAATGCCAAAAGTAAAGACGAACTCCGGCGCAAAAAAGCGTTTTAAGCTCACCGGAACAGGTAAGATCAAGAGACATCACGCTTACCACTCTCACATTCTGACGAAGAAAACGAAAAAGCAGAAGCGCAACCTCGACCACGTTGCCCTCGTAGACGGCACGAACAAGCGTCAGGTACGCGAACTCCTCTGCCTCCGTTAAGTTTTCAACCATCAAAAGGAGAGCATCTCTTAAAACCACATCAACAAAAAGTTTAACCGGATGTTTAGCGCATTAAGTTCGTTGCAGTAACAACAACGACGCTAACAACCAAAAACAAAAACAAAATGCCTAGATCAGTAAACCACGTCGCTTCGCGTGCAAAGCGTAAAAGAATTCTGAAACTCACTCGCGGTTACTATGGTGCCCGCAAAAACGTTTGGACCGTTGCCAAGAACACTTGGGAAAAAGGTCTTACCTACGCTTATCGCGACCGTAAGAATAAAAAGCGTAACTTCCGCGCACTTTGGATTCAGCGTATCAACGCCGCTGCCCGCATCGAAGGCCTCTCTTACTCCGTGCTCATGGGTAAGCTCCACGCTGCCGGCATCGAAATCAACCGCAAAGTGCTTGCCGACCTCGCAGTCAACAACCCCGAGGCTTTCAAGGCAATCGTGCAGAAGGTAAAGTAAACGAAAGTAGTTCTACTTTGTAATAGATTTCACACTTAGGGTATGCCCCACAAAGGGCATACCCTAATTTTTTTGCCCGGAAAAAGCCGCGGCGTGCTTTGCCGCGTATTTCAGGTACGTTTTTTCCCTTTTTCCTATAAGGAAGGCATCACTTATTGCCCTTTTCATATATTACAATTGATTAGTTTTTATTAAATTTGCCCTCAAAACATATATTTTTCAGAATGGAACCTTTGTATAAGATTAAGAAAGGTCTTGACATCATGCTCGAAGGCGCGGCCGAGCAGCAGCTCGCAGCGTGTCCTTTGGCAGAAACGTATGCCGTGAAGCCTGCCGATTTCAACGGAATCGTGCCCAAGCTCGCGGTGAAAGAGGGCTGCAGCGTAAAAGCCGGCGACCCTCTTTTTGTGGACAAGGCCACCGAGAAAATTGCAGTAGTCAGCCCCGTCAGCGGCACGGTGAAAGCCATCGAGCGCGGCGAACGCCGCAAGCTCCTGCGCATCTGCATCGAGAGCGACGGCAAGCAGGACTACAAGTCGTTTAACGCGCCCGATCCTGAAAAGGCCTCTGGCGAAGAGGTGCACGCCCTGATGCTCGAAGCAGGCATGGCCGCCTTCCTGCGCCAGCGTCCCTACGACGTGATTGCCGGCCCCGAGCAAAAGCCCAAGTCGATTTTCGTGTCTGCATTCAGCACCATGCCGCTTGCAGCCGACTTCTCGTTTGTGGCAAAGGGTAGGGAAGGCGACTTCAAGACGGGCATCGCCGCCCTCTCGCGCATCGCGCCGGTTTACGTGGGCATCAACCCGCAGCAAATCAACTCGGAACTGCTGCCCATCACGCATGCAAAGGTCAGCGTTTTTTCCGGCCCGAACCCCGCCGGCAACGTGGGCGTGCAGATCAATCATATCGACCCCGTGAACAAGGGCGAAACCGTCTGGACCATGGCTCCCGAGCACGTGATTATGCTTGGCGAGCTCTTCCGTACGGGCAAGGTGAACCTCACCCGCCGCATCGCCGTGGCTGGTTCCATGATAACCGCGCCGACCTATGTGGAAACGCTCATCGGCGCACCGATGACGAGCATCATCGGCGACAAAATCAAAGGCACGGGGCACGTGCGCATCATCGGCGGCAACCCGCTGGTGGGCGAGCGTAGCGGCATGGACGACTATCTCGGGGCTTTCTGCACCGAGGTCTGCGCTATTCCCGAGGGCGACGACGTGAACGAAGCCTTCGGCTGGATTATGCCGCGCCTCAATCAGTTCTCCACCAGTCGCAGCTATTTCTCCTGGCTCTTTGGAAAGAGTAAGAAATACGACCTTGACTGCCGCATCAAAGGCGGAGAGCGACATATAATAATGAGCGGCGAGTACGACCGCGTGTTCCCGATGGACATCTACGCCGGCTACCTCATCAAAGCCATCATCACGGGCGACATCGACCGCCAGGAGGCACTCGGCATCTACGAAGTAGCCCCCGAGGACTTCGCCGTCGCAGAGTTCGTGGATTCCTCTAAGCTGGAACTGCAAAAGATTGTGCGCGAGGGTCTTGACCTTCTGAGAAAAGAGAATGCATAATGAGTAAACGAGTAAACAAGTTGACAAGTAAACGAGTGAATAGGGAAACGATTAAACAAGTATACAAGTTACGAAACATGATGCTTGAATAAATCGTCAGCAGCCACACATTTCTGTCTCGTCTACTCGTTTACTGATAACTTGTCTACTAATAATAAGATACACCAAATGATTAAGAAATTCTTAGACAACATTCGCCCCAATTTTGAAGAAGGCGGCAAGTTGAGCGCTTTCCGTTCCGTGTTCGACGGTATGGAGACCTTTCTCCTCGTGCCGAACACCACTTCTCGCTCGGGCGTGAGCATACACGATGCCATCGACTCCAAGCGCATTATGTCGATGGTAGTCATTGCCCTGATGCCGGCACTGCTCTTCGGCATGTACAACCTCGGCTATCAGAACTATCTCGCAGCCGGCAAGCTCGCTGACGCAAGCTTCTGGGAGCTCTTCGGCTACGGTTTCCTGCTTACCCTGCCCAAAATCCTCGTTTCCTATATCGTGGGCCTCGGCATCGAGTTCGTCGTGGCGCAGTGGAAGAAAGAGGAAATCCAAGAAGGCTACCTCGTGACGGGTTTGCTCATTCCGATGATTGTGCCCGTTGACTGCCCGCTGTGGATGCTCGCCGTGGCCGTGGCATTCAGCGTCATCTTTGCCAAAGAGATTTTCGGCGGCACTGGCATGAATATCTTCAACCCCGCGCTCGTGGCGCGCGCATTCCTCTTCTTCGCCTATCCCACCAGCATGAGCGGCGACACCGTGTGGCTCGCCTCCGACAGCGTGTGCGGCTTAGGCAACGCCCTGCCCGACGGCACCACCATGGCCACGCCCCTCGGCGAGGCAGCCGCAGGCATCGCGCCCACTTCCACCTTCTCCGACATGGTGCTCGGCTTTATCCCCGGCTCCATCGGCGAGACGAGCGTCATCGCCATTGCCATCGGCGCATTTATCCTGCTCTTCACGCGCATTGCCTCGTGGAAAACGATGGGAAGCGTGTTTGTGGGCGGCGCACTTGTGGCTTGGCTGTTCAACATCGCCGGCCTTGAGGGCAACGCCGTGGCACAGATGCCCTGGTACGAGCATCTCGCGACGGGCGGCTTCTGCTTCGGCGCAGTATTCATGGCAACTGACCCCGTGACGGGCGCACGCACCGAAGGCGGCAAATATATCTACGGCTTCCTCATCGGCGCTGTGGCCATCACGATCCGCGTGCTCAACCCCGGTTTCCCCGAGGGCATGATGCTCGCCATATTGCTGATGAACATGTTTGCCCCGCTCATCGACTACTGCTTCGTGCAGAGCAACATCAACAAACGTCTCAAACGAGCCAAGTAAGGGACACGTAATGTTTTAGTAAACAAGTAAACGAGTTTACAAGTAAACAAGACATGTTACACACAATATAATATAAATAGCAAGACATTTCTGTCTCGTCTACTCGTTTACTAGTCTACTCGTCTACTCAAATACAAAACCCTTATCCCGTTTACATAAAAAACAAAACTACAATGAATACGAACAGTAACACTTATACCATTGCCTACGCTTCGATTATGGTAGTGGTCGTGGCGTTCCTTCTTGCGTTCGTTTCGTCTGCGCTGAAGCCTACGCAGGATAAGAACGTGGAACTCGACAAGAAAAAGCAGATACTCGCAGCCCTCAACATCCGCGACCTTTCCGGCACGGAGGCTGTGGAGCAGAAATACGACGAAGTGGTCAATGCCGACATGATTATCAATGCCAAGGGCGACACGCTCAACGCCGGCGCCGACAAGGACCAGGCCGGCTTCCGCGTGGAAACCAAGGACATCAGCGCCGAAAGCCTGCCCCTCTACGTGTGCAAGGTGGGCGATGACGTGAAATACGTGGTGCCCGTTTCTGGCCGCGGCCTCTGGGGCGGCCTCTGGGGCTACGTGGCCCTCGATGCCGACTGCAAGACCGTCTTCGGCGCATACTTCTCCCACGAAAGCGAAACGGCCGGCCTCGGCGCGCTCCTCGCAGAGCAGAAGTTCCAGGACCTCTTCAAAGGCAAGCAGGTGTTTGCCGACAGTGCCGCAGCCAGCGTGGCGCTGACCATAGTGAAGAAAGGCCAGGTGAAGCATCCCGAATACGAAGTAGACGGACTCACCGGCGCAACCCTCACCACCAACGGCGCAGCCGCCATGGTGAACGAAGGCTTGCAGAACTACATCGGATTTTTCCAAACTGTCAACAAATAATCAACTAACGGCTATTCGACATAAATTATGAGCAAGTTATTTTCAAAGGAAAACCAAGAGGTCTTCACCGGCCCGCTTAACCTGAATAACCCCGTGGCGGTTCAGGTGCTCGGCATCTGCTCCGCGCTGGCCGTTACCTCGCAGCTTGAACCCTCCATCGTGATGGGCCTCTCCGTCACGGTTATCACGGCATTCGCCAACGTTATCATCTCGCTGCTTCGAAAGACCATTCCCAACCGCATCCGCATCATCGTGCAGCTCGTGGTTGTGGCCACGCTCGTCACCCTCGTGAGCCAAATCCTCAAAGCCTTCGCTTACGACGTGAGCGTGCAGCTTTCCGTCTACGTGGGTCTGATCATCACCAACTGTATCCTTATGGGTCGCCTCGAAGCCTTCGCCATGCAGAACGGGCCCTGGGCATCGTTCCTCGACGGCATCGGCAGCGGCTTAGGCTACGCCTGGATACTGGTGGCCGTGGGCTTCGTGCGCGAGCTGCTCGGCGCAGGCACGCTGCTCGGCTTCCGCATCATCCCCGAAAGCTTCTATGTGGAGAACGGCGGCTGCTACGTGAACAACGGCATGATGACGATGCCCGCCATGGCGCTCATCATCGTGGGTTGCATCATCTGGGCACACCGCGCCTACAACGACCGCAAGGCAAAATAAGCATTCCGATACACCATATTATATATATAGTACGCTATGGAACAAATGTTAAGTCTTTTCGTCCGCTCCATTTTCGTGGACAATATGATATTCGCCTTCTTCCTCGGCATGTGCTCCTACTTGGCAGTGAGCAAGAACGTGAAAACAGCCCTCGGCCTCGGCATTGCCGTAACCTTCGTGCTGCTCATCACCGTGCCCGTGGACTATCTGTTGCAGACCAAAGTGCTCGGTCCCGACTGCATCATCGAAGGCGTAGATTTGTCGTTCCTCTCTTTCATCCTCTTCATCGCCGTCATTGCCGGTATGGTGCAGTTGGTTGAAATGATTGTGGAACGCTTCTCCCCCTCGCTTTATGCCGCGCTCGGCATCTTCCTGCCCCTCATCGCCGTGAACTGCGCCATCATGGGCGCGAGCCTCTTCATGCAGCAGCGCATCGGCATGGACCCCAACAGCAGCCAGTACATCGGCGGCGTGGGCGACGCGATTGTTTACGCCCTCGGCTCAGGTGTGGGCTGGTTGCTCGCCATCGTGGCTCTGGCAGCCATTCGCGAGAAGATGGCCTACACCGACGTGCCCAAGCCCCTGCAAGGCCTCGGCATCACGTTTATCACCGTGGGACTTATGGCTATGGCATTCATGTGCTTCTCAGGCCTCAGCATTTAATCTTCAATCAAGAAAAACATCAGCACAATGAATATCAACTTAATACTCTCGAGCATCGGCGTTTTCTTGGTGATTATCCTCCTGATAGTCGTCATTCTGCTCATCGCTAAGCGTTACCTCTCGCCGAGCGGCAACGTGAACATCACGATAAACGGGCGCGACACGATTTCCGCAGCGCAAGGCGGCAGCCTGCTTTCCACCCTCGCCGATAACGGCATCTACCTTCCCTCGGCTTGCGGCGGCAAGGGTAGTTGCGGCCAGTGCAAATGCCAGGTTACCGAAGGCGGCGGCGAAATCCTCGACTCCGAGCGCGGACAGTTCACCCGCAAGCAAGTGAAAGACCATTGGCGCCTCGGTTGCCAGTGTAAGGTGAAGGGCGACCTCGCCATCAGCGTGCCCGAAAGCGTGATGGGCGTCAAGGAATACGAATGTACGGTTATTTCAAATAAGAACGTCGCTACCTTCATCAAGGAGTTCAAGGTGCAGCTGCCCGAAGGCGCGCACATGGACTTTATCCCCGGGTCTTACGCGCAGATCAAGATTCCTACATTCAGCATCGACTACGATAAGGACATCGACAAGAGCCTCATCGGCGACGAATATCTCCCTGCGTGGGAAAAGTTCGGCCTCTTCCCCTTGAAGTGCGTCAACACAGAGCCGACCATTCGCGCCTATTCTATGGCCAACTATCCCGCCGAAGGCAACGTGTTCATGCTCACCGTGCGCATAGCCACGCCGCCCTTCAAGGCCGACCGCAGCGGCTTTATGGACGTCAATCCCGGCATCGCCTCTTCTTATATCTTCACCTTGAAGCCCGGCGATAAGGTGATTATGAGCGGACCTTACGGCGATTTCCACCCCCATTTCGACAGCAAGAAAGAAATGATATGGGTAGGTGGCGGCGCAGGTATGGCTCCCCTCCGTGCGCAGATTATGCACATGACCAAGACCCTCCACACCACCGACCGCGAAATGCACTACTTCTACGGCGCACGTGCTTTGAACGAGGTGTTCTACCTGCAAGACTTCCTCGGACTCGAAAAGGAATTTGCAAACTTCCATTTCCACCTCGCACTCGACCGCCCCGACCCCGCAGCAGATGCCGCCGGCGTGAAGTACACCCCGGGCTTCGTGCATCAAGTGATGTACAACACGTATCTGAAAGACCACGAAGCGCCTGAGGATATCGAATACTACATGTGCGGCCCCGGCCCGATGTCGAACGCCGTCGTGAATATGCTCGACGGTCTCGGAGTAGAGCCCGAAAGCATCATGTACGACAACTTCGGAGGATAGTATCCGAGATTTTATCTTTAAGAAATCCTTTATGCCGCTGCAAGAAGAATTCCTTTTTGCAGCGGTTTTGGAAAGCATACAATATTATATATAGTCTCCAAACCTATGATTCAATCAATGACCGGCTACGGCAAAGCCGATGCCGAATTTCAGGGAAAAAAGATACACGTAGAAATTAAGTCGCTCAATAGCAAGGCGCTCGACCTCACCACGCGCGTGGCGCAGCTCTACCGCGAAAAGGAAATGGAAATCCGTGCCATGATACAAAGCTCGCTCGAGCGCGGCAAGGTGGAGTTTTCGCTTTGGGTGGAAAAGAGCGAAACCGTGACGGCCGCCTCAATCAACGGCAATATCGTGGCAGCCTACGCGCAGCAAATCAAGGAAATCAGCGACACGCTCGGTTGGAATTTCCCTGCCGACCCTTGGAGCGTCATCGTGCGCCTGCCGGAAATCACGCAAAGCAATGCCGTAGAAACGCTCTCCGAAGAAGAGTGGGGCGTAGTGCGCCAGGCCGTGCAGGAAGCTATTGACCACCTTGTGGCTTTCCGCAAGCAGGAGGGCGTGGCTTTGGCAGCGAAATTCGCAGAAAAGCTCGACAACATCGCCGCCCTTATGGAACAAATCGTTCCCTTCGAGCAAAGCCGCGTGGCCAAGATCCGCGAACGCCTCGAAACGCGCCTCGAAGAACTCAAAGGCGTGGACTACGACAAGAACCGCCTCGAGCAGGAACTCATCTACTATATCGAGAAACTCGACATCAGCGAGGAGAAGCAGCGCCTTGCCAATCATCTCAATTATTTCCGCGAAACCATGCAGAACGGGCATGGGCAGGGCAAGAAGCTCGGTTTTATCGCCCAGGAAATGGGACGCGAAATCAACACCACGGGGTCGAAGAGCAATCAGGCCGAAATGCAGAACATCGTGGTTAAGATGAAGGACGAACTCGAACAAATCAAAGAGCAGGTGCTCAATGTGATGTAATATCTAAATATAAAACCTGTTGGTTGATTCCGATAAAAACCATAAAAAACTGCTTGTTCTGTGTGGCCTATCGGCTTGCCTTATCGGATAAATCCCGAGCCTGAAAGCCTATTGGTTTTCGCCTCGCGCTTTATCCGCTAAGGCAGCGGTCGGTTTCCGACCGCCCCACACAGAACAAGGGAAAAACCTGGAAAAACCCATTTTCAATGAAATAGCCAACCACAACATTGATTAAGCATCAAGGTCTCACGGGTTTTTCATGGTTTTTTCCTTGCGGCGTTTGAAGCGGGCGGGCACCGACCGCAGCCGCAGGGATTAAGGGCAAGCGTGAGCCGTATAGGCTCACAGACTTGGCGTTAAGACAGGCGGCGTAGCCCGCAGGGCTTCAAACGAAGCAAGTTGTTTTTTATGGTTTTTATCATGACTCCCTTTAATTAATTCATCCCACTCGTCTCCTTAATCTCTCTTTTCACCATGGAAAACCACCGCAAAGTGCTTACATTTTCCGCACCGTCGGGCTGCGGCAAGAGCACGCTCATTAACCATTTGATGACGCAGGTGCCCGACCTGCATTTCTCTATCTCCTGCACCAGCCGCCCGCCGCGCGGCACGGAGCAGAACGGCGTGGAGTATTTCTTCCTTACGCCCGAGGACTTCCGCGCCCACATCGCTGCCGGCGATTTCCTTGAATACGAGGAGGTATATGCCGGCCGCTACTACGGCACGCTGCGCCAGCAGGTCGATGCCCAGCTCGAGCGAGAGCACGTGGTGTGCGACGTCGACGTGCTTGGCGGCGAGAACATCAAGAAGCACTACGGCGAGCGTTGCCTCTCCTTGTTTATCATGCCGCCCTCCGTGCAAGCCTTGCGCGAGCGTCTTGAACGTCGCGGCACCGATAGCCCCGAGGTGATAGACGACCGCCTGAAGCGGGCAGAGTTTGAAATCAGCCATGCCGGAAACTTCGACATCGTGATTGTCAACGACGACCTCGAAACGGCCAAGCGCGAAGTCGTGGCGGCCGTGCGGCAGTTTTTAGAGAGATGATACGCACGGCGGTTTTCGGTGGTTCTTTCAACCCCGTTCATTATGGGCATATTAATCTTGCCAAAGAGATATTGCGGCAAGATTTGGCAGACGAGGTGTGGCTTATGGTTTCGCCCCGCAATCCCTTGAAGCAGCAGGCCGATTTGCTTGATGAGCAAACGCGTCTGCGCTTGACGCGCCTCGCCCTCGCCGATGTGCCCGGCGTGTTTGCTTCCGACGATGAGTTTTCCCTGCCGCGCCCTTCCTACACATGGAAGACGCTCGATGCCCTGCGCGGCAAATATCCCGACCGCGCTTTCTTTTTGGTAATCGGTGGCGACAACTGGCAGCTTTTCCCGCGCTGGGCGCGTGCCGATTACATCATAGCCAATTATCCCATCATTGTTTATCCCCGTCCGGGCTATGATTTGGACGAACAGTCCCTGCCGCCTTCGGTCAGGGTGCTTCGCTCCGTGCCTTTGTTCCCTTACAGTTCCACCGAAGTCCGTGCCGCCTTGCGTTCCGGTGCAGACGTGTCGGCGATGGTGCCGCCCGAAATAGAAAAAGCCATAAAGCTCGAAAAGCTTTATGGCTTATAAAAAGGCTGCATCAGTGATGTGATGAAACTCCGAGAGAATAAGATTTGAGCGCCCCTCCGACCTTTGTAATCCGACCCTACGCAAAGCGCATATCGGCACGCCATTAGTCGGTTAAGCATTCTCGGTTTTCGGTAATAATTTGATGAGTATCCCAATCTAACCGATGCAGCCGTTGTTTCTTTTGTTTACGCTGCAAATATACACGCTTTCCTTTTTCCGACAAAACTTTTATTTACATTTTTTCCGTCTCTCTGCGCAAAGCGTTCAGACGAGCATCATGTCGCTGATGATGTCGTCGGAGACGAATAATGCTTTGCGCGTGAGTTTCAACCTGTTGCCGCAGAGTTCTAAGAAACCCGCCGCGAGGCGGCTTTTTGCCGTGCGCAGCAAATTATTTTTTGCCGCCTCTCCGAAGTGCTCTGCGAGGTTGTCGAGCGGTAGTCCGTCGGCGGTGCGCAGCGCGGTGAACACGTAGTCGTTGAAACGCTCGTTTTCCGTGAGGCATTCTTTCACGAGGCACTTCTCCGGGGCGGCGAGATAGGCGTTGAGGTCGGGGCGGTTGTAGTAACGCGCCGCGCCGTCGTAGCTGTGCGCTCCCGGGCCGAGGCCGAGATAAGGCACGTCGTGCCAATACGATGAGTTGTGGCGCGAGCGATAGCCGGGCAGGGCGAAATTTGAAAGTTCGTAGTGCTCGAAGCCCTGCGCCTCCGCCGTGTCGATTAGCCGCTCGTACATCGCGCGCTCCGTTTCCTCGTCTGTTTCCTCAATCTTCTTTTGCCGCACCATTTGCCACAGCGGCGCGCCCTCTTCAATCGAGAGCGCGTAAGCCGAAAGGTGCTTCACGGGCAGCGCCAAGGCTTGCCGCAAGTCGCTTTCCCATAGGTCGGGGCTCTGGCCCGGCAGTCCGTAAATAAGGTCTATGCTGATATTGCCCACGTGGCTGGCGAGCAGTTCTACGGCCTCTTTGGCCTGCCGTGCAGTGTGCCTGCGGCGAATGAATTTCAGGATATTGTCGTCGAACGACTGTATACCGAGGCTCACGCGGTTGAAACCAAGGCGCACGATGCTCGCGCACCATTCTTCTGTCACGTCGTCGGGGTTTGCCTCAATCGTGATTTCCGCATCGGCTGCCACGGCAAACCGTTCTTTGATGCTCGAAACAATCTCTTCAAGTTCTGCCAGCGCCAACTGCGAGGGCGTGCCGCCGCCGAAATACACCGTGGCTATTTCCCTTGTGCCGAGAAAGTCCTTCCGCGCTTCCAACTCCCTCTTCACAGCCTCCGCATACCGCCGCCTTTGCTTTTCAGCGGTGGTAGAATAAAAGTCGCAGTAGATGCAGCGGCTTTTGCAAAAGGGTACGTGTATGTAGATGCCGGCTTGCATAGGGTGCGTGTCAAAATTTGTCTCGTTTCAGAAATTCCCGCAGATGCAGATGCGTGATACCGTTGTCGTCGCTGTGCAGAAGCATCGGAGTGAGGGAAACCACGTATTTGGGATAATTGTCGGGAATGGCATGCAGGTTGCCAAATTCGCGCTCGCGGGTCTTTTCATCAGCCACGATGAAGGCCACTTGAATGTAGCAGCGGCCGCCGCCGGGCGCATTGCAAACAAAGTCTATCTCGCCGGCTTGAAGCATTCCGACGGTTACGTTATAGCCTTTGCGCACAAGGTGCTGGTATACGATGTTTTCAATAATCTTTTCAATGTCGCCCTCGCGCGTGCCGCCTACAATAGCATTGCGTAGCCCGTGGTCTTCAAAGTAAAACTTGTCGAGGCTGTCAAAAAGATGCTTTCCGTGAATGTCGTAGCGAGAAACGCGGTTGATGATAAAGGCCTCGCAAAGATATTTGGTATATTCCAAGACTGTTGTTGCCGTGACCGACATTCCCTGCGATTTCATATACTTGGCAATGCTGCCGGCAGAGATGATTTTGCCGATGTTGTCGCCGAGGAAGCGTACGAGGTTCTCCATAAACACGGCATTGCGGATATTGTTGCGCATGATGACGTCCTTCAAGAGCACCGTGTTGAGTATGTCGCTTTGGTAGGCGCGTACTTCGCTCTCGTCCAGACCGATTTTGCGCAAACCCGGCAGGCCGCCGTATTGTATGAAGAGCGTCAAAGCCTCGTCGCTGTCGGCGAGGTCGTGAAATTGCAGAAACTCCTCGTAGCAGAGCGGCTGGATATGTATCTCCTTATACCTGCCGCCTATTATGGTTGTGAGTTCGCCCGAAAGCATCTTGGCGTTTGAGCCAGTCACAATTAGTTCAACGCCCGGCTCGGTGCGGTAGTGGCGCAGTGTGCGCTCAAACTCCGCAATGTCCTGTATTTCATCGATAAGAACATAATTGTTTTTGTCGCTTTGCAGGTGCTGCTCAATGTGGTCGTTGAGTTCGGCATACGTTTTCAGCATATCGAACTCCCTTTTTTCTTTGTCTATGAAGATGATGTTATTGTTCGGGGCTGCCGACTTTCTGTCGCGCAGCATGCGGAGTGTGCAGCTTTTGCCTACACGCCGCTGTCCCGTAAGTACCACAATGATTTCTTTGCCTAAGCACCGCTCGATTTTTTCGAGATATTCTTCTCTTGGAAAAAGTTTGTTCATACTAAATGCCGTTTATCTGCGCAGCAAATATACGAAAATCATCTTTTATAAAAGATAAAACGGGGTAAATTCGGCGTTTCGTCTTTTATAAAAGATGATTTTGTGAAATATATTAAGTGCCTGGAAGGCACTACAGAGCGTAAGCGATGGTAACTGGGTATAGGTGTTTCGTTTAGCTTCAAAAGAATTGTTTCCGATAGATTCGTTATGATGGCCAGAAAGCAGCAAGTAGTTTCCGAGACAATTTAGATACGACTCTCTAAACTCATCATCGTATGGGCAATAGCCACTATTGGCATCTTGATTTTCTGTGTTTGGAGCAATATGCTCACACTGAGATTTCTCAACAGCATCATAACGTTTCAACCCATAGCCAGACTTGCCATTTTCTATGAGGTGATTCTCATAAAGCCAAAGGATGATTTTGGCAATGCCATGTCCTCTATCGAAATTGCCTTCAAGCATACGTTTAAATTCAACGTTGTTCCAATAATCCCACCATCCGTCTGTTGTAGTCTTCATCCATTCTATATGATTGACAACAGTATGAACGTCACCTTCAAATTTCTTGAAGACATCATTCAATCTCCATGTGAGAACAGCGCGTGTACCAATAACTCTGTGACGTAAGAATACAGAGGTTAGAGCCTTGGCTAATAATCTGAAATCGTCATCAGAAACGCCATTGCTATAAGCCTTGATTACAAATGGAAAAATATTAGCAGGCTGGCCGATAATCCACAGTGTGTGTGCCATAATATCCGTTTGCTCGTTGCGAAGCGCGTGCCAAGCCAAAGAAAAAGCCGCCATGCGCACAGCAAGAGAGCCAATGCGCACGGCGGCTGAAAGAAAGGATTGCCCGAAAGGGAGGGCTTAATCTTTTTGGGTACTTCTAATCTTTTTGTTGCTTGTTGCCTTTCTGAACTTCATATTTATCCCTATATTTTTGTGCCTCTTGGGGATTTTTATAACATCCTATACCATTATCCAAAAGAAAAGCTACTCTTGCACAACCATCTACATTTCCAGAATCTGCAGATTTCTTTGCATATATATATGCTTGTTCATAATTGGTTTCAAACATATCACCTCCAGGATAGTATTGGAAACTCAGATTTAGCAATGCTATAGGATCGTTAAGACGAGCACCCTCTAAAAGGTAGTATTTCGCTTTACCTCTATCAAAATTGACTGGTATATCATTTTGAGAATCTCCATATCTGAAAATAAGGAATAGATTTTTGGCAGCAAGCCCACTTCCCAATTTTACAGCTTCTTGATAGATTTCAATTGCTTTGTTTATGTTTCTTTCGCAGCCTAAACCTTGTTGATAACATGCGCCTAAATTGACAGCTCCATCTCCGTTTCTTAATTCGTAAGCTTTTTGCGAATACTCAAAGAAATTTTTATCATCCTTATTCACATTTATGCCACTAAAAAATTCTATTCCTAATTGGGCATAAGCATTACCACTACCATGATTTATAGCCTTTTGAAGGAGCTCAATACCTTTAGACGGATTTTGATATGACTTAAAATATTCATTGTCTTTAGAATGTAAGTATATTTCTGACAACAAAACCATGGCTTCAGTAGAGTTACTTTCGACACCTTTCTTCAACCATTCTATGCCTTTTTTGATATCAAATGTTTCTTTTCGATCTTTTGTAAAGTAAATTTGTGCTAAGGAAACAGAAGAGAGCCTTCTACCTTTTTCAAATGACTTTGTAAAATATGTAATTGCTTTAGAATAGTCAGACTCAATGTTATCTATTCCAGATACATATATATAGCCTTCAACCCAAAGATAATATGGGTCATCTTTGTCCTTTACTTGCTTTAATATTCTTAAGGCTTTCTCCGTATTTTTTTTATAAAGACCTTCTGCACCACTTAATAGTAAACATGCCAAACGTGATTGTATATAGGCATTATCATTATCTTGCGCAATGAGTTTATCAAACATTTGCTTCCCTTTTACAGAATCAGTATGTCCATACCATCCAAACATATAAGCCCATGATAAGTCACATTCAGCTTCTTTGCAACCTTTGTCAGCAGCCTCCTTTAATAAGGTAAATGCTTTTTCTTGGTCAAAGTCTACACCATCACCATTTCCATAAGCAATGGAAAGCCTCCATGTCGCATACGCATCACCCTCATCAGCTGCTTTCTGATACAGTTGTGCAGCTTCATCAAATTTGTTTTCTAAACGTAATGAATCAGCATGTTCTACGTCAGTTTGGCATGATGATAGGGCAAAAAGAATTGCGATAACTAATAAAGAGTTAAGATGCTTTAATGTATTCATAATTTCTTTTTTATAAGATTAAACCATATTATGAGAGCAAAACCAAAAAATCCTTAATTCCACAACACTAATGTAAATTAAACCTTTTAAGCGCCTGAGCAACAAAAAGTTGCTCAGGATTTTGCCATGTCGAAGAACTCACTTATCTTGGTGCTGTAAAAACAAAAAAGAATATCCAACGATAGACATGACAAAAGTACAGATTAAATCTGAGAAACTTACACCTTTTGGTGGACTATTTCCAATCATGGAGCAATTCGACTCCACATTGTCATCTGTAATCGATTCAACCCTCGGTCTAAGATGCAAATCGTTTAGTTATCAGTACAGCGAAATCATCCGTTCTCTCATGAGTTTCTACTTCTGTGGTGGCTCATGTACCCCAGGATGTCACTACTCATTTGACAAACCATCTCTCGCTCCATCCGACACTTCGTACTTGTAGCTCTGACATTATCCTCAGAGCTCAAAGCAATCGTAGGGGAGACTTCTACGCACAAGTGTATGTGGTCGGGCATGGAATTGATGCGGTGTAGGCAGCTGCTTTTTGACTGGCAAATCCCGAGAATATAGGCATAGAACTCGCGCTCATACTGCTCTCTGATTGTGTTTTTGTTACGCTTGGTGCGCCAAACAATATGGTATGTGAGGCTGATGTGAGACATGATATATTATTTTTACTTTGTCCTCGGGCGTAGTGCCTTCCAGGCACATCGTCCTCGACTTGTCTATCCGAGGACTTCGTCCCCGGTTACCATCGCTTCGCTCAGTAGTGCCTTCCAGGCACTTAGCGCATAACCAACTAACGAGTATGTTTTTTTATATTTTGCTTTGCTTTGGGGCGGGCTGTAAGCCCAATTGTTGCACACAGCCCCGGGCAACGCCCGGGGGATTGTGAATGCATTGATTAAAGTGTCGCGCTCTGTAGGAGCAACCTGCTTTATGAGGGGCAACGCCCCGTGGCATTGCGGGTTACGCGCTTGGGGCGCGTGGCATTTTAGCGCCGTACGGCGCTAAAATGCCGAATGTATTGTTCGCGACGTACGTTTTCCCAGGGCGTTGCCCTGGGCTACGGGCAACAATTGGGCTTACAGCCCGCCCCAGCCATATATTTCGTCAATGCAGCATTGTCATTTCCCCGTCTTTGTCAACCTTAGCGTTTGCGTGGCGTGGCGCAGGGCTTCGGGGCGGTGGGTCACGAAGATGATGGTGGTGCGGCCGCCAAATTCTGAGGCGATGTTCTGCAGCACGCGCCGCTCCGTGTCGGCATCGAGCGAGGAGGTGGCTTCGTCGAGCAGCAGGATGGGGCTTTCTTTGAGCAGGGCGCGGGCTATGGCGATGCGCTGCGACTGTCCTTCGCTCAATCCGTCGCCCATTTCGCCGCAGGGCGCGTCCAGTCCGTCGGGCAGTTTCTCCACGAAGTCGGCACACGCCAGCGAGAGGGCGCGGTGCATCTCTGCCTCCGTGGCGTCGGGGTTGCCGAGCTGCAGGTTGCTGCGTATCGTGCCAGAGAGCAGCGTGTTGCCCTGCGGCACGTAGGTGAAGTTGGCGCGGAGGGCGGGGCTGATGTCTTCGGTTCTGCCGTCGGCGCAGAGCGCGGCGCGGCCGCTCGTGGGCGTTACGAGGGCGAGCAGCAGACGGATCAGCGTGGTCTTGCCCGCGCCCGTCTCGCCGAGAATGGCCGTGATGCTGCCTGCGGGGAACTCGTAAGAGAAGTTGTCGAATATCAGGCGCGATGTGGGCGTGTATCTGAACGTGAGGTCTTGGAGTGCGATGCCCACGCCGCCTTTGAGTTTGCGCGGCTGCGTGTGCGCCTCTTGCTTGATGTCGTCGATGTCCATCAGCCGCTCTGCGGCGGTGAAGGTGCTGATGAAAATGGGGATAAACTGCGTGAGCGTGCGCACGGGGGTCTGTATCTGTCCCACTAATTGTATGAACGCCAGCATCGCGCCGTAGGTTATCAGCCCGTCGCGCAGGCTCGTCGTGCCCCAGATAAAGGTGAGCAGATAGCCCGTGGAGAAACCGATGTTCATCACCGTCGTGGTGATTACGGAGTAGCGTGTGCTTTCCACCACCTCGCCGCGCAGCGTCGCCTGCCTGCCGAGCAGTTCCTTGCCGGCCGTGTCGGTGCGCTCGAGGGTTTTGATGACGAGGATATGCTGCAAGGTTTCCTGGATAAAGGCCTGTATGCGGCTCTCCGTGTTGCGCACCTCGTGGGTGAGGCGGCGCATCTTGCGCACGTAGAGCCTGCCTGCCAGCAGGAAGAACGGCACGACAAACACCACGATGCACGCCAGCATCTTGTCCATATAGAAGAGGAGGAAAAATGCCCCCGCAAACTGCACCACCGTGTTGAAGAGGTTGGGCAGGCCCTCGGTGAGGAAGCCCGCCACGTCGCGCACGTCGCGCTCGATGCGGTTGATGAGGTGCCCGCTGTGGAATTGTTTCAGCGCGAGCCAGTCGGCGGTGAGCAGTTTCTCGAAGCAGGCGCGCTGCATCTTGCACCGCCCGTCGAGTCCCAGCGTGGCGGCGATCCACCGCGCCGCTCTCGATAGGGCTATTTGCACCGCCGTGATGATGCCGAGCAGCACGAAGAGCCACGTGAGCGACCACTCGTGCGTCACGCCCGTGGCGGTGTCGATGGCGAGTTTCGTCACCCACACTAAGAGCAGCCTGATGCCCACGCCGGCCACGCCGATAAAGAGGTTGAGGAAGAATTGCAGCCGCAGCCCTTTCCACATCTGGAAAAGGTAGCGCACTATTTGCGGTATCGGGCGGGTAACACTGAGGGTCATATATATATAATATTGTGTGTTGAATTTTAATGTTTGCCTGCGGCGTATTTCATACGCCCGCCGTGCGCGGAACGCTTGCCTGCGCCGAATGGGTAAATAATTGGGGCGGGCTGTAAGCCCAAATGTTGCCCTTAGCCCAGGGCAACGCCCTGGGTGGGCGATGATGCATTGATTAAAGTGTCGCGCCCTGTAAGGGCAACCTGCTTTATGAGGGGCAACGCCCCGTGGCATTGCGTGTGTGTGTTACGCGCTCGGGGCGCGTGGCATTTTTGCACCGTTGGCACAAAAATGCCGAATGTATTAATCGCGGCGTGCGTTACCCAGGGCGTTGCCCTGGGCTAAGGGCAGCAACTGGGCTTACAGCCCGCCCCAATTGTATTAGGCCGTGTGCCGATATGCCGTCAACTGTGACAACGGGGCGTTTGGCAAGTCGCCCCCCTTACTTATTGCCTTTCGCCCTGTTGTGGGTCTTGCAGAGCATCTGGCAGTTCTTGATGTCGGTAGCGCCGCCCTTGCTCCACGCCGCCACGTGGTCGGCGTCCATTTCCGCGAGTTTCCACACGCGGGCGGCGTTAGCGTCGTGGCCGAGGGCGCAGAGCGGGCAGTTGGACACGCCCTTTGCCTCCGCTTCCTTCGTTTGGCGGGCATAGACCGCGCGCTTCGTGGCCTCGTCGAACACGCGCACGTCCAGGAGTTTCGTGTCCTGTTCGCCGCCGAGCAGGTACTCGTACACGCCCCGGCGGTTCTTCACGAACGGGTCGCCGTAGAGCTCGCGGGTGCGGGCGGCCATGCGGGCGGGGTCGTAGGGCGTGAGGTGATAGCGTTCGTAGAGTGCGCCCCAGGGCAGGCCGCACATTTCCTTCTCCACGAAGGGGAACACGCCCGCCGCCCAGTCTATCACGCTGTTGAAGTAGGCCGTCAGTTCCGTGATGTCGGCGCTGAAGCGGTGCTGGCTCATGTAGTCCTCCGTCTTGCCGCGGCTCACCCAGTCGAGGGCGGCGGCGAGGATGTCCTGGCGGTTGGGCGCGCCGCTTACATACGCGGTCCACTTGCTCATGTATGCGTTTTGCGAGTTGCTGAACACGGCTTTGGCTGCCGTGACAAACGGGCCGGAGTATACCGCGTTGAGCAGTTCCTGCTGGTTGAGCGGCACGCCCGCGATGTTGATGGTGCGAAACCACTCCTTGATTTCCCTTTCCGTGCCCTCGCACTCATAGATGAGCAGGGGCGTGCCGAGGAAGAGCTCGCGCTGCTCTGCGGGCATGCTTCCTATGCTTTGCGGCAGGCGGTTGGCGTCGATGATGCCGAGCTTGCCCGTGGCGAAGCGTCCGAGCGACGTGATGCGCTGCTGTCCGTCGAGCACTTCGAGCCGCCCGTCGGCCGTGCGGTTGAAGTAGATAACGCCCAAGGGGTAGCCGCGCAGCACGGAGTCTATCACTGCCACGTCGCGCCGCCCGTCGGCGTAGATGTAGTTGCGCTGATACTCGGGCTGAATGGTGAGCCTGCCGCCCATACCGAAAAGCCCTTTGCCTTCAAGTTCGTTGTAGACGAAGCCTTCGCAGATGTCGGCCACCGTCCATTCTGTGTGCAGTGTGGTTTTCATAAATACTTATTGTTTTGACTACGCTACGTAAGACCTTAGCCGCAAGGGCAAATGGTTGGGGCGGGCTGTAAGCCCAATTGTTGCCCTTAGCCCAGGGCAACGCCCTGGGTGGAGCGTATGCATTGATTAAAGTGTCGCGCCCTGAAATGTCGTGCAAACGAGGGCAATCAAGCTTGCTTGGATTGCCGAGTGCAGCCGACATTATGAAAAGGGCAACCTGCTTTATGAGGGGCAACGCCCCGTGGCATTGCTGGTGTGTGTGTTACGCGCTCGGGGCGCGTGGCATTTTTGTGCCGTTGGCTCAAAAATGCCGAATGTTTTGTTTATTGCAACAGCGTACCCAGGGCGTTGCCCTGGGCTATGGGCAACATTTGGGCTTTCAGCCCGCCTCAATCAGTTATTGCAGTTTGCGGATAATGACACGGGCATATGGCTTTTGAGGTATCCCATTTTCTAAGTAGTAAAGTTGCCCATCTCGTAAACTGGGATTTAACTTCTTTAATTCACGGGGATATGGACGTAAACCGAGTTCTTTTCCTGAATCGCCCTGCGTCTGACCTATTATCTCAAACTGCTCCGGGCAATATTTATCGAGGAAAGTGATGGGCACGCCCATGGCACCGTCGTAGTCGGAGGGTATGGCGTCCACGTAGGGCACTTCTATCGCGTCGTAGTTGTCGTAGTGCGCATAGCCCGCGCCGCGTATTTCCTTGTGCCGCGAGTAGCGCACGTTGTCCGCCTCCGTCATCAATATTAAAGGCTGGTGGCGGCGGCCGTGGTCAAGGTTTGTGAACCAGCAGCAGTTTCTGAATTTCACAAGCCCCGTTTCTGCGTCCTTCACGCCCGCCACATATTCCCTGTCGCCCACGGGGCGGAAGTACGCATTGCCCTTGTGGAAGCCGTTGCCGAGCCAAAGCCGGTTTTCCTTAATCAGCGGGAACACCTCCTTGTAGGTTATGGCATTGGCACTTCCGATAATGAGAAATTTCTTATCTGCCGCCACAATCCACGCCAAGAACTCTCTGAAGAGCGAGAAGGGCGGGTTGGTGACGATGATGTCCGCCTCGTCGCGCAGGGCGGTGACCTCTCGGCTGCGGAAGTCGCCGTCGCCTTCGAGGTACTGCCACTTGATGTCGTGGAAGTCGATGATGCCGTCGCCGTCCACGTCGCCGTCGAGCACGAAAATCTTTCCCCTCACGCTCGTCTTGGCGGGGTCGAACTGCGGCGCGCTCTGCTCGAAGAGCGAAGGCTGGTAGGGCGTCTTGTAGAGCTTGCTTTCGGCGGCGTAACTCGTAGAGATGAGTTTTTTGAGGCCGAGCCCCTCGAAGTGCTGCGCAAAGAAGAGCGTGAAGTTGCTCCATTCCGGGTCGTCGCAAGGCAGCAGCACGGTCTTGCCGCGAAAAGTGTCGGGGTTGAAGTCGAGGTAAGCGTTGATTTCGCGCTCAATGTCGTGGTATTGCGTATAAAACTCGTCGTTCTTGGCGTTCTTAGCCGCCGTGAGAGATGCGTTTGCCATAAGGAGTAGTAAGTAATAAGGGCAAATTTACGCTTTTCTTATGAGATAGCAAGCAAGTAGGGGCGTTTTGCAAAACGCCCGCCGTGCGCGAGGATTGTTATTGACGACAACAGAAACAACATAAGAAAACATCGCGTTGACAAAGGATGTTATGCCGACAACTGTGACAACGGGGCGTATTTCATACGCCCGCTTGTGCCGCAAGGGTAAATGGTTGGGGCGGGCTGTAAGCCCAGTTGTTGCTCTTAGCCCAGGGCAACGCCCTGGGTGGGGCGTATGCATTGATTAATACATTTGGCATTTTGGCGGTTCAGCCGCCGAAATGCCACGCGCCCTTGGCGCGTAACCTCGTTCGTGATTATTTTTTGTTTGTTACGCGCTTTTTGCGCGTGGCATTTTTGAGCCGACGGCTCAAAAATGCCGAGTGTGTCAATCGCGGCGTGCGTTACCCAGGGCGTTGCCCTGGGCTATGGGCAACATTTGGGCTTACAGCCCGCCTCAATCATTTGCCCTCGTTTGCACGACATTTCAGTCCGCCTCAATCATTTGCCTTTTCTTATGAGATAGCAAGCAAGTTGTGGTGTTTTGCAAAACGCCCCTACTTTCATACCTTAGAAAAATTACGCTCACGGAGCAAATGTTTCCTTCCTCCTTGATAATTTTTACTATCTGGCAGAAAAAGTTTATTACAAACTTTGTAACGGCCGTTACAAACTTTCTAACACATGTTACAAACTTTGTAATACGTGTTACAAAGTTTGTAATAAAAACTCTCTTATAAGAAAGGAAAAAATATCAGGCAGAAAGCAAAAACTATCTCGGGGAAAGTAAGAAATATAAAGGGGCAAAAAAAGCGTGCATGCCGGGAGAAGCCCGACACGCACGCTGTGCTGCTGAAATAAGAGTAATAAGTTCGCTGCCTGCTATTCCCTGCCGTCTGCGCCCCACATCATTTTTTCGCGCAGCGTCTCAAAATAACTTTGGTGCTTGATCTTCACCACGCCCACGGTGTGGGCGGCACGCTTGATGGTGATGGCGCAGCCTTCGTGGAGGCTTTGGCTGTGGCCGTCGGCGGAGAGCAGGAAGTTTCCGCTGCGGGAATGCACGCGCAAAGCAATCTCAACATCGTCGCACATCACGACGGGGCGCGTGGCAAGGCTGTGGGGCGCAACGGCCGAGAGGCAGAGCGTGCCGGAGCGGGGCGCGATGATCGGGCCGCCCACGCTGAGCGAATAGCCCGTGGAGCCCGTGGGTGTGCATACGATGAGGCCGTCGGCCATGTAATGGTTGAGCAGTTCGCCGTTGACGGTAGTTTCTATCTCAATCAAGGAAGAATTGTCGTGTTTCAAGACCGCCACCTCGTTGAGCGCGAAGGGGCGCAGAGCGAACGGCCGGCCTTCAATCTCCACCGCCAAAACGCTGTGCGGCTCGATGATATAGTCGCCCTCGCAGAGGCGGCGTAGGGCAGGGGCGATGTCGCCGGGCGACACGTCGGCCAGAAAACCGAGTCTTCCGGTGTTGATGCCGAGTATCGGCACTCCGCTGCTGCCGACGCGGGCGGCCGTGTTGAGAAACGTGCCGTCGCCGCCCACGGAAATGGCGAGCGCGAAGTCTTCAAGCGACGTGCCGGGCTGTATGACGCGGCAACCTTCGAGCGAAAGGCCGAGGCGCGAGGTGAGAAACTCGGCAAAGGCGGCTTCCACCGATATTTCCGCTTCGAGCTTGTGGAGCATGCGCACGATGGCCTCCACATATCTGTTCTTCTGCGTCTGATAAACGTTGCCGAAGAGGGCAATTTTCAATGGTTTGCTGTCCATAGGGCGGGGTAGGGCTTTTGTTATATGCAAAATTACGACAATAATTTCATAAAAGCGGCTTTTCCTTATAAGGCAGCGCAAAAAAACGGGCCAAGCACACACGCTGTGCTTGGCCCGGTAGGGATTTTGGGGGATATGCCGCAATCAGTCGTCGGCCTTGCGGTTGCGGACGATGCCGTGCTTGGCGGCCTTGATGAAGCTGACGATTTCGTCGATTTCGATGCTTGCGGGAATTTGCTCGCCGATCTTAATCACGGCGTCCTCGAGGCTGAAGTTGCCCGTGTAGACGAGGCGGTAGGCGTTGGCGATGTGGCGCAGGATGCGCTCCGTCAGGCCTTCGTGCTGCAAGATGACGGCGTTCACGCCGTGGTAGGCGGCGGGGTTGCCGCCGAGGATAGCGTAGGGCGGCACGTCGTGCTGCACGCGGCAGCCGCTCTGCACGAGTGAAAACTTGCCCACGCGCACATGCTGCTGTATCATCGCGCCGCTGCTCTGGATGGAGCAGTCGAAGATTTCGCAGTTGCCGGCTACGCTCACGCCGATGCCGAGCACGCAGCGGTTGTGAATGTGCGCGTCGTGGCAGATGTGCACCTTGTCCATCAGGAAGTTGCCGTTGCCGATCACGGTGGCCGTGTCGGGGTCGGTGCCGCCGGCGATGACCACGTTTTCGCGGATGCAGTTGTCGTTGCCGATGATGACTGCCGAGCGCGTGCCGGGCACGTGGTGAAAGTCTTGCGGCTCTGCGCCGATTACGGCGTGCTGGTACACCTTGTTGCCGCTGCCCATCGTGGTGCCTTCCATGATGGAGGCATAGGGCATGATGACGCAGTTGTCGCCGATGGTGACGTTCTTGTCGATGTAGGCAAAGGGCTTAATCTCGACATTGTTGCCGAGTTTTGCCGAGGGGTCTACGTATGCTAAGGGACTGATCATATTATTATTAGATTAAGGTTAGGCTATTTGTCGCGTCCGCCGCCGAGAGCCTGATAAAGGCTGATGCCGGCCTGGAGCTTGTCGTACTTGTCGGAGATGAGCGAGAGCTGTGCGCTGAGCAGCGACTGCTGGGCGGTGAGCGTCTCGAGATAAGACGTCGTGTTGCCGTGGGAGAAGAGGAACAGCGTCTTCTCAAGCGCCTGTTCCAGTTGCTCCACTTCGAGCTGGCGCTTCTCGGCCTTAGCGATGGCGGTTTGGTAGGCACTCAAAGCGTCCGACACTTCCTGGCCTGCGGAGAGCAGCGTGTTGCGGAAGTCGAGCGTGAGGCTTTCCTGTTCAATCTTTGCAATCTTGTATTGGGCGCGGAGTTTGCCTTGCGCAAAGAGGGGCTGCACGAGGCTGCCCACGGCGTTGGCGATGAACTTGGCGGGATTGAGCACCATCGACCCTGCGCTGTTGGTCCAGCCCGCCGTGCCCGAGAGGGTGAGGGAGGGATAGAAAGCGGAGCGGGCGATGTTGGTGTTGTAGAAAGCTGAGGCAAGCTGCAGTTCGGCAATCTTCACGTCGGGACGGCAGGAAAGCATCTGCATCGGTACGCCGGCGGAGAGGCTGGCGGGGAGGGCGTCAGCGTTGAAGGCGGCGCGGGCGATGGGGTGCGGGGCTTCGTTGAGGATAACGCAAAGCGCGTTTTCCGTCTGGCGAATGCTGTGCTCGAGCGTGGGGATAGTGGTTTGCAGTTCGTAGAAGTTGGCGCGTGCCTGCGCAACGGCTGCGTTGTTGGTAAGGCCTGCCTGTTGCATGGCCTCCATAGCGTCGACGTTTTTCTTCCAAATCACCACGGTCTCCTTAGTGGTGCGCAGTTGCTCGTCGAGCATTTGCAGCGTGTAGTAGAGGTTGGCAACGGCCGAAACGATGGCTGTTTGCGTGGCTTGCTTTGCGCCGGCGGCGATGAGCGTGTCCACGCCCGCTTTCTTGCGGTTATTGCGCAGCGAACCCCACGAGCCGAGTTCCCAAGAGAGGGAAAGGGGAAGCGTGTAGGTCTTGGTGGCCTTGCCGCCGTCGAAACTTGCGATTTGTCCTTGGGGGGCAACGGCGAGTGTGGGCAGATAGGAAAGTTTGGAAACTTTCAGGCCGATGCGTGCCTTTTGGATGTTGTGGTCAGCCTTTTGCAGGTCGATGTTTTGAGCGAGTGCCTTCTCAATGAGCTGCTGCAGCTGCGCGTCGGTAAAGACTTCGCGCCACGGCCTATTGCCGAAACTCATCGTGTCCGTGGCCTGCACATCGCGGAAAAGCTGCTCCTTGGCAGTATCCTCGATGCTCTGCGGACGCTCGTAGTTTTTATAGGATTTACATCCTGCCAGCACAAGTGTGCCGGCGAGGATGAAGAGGATTTTTTTCATAATCATGTTTTTTATTAGTAGACGAGTTTACGAGTAAACGAGTAGACGAGACAGAAATGTCCTGCTAATTATATTTTACACGAGATACTTGTCTTGTTCACTCGTTTACTTGTCTACTTGTTTACTATCCAGTCTATACTTTGATTATTTAGAATATTGTTCGATATCGGCCTGCGCGTCGGTGTTGTCGATGTCTTCCCAAACCATAGGCTTAACCTTTTCTTGGAGATACTGGAACACGACGAAGAGCACGGGGACGATGAAGATTTGGAATATCATGCCGATGAGCATGCCGCCGATGGCCGTGATACCGAGCGAGTGGTTACCGTTGGCGCCTACGCCGCTGGCAAACATCAGGGGCAAGAGGCCGATAATCATGGCGAGCGAGGTCATCAAGATAGGACGCAGACGGGCGCCGGCGCCGAGCACGGCGGCCCACGTGATGCTCATGCCCATCTTGCGGCGGTCGAGCGCAAACTCTACAATCAGGATGGCGTTTTTCGCCAAGAGACCCATAAGCATAATCAAGGCAATCTGCACATAGATATTATTAGATGCGCTGCCGAATATCATGCCCATAAATGAGCCCAACATGCCGGGCAGGTAACTGAGGCTGCCGAAGAGTTGGATAAAGATGAACGAACCTGCCAAGCCGAAAGGCACGGAGAGCAGCACGGCGAGGGGCAGCACGTAACTCTCGTACTGGGCGGAAAGCAAGAGGTAGATGAAGACGAAGCAGAGCAGGAACACGATTGCCGTGGTGCTGCCGGCGCTTTTTTGCTCTTCGCGCGACTGGCCGGAGAACTCGAACGAGTAGCCTTGCGGCAGGCTCTGGGCAGCCACTTCTTCGATGGCCTTAATTGCCTGACCCGAGGTATAGCCCGAAGCCGGGTTACCGTTCACAGAGATGGCCGTGTACATGTTGAAGCGGTTGATGTTGTCGGGGCCGAAGGTCGGGGTAATGGTCATGAACTCCGTAATCGGCGCCATCTCGTTGCCGTTCTTGATCTTAATCTTATGCAGGCTCTCGATGTTGGTGCGGTCCTTGCGCTCGCCCTGCACCATCACGCGGTAAATCTTACCGAAGCGGTTGAAGTTGGAGCTGTAAAGTCCGCCGTAGTAGCCTTGCAGCGTGGTAAGGATAGTTTTGGGCGAGATGCCGGCACGCTTACACTTGGCTGCGTCGATGTCGATGAGGTACTGCGGGAAGTTCGGGCTGAAGTTGGTCTGCGCAGACTCGATTTCGGGACGCTTTTCAAGGTCGGCGAGGAAGGTCTTAGCCACTTCGTAGAACTTATTGAGGTCGCCGCCGGTACGGTCTTGCAGGTTGAGCGTAAAGCCGTTGGTCGCGCCGTAACCCGTCACCATAGGCGGCTGGAAGAAGAGCACCTGCGCGTCCTTAAACACTTCGCGGGCGCGGAGGTAGAGGTTGGCAAAGACAATGGTTGAACTTTCGGTCATGCCGCGTTCTTCCCACTTTTTCAGCTTGATGATAAACGAGCCGTAAGACGGGCCTTGGCCGCCGATGAAGCTGTAGCCCGAAATCATGGTGCTCAGCTCTACGCAAGGCACTGAGCGCACGAGGCTGTCCACGCGTTGCAGGTAAGCATCGGTGCGGTCCTGCGACGTACCGGCAGGCATCGTTACGACACCCATAATCGTACCAGTGTCTTCGTTGGGCACCATTGCCGTCGGCGTGACAGACATCAGCCAAATGAGCAGGGCGATAAAGCCGCCTGTGATGCTGAGCGAGAGCACGCGGTGCTGGATAAAGTAGAGCACGGTTTTTTTATACTTCTGCAATATGCGGTCGTAGGTCTCGTTGAATTTCTTTTGGAACGTCTTGGTGCTGAGGCCTATCACTGCCGTGACGGCGATAATCGTCATGATGGCGGCGATGATGGGATGGCCCGTGAAGTTGAAGCCGCCGAAAATCATGCCGAGGATAGCGATGACAATCAGCGTGATGATAACGCCCGGATTCATGATGCGTGCAAATGCGCCCTTGTAGCCTTCGGCGTAGGTTTCGGCAGCGGCTTTGTAGGCAGTGCCGAGGCGTTCCTTCAAGGTAGTTTCTTCTTCCTTCTTATGCGGTTTGAGCAAGATGGCGCAGAGGGCGGGGGAGAGGGTAAGGGCGTTCAGAGCGGAGAAGCCGATGGCGATGGCCATGGTCAGACCGAACTGGCGGTAGAACGTACCGGCCGTGCCCGACATGAAGCTCACGGGCACGAACACTGCCATCATGACGAGCGTAATCGACACGATAGCGCCGCCCAACTCGCGCATCGCGTCGATAGAGGCCTTGCGCGAGGAGGTGTAGCCTTGGTCGAGTTTCGCGTGCACGCCTTCCACAACGACGATGGCATCGTCCACAACGATGGCAATGGCGAGCACCATGGCCGAGAGCGTCAGCAAGTTGATGGAGAAACCGATGAGGTAGAGCGCGAAGAACGTGCCGATCAATGCCACGGGAATGGCAATGGCGGGGATAAGCGTGGAGCGGAAGTCTTGCAGGAAGATAAACACCACGATGAACACGAGGATAAATGCCTCGATCAAGGTCTTGATTACTTCGTGGATAGAGGCGAATAGGAAGTCGTTCACGCTCTGTGCCACCTTGATGTCCATGCCGTCGGGCAAATCTTTTTTACACTCTTCGAGGAGGGCGGTTACGTCGTTGACAATCTGCGTGGCGTTGGAGCCGGCAATCTGCATCACGATACACGACACAGCCCTGTGGCCGTTCACCTTGCCGGTGAATGAGTACGTCGTGCGGCCGAGCTCCACGCGGGCCACGTCCTTTACGCGCACCAGCGTGCCGTCGGGGTTGGAGCGGATCACCATGTTCTCGAAGTCGCTCACCTCGCTCAAGCGGCCTTTGTAGCGGAGCGTATAAGTAAAGGTCTGGTTTTCGCGCTCGCCGATGCTACCCGGCGCTGCTTCTACGTTTTGCTCGGCAAGCACGGCCGAGATGTCGGTAGGCATGAGCTGGTATTCCGCCATCTTTTGCGGGTCGAGCCAAATGCGCATCGAGTAGTCTGCGCCCATCACCATGGCATCGCCCACGCCGGCGATACGCTGCACCTGCGGGATGATGTTGATCTTGGCGTAGTTTTCGATAAAGTCGGGTGTGTACTTATCGGCTTCGTCAACGATTGAGAAGATAACGAGCATTGAAGTCTGGCGCTTCTGCGTAATCACGCCGATTTGCGTTACTTCGGACGGCAGCAGGCCTTGCGCCTTAGCCACACGGTTTTGCACATTCACGGCAGCCATGTTAGGGTCGGTGCCCTGCTTGAAAGTGATGTCGATGGAAGCCGAGCCGGTGTTTGTGGCGGTTGAACTCATGTAGTCCATGTTTTCCACGCCGTTGATTTGCTCTTCGAGCGGCGCAATCACGGAGTTGAGCACGGTTTGCGCGTTAGCACCCGTGTAGGTCGTGCTGACCTCCACGGTGGGCGGCGCAATGTCGGGGTATTGTGTAATAGGCAGTGACACCAAACCGAGCACACCCAGTATGACAATCACTATAGAAATCACGGTGGAAAGCACCGGGCGATTGATAAATCTGTCTAATTGCATAGTGCGTTATATATTAGATAAACTAAATATGGAAAAATCCAGCGGTTCGCGCGCACGCGTATATATATAATATTGTGTGCGTCGTGCCGCGCCTTAGTTTTGTCCGGGCATCTTGCCGTCTTTGAGTGCCTGCTTTTGCTGCTGCACGTTCTTGTCGGCCTGCTCGGGGGTGATGGGCTTGATGTCCATGCCGTTTTTAAGTTTGTTCACGCCGTCCACCACGATGCGCTCGCCGGCCTTCAGACCGCTGCTTACAACGTAGTTCTGTCCGTCGTTTTGCACGAGCACTTCGATTTCGCGGCTCTGCACCTTGTTCTTGCTGTCTACGACATAGACGAACTTCTTGTTCTGGATTTCGTAAGTAGCCTTTTGCGGGATAACGATAGCGCCCTTCTGGTTGTTGGGCATCAGCACCGACCCCGTGCCGCCGGAGCGGAGCACGTGCTGAGCGTTGCTGAAGGTGGCGCGCATCTGCACAGCGCCCGTTTGCGGGTCAATCACGCCGCTGATGGTGCTCACCTTACCCGTTTCGCTGTACGTCGTGCCGTCGGAGAGCACGAGCGTCACGGGCGGCATGTTCTTCATGGCTTCGTTCAGGCCGCCTTGTTCGCGGGTGAGGGCGAGGAGCTGCTTTTCGGTCATGGAGAAGTAAACGTACATCTCGTTGATGCTCGACACGGTGGTCAAGGGCTGTGCGCTCGATGCGCTCACGAGGCTACCCACGCGGTAGGGGATTACGCCCACCACGCCATCGCCGGGGCTGGTCACGGTGCAGTAGCGCAGGTTGTCGCGTGCGCTTTGCAGCGCGGCCTCTGCCTGTTGCAGCTGTGCTTCGAGCGAGGCGAGCTGGTTGATGGCGGTTTGCAGGTCGTAGTCGGAGATAATCTGCTTGGCGTGGAGCATCTTTTTGTTTTCCACCGTGAGCTTCTGCGTGTTGATGTTTGCTTTCACCACGTTCACGGAGGCTATTGCCTGGTTCACGGCGGCGCGATACTGCACGTCGTCTATCTTAAAAAGCGGCTGCCCTTTGCGCACGGTTGCGCCCTCGTCTACGAGGAGCTGGGTGAGGTAGCCCGACACTTTCGGTCGGATTTCGATGTCCTGCATACCCTTAATCGTGGCGGGGTAGGCAGTGTTGAGTTCAACGTCTTTGGGTTGCAGCGTCACCACGGCGTAGTCGTTGCCGGCTTCGCCGATGTTTTGTGATTTTTGTCCGCAACTTGCGAAAAGCAGAGCGGCCAAAGCCCATAAAGCGGTTTTCTTCATAATTTGATAATTTTGAAAATAATGATGTGTTGTTTAGTTGTTTCTTTTTAGAACGGCTTTTGCCTTTTTGTCGGCAGAAAGTGCCATAATTCGCGTGCAAAGTTACTGCAAAAAAACTAAACATTAGAATTTAGTTTTTTCTTATAGCAGATAATTATGCTTTTTTAGTGAAATAGCACGTTCTTTGTGTAGAATTGGCGGTTTAGGCTTAAAAGGAAATGCCCGGAACATCCCACTCAATGGATATTCCGGGCATTTCGGTTCTGTTTATTCTGCGTCGAGGTCGAAGGAGAAGGGCAGCAGGTCGTCGATGTTTTCGATGATGCGCACGCCGTTTCTGCCGTAGAGCAGCACGTGGAGGTTTCTGCCGCCGCGCTTCTGCGTTTCCGAGAGCACTTGGCGGCAGATGCCGCAGGGCGTGATGGGATTTTCGGTAAACTGTCCCGTGCTGTCGATGGCGGCTATGGCGATGTGCGTCGCGGCAGCCTCTGGCCAGCGGGCGTGGGCGTAGAACACGGCACAGCGTTCAGCGCAGGTGCCGGCAGGAAACGAGGCGTTCTCTTGGTTGCTGCCCGTCACGGTCTCCCCGTTGTCGAGCAGCAGGGCTGCACCTACGTGGAATTTGGAGTAGGGCGCGTAGCTCGTTTCACAGGCTTCCTTTGCCTTTTGCACCAGTTCGCACAGATGGGGAGGCAGTTCCTCTACCTTACATTCCCGATAATGGATGCTCAATACTTCGTTCTTCATGATAGATATTATTTAGATGTGGCGGCCTCACTGGCCCGCCGCAATGAATGGTCTTATCAATCCTATGGTTGAATGACACAAAAACAATCAAAACCGCTTGCCCTGTGTGGGTTATCGCTTGCCTGAAAAGATTAAGTCCCCAGCCTAAAAGTCTGCCGACTTTTGTCTGTGTTTAATCTTTTCAGGCTGCGGTCGGTTCCCGCCCGCCCACACAGGACAAGCAAAAAACAGAAAAAAGTA